>Ga0193699_10000164_pt1 | contig 30225 bp, 35 predicted proteins | sample L3c2metaG_FD_160095 | JGI IMG/M metagenome (GOLD analysis project Ga0193699, IMG submission 160095) | Soil microbial communities from a riparian zone of the East river system, Colorado, United States - L3c2 | ecosystem: Environmental > Terrestrial > Soil > Riparian zone | place: USA: East...
GTCGAACTGCTGCTTCTTGATGTCTGCCATACCTTCGGTGTACGGGTACGCGTCCCGCGTAGCCGACAGGAAAGGAATGCCGGACAACGCGTAGTCGAACTCGTAGTCTTGAAGGTTGTACGAACCACCGACGCCAGTCCCACCGAAGTTGGAGAGCTGCCATGGGATCTTGTGGACGACGTCTGCCATGGTTACTCCTTAGTTGGTTGAGACTGCGGTCCAGTTGAACGGGATACCGGCGAACGTAGTAGACGCGCCATAGAAGAACGCAGTGAAGCCGGTAGTCGAGAGGCCGATCGCCCGACAGTTCCAGCCTGACGTAGTACCAGCGCCGCTGGCGATGTTCACGTGCACGCTGGGCACCGAGTTGAACGGCGTAGCGAACGTCACGATAACGCTCTGAGACGTAGCTGCCGTCACCGACACGGAGCCGGTGCCGGTCTGTGTGGCCCGGTACTCCATGAAGCCTTGCGACGTCTGTACTATCGAGCCGTTCACTTCGATGTCGGAAGTGACCGAGAGGTTGCCCACGGTGTCGAAGCTGCCGTTAGCGGCAACGCTGGCAACGATAGCGTTGGAAGAGTTGATCCACTGCTGTAGGTTGCCGGTCTGCGACGTGGTGTTAGCGAAGACCCTGAGCGGTACGGTAGCCGCTGTACCTGTGACGTTGCCGATGTCCGAAGACTCGGCTGCGATGAACCTGCCAGCGCTGTTCACCAGGATCAGAGACTTCGATGCGGAGTCCTGAACGTTGAGGAAGTTGGCAGACTGAGCGACTGCGCCTCTTACCCTGAACGCGATCTGTGCCGGTGACAGGTTGCTGATCGTGGTGTGCCCGTCGTTGAACACGGCGAGTCTCTCGTTGGCTCCGCCTGAGTCTGCGAGCCTGATGGCTCGCTTGGTAGCGGAAGTGTCGGGGACTCCGATGTCGAGCGGCAAGAACGCCGTGGTAGACGTAGGCGTAAGCGCTAGCGTTCCACCTGCCAGCAGAGCCGCACGGTCAGTACCGCCAACGTCTTCTACTACCCTGACCTTGTACGTCGCATCGGTGTCGGTAACAGACTTCGCGAGGACCGCACCACCACTGGAGTTGAACGTGATCATAGGAGTGAGGGAGACCTCATCCCGGAGCCAGTTCATACGTGAAGCGGTGAGGTTAGCGCTGTCACCGATCACCGAGGTAACAGCACCGGGTCCAGTGTTGAACAGGTCTACGTTCTCAAGGCTGCCATGCGCCTTTGTAAGCGTCTTGTTTGTCAGCGTCTGAGTATCGGTAGTCCCGACCACGGCAGAGCCTACAGCGAGGCCGTGTACGTTCGTGGAGCCATTGATGTGCTGCTGGAACTCGGTGAAGTCACGTGCCGAAGTCACGTGCCGAACGACAGCGCCAACGTTGTGCGAGCTGGCAGGAGTGCTGTCCACGCTTCGGGTGACCGTGAGCGAGAAGCCAGCGACCGCCGTGACGTCTACCAGCTCCTCGTTTGCGCCGCCGTAGTCCAGTGACAAGGTGTACGGAGTAGAGCCAGGGAAGCCCGTGGTAGCAGCGACGACGATAGTCGTGTTGGACGGTGTGATGCCTGCGGTAAGCGTCGTCTGGATTGCCGTCGAACTGTAGAAGCGGATAGCCATGACTTCTCCTAACTGTTGAAGGTCTGGTAGTTCTCGAACAGCCGGAAGAGTCGGTCTCGTTCCTCGTTCAGCCGCTTCGTGTAGAGCGACAGGTACAACTGAGCAGCCTGAGCACCGGCACCGGTAGGCACGAGCGGAGCCCGCTCGGTCGCTTCGATGTTCTGCTGCTGGAGTCGTGCTGCTTCGTATGCAGGAAGCAGACGCCAGCAAGCGCCGTACACGATAAGGTCTACCACTCGCTCGGGAAGCCCTGATACCAGCTCGAAGTCATCGCTGTTGCTTGAGAGTGTCGACGGCTTGGTTGTGTACGACACACGGACATCCCGTCCAGGAACCACGAAGTCATACAGCTGGATAGACCGGCCCGTAGGGGCCGGAGTAGGAGCAACCTGAGAACCGGTAGAAGCGAGAGCGTTGAAGCGCCACTTCTGCGAAGGGAACCAGACGCGAGACGGACCGATGGTATTGATGACCACCTTGTACACATCCTCCGCCTCAGCGGGGATCGGGTACTCGTAGCGAGCTGCCTGATACGGGAACTCGTACTCTCCGAACACGAACAGATCCGGATAGACTCCGTTGATCGTGTCGTTGATCGCTTCCTTGATACGCGACCGAGGGAACCTTGGGTCGTTGGTGATGATGTCGTTCAGCGCATGAGCGCTAGCAGTAGTACCTTCGGTACCACGGCCATTGGTTCCTGCCATCACGGTGACAGTGCCAGAAGGCCTGTCGAACTTCTTGACGAGAATCATCTCGTCACCGATCTCTACCAGCCCCCTGGACAGGTTGGTAATCGTTTCTCCGTCAGCCTGGAACGTGATGTCCGTCGGAGCCATGGCTACCGTGAGGTAAGAGATAGAAGCCTGATCCTTGGTGTAGCCAAGAAGCTGCTGCTTCACTCGGTCTACGATCTGGTCGAACGTGGTAGCCATGAACTCTCCTTAGCTTGCCATCAGGCTGGCATCAACGGTTCCGCCGGTCATGATCGTAGTAACGTTCCCTCGGGCGTAACGCCAAGCACCGGTGATAGTCGCAGACGTGACGCCAGGAGCGGACTGCGTCACGGGAGTTCCCCGGAACCAGTTGGTGTTGTCCTGTGAGACTTCGAGGGCAACGGCCCCAGCGGATACACCGACGTTCGCAGTGATAGCGATGGTCAGGTTGGTCTTAGCCGACCCGAAGTCGGCTACGGCGCCGGGGCCGGTAGCGCTCGCTCCGGTGAGCGCCTTGCTCGATACAAGAGCGCCGGTCGTAACGACCAGGCCAGCTCCGAGGTTCGGTCCAGGAACGGCGATGTTAGCCGTCTGGCCGCCCTGTGAGACGCTTACGAACGAAGGAGCTGCCGCAGTGCCACCGGTAGTACCAGCGGTCGTTACAGTGCCTTCTACGCGTACTGTCATTTCAGCCATGGGCTTCTGCCTCCCTCATTGCGGCATCTGTCTGATGCTGCTTGGTTCCAGCAGGCTCTACGCCTTGCCTTCGAGCTGAGTCGTAACTGTCAAGCTCTCGATCCCACGCCTTCTGGACGTTGGTGTCAGACAGGTTCGGAGCCAGGTTGAGCCGCTTGCTTCGGAGGCACTCTCCGAAGGTGCGATGATCCTTGGTGACGCAAGCCGCGCTACAGCGTAGGCCCGGCTTGAATTGCTTAGTGCTCACCGACCAGTCCAATCGCCTCGATCTGAGCGTGAGGAATCAGTACGATCTCGGTCTGGGGAGCGACGTGGATAGAACCACGGAACTTCACATACACCTGATCGAAGTCCAGAACCTCGTAGTTCTGGAGAGTCCTTCCACCGGAGACGAGGTTCACCAGAGCGCCGACCTTCAAGAACGACGGAGGGACGGGCGGAGGAAAGAAGTCTTCGGGCTTGGGCTCTACGTTGATCTTCTTGGTCGGCGGCATGTTACTTGCTCCTAGCGATTGCGGCGTTGCCCCAGAACATGACTTCTTCCAGGTGCGTGATAGCGAGGGCCTTCTCTCGGCCCTCGGGAAGCTTCTCGTTCAGGAAGTCCGCAAGCTGACGACAGTTCTCACGAACCGAAGTGTGCTCGTTGCGCTTCTCTTCCGTTGTCGCGGCGTGAAACGCGAAGCGGTTAGTGATGTCGTCAGGACTCATTAGTCGTTGTCTCCTACGGAATTGGTGCGGTAGATGCCCTGCTTCTGCGAGTCGTGGTCCGACCCGAGGTCGGCCATCTTCGGAGTGGTGAACGCAGCGAGGTGGGTCTCAAGGATTCCCTTCTCGTTGTGCTCTACGTTGGTCGTGGTCCCAGCAGGACCACAGAGGGAGCAGGTGCAGCCGAGGTTGTGCGTGAACGTAGTGTCGCCCTCGGTCTTCGCTGGGTCGTAGCTCTTGTAGGTCACTTCGAACTCCTTAGGACTGCTTCAAAATGATCCACCTGACGACCGAGGTATCGGTGGCAGATGTGGACTTGAGTGTGAAACTGGTTCCGGCAGTAAGGGCGCTCACGAAGAGCGCCCCTTGAGTTCCACCAGGAGTGATAGCACTAGCCACCACAACGCTGTTGGTCGTGATAGCGGAGGTGGAAACAGTAACGGTGCCAGCCACTAGAGTGGCCTGGCCCGCAGTCGGGGTTCCGGTGTTACCTATCACCGTAGAACCGGCACCACTCAGATCGAGAGCGGCGAACGACCAGGCTCCGTCTGTGACGATCATGTTGTGGCTGATGTTGTTGTTGCCGCCACCACCACTGGAAGACTCCCGGATAGCATCACGAGAAACCCCAGCGCCTGGAGCGCTGGCAATCATGTTGCCGACGATCACGTTGGCACTGGTGCCGAACTCAAGGTAGACGCCGCTGGCCTGGCCTGCCGTACCAGCGATACCAGGAGAGAAGAACGTGTTGTTAGAGACGATGCACCGCTGCCCAGCGATGAAGACGTTGTCTCCAGACAGCCCGTCGAAGTTGCAGTTCGTCACCTTGGTAGACTTGGCGTTCTGGATCCAGATGCCCTTGGAGTTGTTGGCTCCGTTGACGAAGTTGCACGAGTTGATGAAGTTCGTACCAGACTCGTCGTAGATAGAAGCCGCATTGGAGCCAGCTCCACCGAGGAACTCGAAGTCACAGAAGATGATCTGGTTCTCATCGTTGGACGTCATGTGAACGCCACGGCCAGAACCGGCAGACCCCGTGGTCTGGTCGAACAGGCAACCGATCACTCGGTTGACGTGACCGAAAGCACCGCCGGTAAGACCGGCAAGGAGAAGCGACTCGTCTCGGCAGAACGTGAAGTGGATGTTGCTGAACAGGCAGGCGATAGCGCCTGCGCCGTTGATGCCGCCACTCACTCCGGACTGCTGGAGATAGTTGCCGTCGATCTCAAGGTCTCGGACGGTGATCCTGGTATCCGTTCCACCGAACGTCAAGGCGTACGTGTTGACGTTGTTGCCAAGCTTGAGGGAAGTTCCCCAGCCTGACCCTTGAATGGTCAGGCCTTCACCAGCAGGGATGTTAAGGGTCTGGTTCAGGATGTACACCCCAGCAGGGATGTAGACGATTCCTCCACCAGCGATAGCGGCAGCGTTGATAGCTGCCTGAATGCCAGGAGCATCGTTGTTCGAGCCGTTGCCCAGCGCTCCATACTCTTTGACGTTGAAGCTGATCTGGGTAAGTCGAGTGTCGATGCTAGCCGTTGCGGCGTTGAGCGGGACGTCCCAGTTGAGGGTTCCCCTTGGGATTGCGTAGTTAGTCACCAAATCCTCCTTCGCCAAAGCCGCCTTCACCGAAGCCGCCCCCGGGTATCAGTGTGAAGTTCGATTCATCGACCAGACCTGAACCGATCAGGCAAGCCTTGGTTGCGTCGTCTACGATGTGCTCGTATCCTCCGCGAAAGTAGTGCAAGCCAGCCGAAGGGGCTGGCCAGAAGTCTGTGTCTGTACCGTTCGGGTTTGGGGGCAGGTTCACTGCCCCAATCTCGTTGGTGTAAGCGTCGTACCGAACTGCTTCGTACTGGCAAGGGGCTATTTCCTGAATGGAAATAGCTCGGTCCAAGCGGAACCGTTCCATCAACGAGTTCCAGGCAAAGGGAGCCTCCGAGACGGTCGGTGTGGTGAACAGCCATGTAGCCACGAAGGCTCCCCTTTCAGATGCGTCGCAGCCGTAAGGCTGCTAGTTGTCGCATCGAGCTATGCTCGGATGCTCACTGCGAGTTGAGAGTGAACCATTGCGTACCATCGGAAACGATGGACGCGCGACCAGTAGAACCACCAGCAGTACCGGCGACCATGGCGAACGTAGCCGCACCATTGATGGTCTCGGCCGCGTTGCCGTCGATCGTCAGAACGCCAGTGTTGTTACAGATCAGCTGGTACACACGACCCGGCTGGGTCGTAGCGACAGGCGGAAGCGTTACCGTCTTGGTCGCAGCGTTGGTGTAGATGGTGACGTAGTCGTTCGCGGTGAGCGTGTCAGTCACACCAGCGACGGTACGCGTAGTGAATGACGTGTTGTCGAAGCCGGACATTGAACCTCCTAGGGATTGGAAGGGAGGGGCCGTTAAGCCCCTCCCGTTAGGACTAGCTAGTCGGGCGAGCAGTCGAAGTAGACTGAGCCACGATCAGCGACTCCGGACGGTACAGGTTCCAACCAGCAACGCCGTACCAGCCGAGAGGCTGGAACCGGGTCAGCTTGTCAACGACCGGACCACGGACCGTGTGGAACTCTTCGGCAACCGCCTCAGCAAGAGCCTGCTGACCCGTGAAGTACGTGTTGTAAACACGCGACGCGCCAGCCGGAGCGGACGGACCCGAGTACGCAGCACCGGACTGCACGTTCTGAGCGCGAGGAGTCTCGATGTAGCAAGCACCTTCGTACTCGCCGATCTCGCCAGCCCAGATGTTGCCAGCCGCACTGTAGTTGTGCGGGTCGCGCCACGCCGCAGCACCAGTCTCACGGCGCAGGTCGTAAGAGACCTGCGGGTGGATGTACGCGGTGTAGTAAGAGCCCTTGTTCGGGTGGACCTTGTTCGTCCGGAGCTGGGTCACCGAGAGGCGAGCCATGTCCGAAGAGAACGTGGAGAACGCGATGTTAGCGTCAGCCGCTCCACCGATCTGGTTGACCGCGACAGGGTTGGTCGGCGTAGTGCCGAAGCCGTAGCCGATCGCACCAGCAGTACCAGAACGCCGCAGCGTCTGAGTACCAGTCGCAAGGACGTTCTGAACCAGAAGGTCGACAGAGTCGACAAGGTTCCACGCGACCTGGTTGACGAGACCAGCGGTCACGTCGGTGAAGCTGAACAGGTCCAGCTTGTTCGAGACCAGGATCGCGTTACCGTACTCGTTGAGAGTGACGGACACCGTGGTCGGGTTACCGGCCGCAACAGCGTCCGGGTCGACCAGCTCGTTCAGCGGAGTGATCTGCTGAGCAAGGTCCTGGTACAGCTCGAAGACGACGCTGGAACCAGGCATGGCCTGCTGAACCGGTCGCTTGTCAGCGACCATGCGGAACATGGGCTGCGCACGCAGAGCGAACTCAAGCGCGCGGTCGTACGTGGTCTGAACGAGGTTCGCCATTGCGGCGGAACCGGTAAAGGCGTTAGCCATTTAGCTCTCACATCCATTCTTAAGGGGACCTACTGAATGCTGCGACCAAACGCAGCAATGAGGTCTTCGATGTTGTTGGCGCTACCGACGGCAGCAGATGCAGACTCCATGTTCCCCATCGGGGTACCGGTCTGCCCGGCTTCGGTCATACGCTGGAACTGCTGCTGAGCCTGCTCATCAAGAGCAGGCGTTACATCGGCAGGCGGGGCCGAACCCTGTGCACTGCCGTTCCCGAAGACGCCCTGCATGGACTCTACCCACGCCTTGGCCTTCGCCGGGTCGGGCTCTCCCTGGTACACATCTGCTGCACCAGGAACGCCCAGGTTCTCGAAGACAGACGACAGCTTCTCCTTGGTACGCTCAGCTCGCTCGCTCGTGAGCTGCGACTGAATGTCCTCAAGGAGCTTCTGCTGTGCCTTGTACGCATCGCGGAGAGCCTTAGGGCCGGTGAGTTCGGTGTCGTTGCCCTGGCCCGCGTTGTCGTTGTCGTCAAAACCCCATGCGTCGTTCATTTGATCTCCCTTAGATGTGAGCGCCATACGTTCTAGCCAGGGGAGGCTAGTGCAGCTCGCTCGTTAGTTACCGGTCTTAGTACAAGTAAGAGGGCCGGTCGATCCCCTACTCGGCAACTGCGCTCGGCATCGAACCGAAGCCATGACCTGAGCCCCAACGCTCACGCAGCCGACATCTCTAGTGCTGGCCGCCCTTGCCTGCCAGGCCTGCCCTTGCTCCTCCGGTCGTGCCGCTGAACGCGCCACGCTCTTGCGACTGGAGCTTCCTCTTCTTCTCCGCTGCGGTACCGAGGCCTTCGAAGGTAGCCTCTTCCGATTCCCGCTGACCCCACTGCTCGCCGTAGATAGAACCGAGGTTCTTCATGGAACCGAGTTCGGATGCGATGTTCGCGTAGCCCTGTTGGGCTTCCGCGCCAGTGATGCCCTTCGTTGCCAGCTCGCCAGCATAAGCCTGATCGAACTGCAAGCCCTGAGCCAGAGCCTGGGCTCCGATCGCTGCGGTAGCAGCGCTCTTCTGCAAGTACGGGAGCGCCTTCGAGGAATCCAGGAAGTACGCTGTCATGTCGGTGTCCGAGATGCCCATAGAATTGAGCGCCTTGCGATAGTCCGGATTCGAAAGGATCGTCGCTTGAGTCGCCATGTCCACTCGCGACTGAACCTCGGTAGGACTGATGTCCTTCGTGAGGAAGTCGTTGAAGTCGGAAGGCTGGTCGTAGAAGCCGGGCGGCAGACCGGCTGACTGCATGATCTGACGGTAGCTGCTCTCTGCCGAGAGATATTCACCGGGCGAAAGTACTGGTAGCCCGGCCTTCCTGCGAGTCTCATTCGCTGCGAAACGTTCCTTGTACTCTTTCGTATCCTGTAGCAGGATCGAGATGGTGTCGGCTCCGTAGCCGTTCTTCACGTAGTCGAAGATCTTCCCTGCCAGCGACTCCAGTCCGTAGTTCTTAAACAAACTGTTGATCGCCATGTAAGCGTCTCGCTCGGTGCCTTTGAGCAGGTTCTCGTACTGGCCGTTGGATTCCCAGACGGTGTTCTGGGCCTTTGCCTGAGCCGTCTTGAGACCGGCTAGCGGCTTCTGGTACGTAGCAAGCTGAGCGTTCAGCCTGAGCTTGGCCACTGCGTACTGAGCGTACGCAGCCGGGTTCTTAGTCCTGTCTGGAGCCTTGAGGGCCTTGATCTTCGCCTGGACGATGCCGATGTTCTTGTTGGCTAGAGCGATCTGAGCGTTCAGCTTGTCCAATGCTGCCTGAGGGTCGATTGCTGTAGTCATCAGTACTTCACCCCAAAGTCAGTAAGGACTTGATGCGCTACCTGCATGAGGCTGTCTTGCGCATTCTTCGTGGACTTCCACCTGTTGTCAGATCGCAGTTCGTTTTCGAACTGCCACATCGGCTTCACTGCGTTCGCTCCGGTCTGAGGGTCTTTGTACTGCAAGGCTTTCTTCATCGTCGGGTCGAACAGGTTGACGCTGCCAGAAGGCAGCTCAAGGATGTTGGCCATCGATTGCATGTACGGACTGGCAAGATCAGCGACAGACTTACCGCCATCGATCTCTTTCGACCAACCCGAGTACAGCGCCTTGGCGTTCCTGCGGATCTGGTCCTTGAAGTCCTGCTCCGTGGCCAAGCCACGGATGATGTTCCGGGCTCCGTTGGTATAGAAGCTGTCCGACATCTTCACGCCCATGTCGTACGCGTACGACTGGAGAGCATCGATCTCCTGGCCACCCTGCCCCTGATGGATATCGCCAGCGAAGCTGACCGACTTGCCCATCTCGTAACGGAGGCGGGACTCGTCCCAGCCGAGAGCGACCGAACCGTAAGCCCAGTCCTTCATCTTCTTGAGGAGTGCCGGTGTCTCTACCATGCCGATCTGGTTAGCGAGCTGACGGACCTTGATGTACGCGTCATTCATGTCCTGCTTGGCTGTCGCGGGATCTCCGTACATCTTCGTCAGGTAAGTACGCTCCTTGTCGGAGCGTGTCTTGAACCACTTCGTGTCGCGGAGGGAAGCTTGGAACTTCTCTGCCGTCCACTGTCCCTTGACTGCCTTGTTGAACAGCGCCTTCAACTCCGCGTTCGAGTCGAAGAGGGTCTGCACGAAGCCGTACTGTTCTGCTAGTTCCTTGGAGGACATCGGTGTGACGCTCCCTCCTGAACCGCTACTAGAACTCTTGCTGGACGATGAGACGGAGCCTCCGCCAGAGGCTCCTATCACCTTGTTCACGTACTGCCTGACGGTGTTGCCACCGTCCGACGCCTTGGAGTTCGGGTTCGGCTGGCCTGAGAACCACATCGAAGCAGCACCCTCAGCGCCGTACTTCTTGTAGTAGCCTCCCAAGATCTTCCGGGCAACAGCGTCCTGAGCAGACGGACTGTCCCTGAACTGTTGCCATGTCATCGAGTGACCAAGGGCGGACTTCGTCCAGCCCGGGATGTTGGCCTTCATCACCTGGTACGCACCAACAGCGCCGATGCTGTTGACTACGTGATAGTTGCCGCCGGACTCGATCTTCCGAATGCCGTAGAGGAGCTGGTCAAGAGTTGTCACTGACTTCCTCCGGAGCTTACGAGGCCCATGTCCTTGAGGACTTTGAGGCCTGCCGACATGGTGGACGTCTGGGCCTTCGTAGTCTGACCCCAACGCGGGTCGTTCCGAAGCTGGGACTGGAAGTCGCTCAAGGTGAGTCCAACGGGCTTCCCAGAAGCATCAAGGCCATTAAGAGCAGACTTGATGAGAGGGTCATCAAGTTGAATCGAGTTGTCCGGGAGTTCAAGTTCACCTGCCATCGTCTGGATGTACGGAGACGCGATGTCGCGCACCGTAGTTCCGGCGTCGATAGCATCGGCATAGGAAGGGTAAGCCGACTTGGCCATGTTCCTGATCTCCGACTGGAAGTCTTGCGTTGTCGCTACCTTCTTGACCACAAGCTGTGCCTGGTTCTTGATCGCCTGGTCCGACAGGGATACGCCGTTGTTGTACGCGTACTCTTTCATCGTGAACTCGTGCATCCCAGCTTCACCCTTGAGCGTGCCTTCCTTCGTGAAGGTCACGTACTGAGCGAGAGCGTTACGCAGAAGGTCTTCGTCCATGCCGCCTTCGATCGCGTTTTGCGCGATCTTCTTGAGCTTCGATGCTGGCACTGCTGCGCCCATCTCTGCTGCGAGCTGCTGGATCTTGATCTCCTGCGCTTGGATGCTGGCGTCCCACGTTGCCGGGTCTGTGGACTTCATGACCTGAGCCTGACGTCTGGTGTCAGACGTCTCTTGCCACCACTTCGTATTCCGAAGCTCGGCCTGGAACTTCTCAGGCGTCCAGGTCTCCGAGACCGCAGTCTTGAAGAGGCCTTTGAGCGTGGAGTTAGAGTTCATGAAGCCGTACGCCCAGCCGTAGCTAGCTGCCAGCTCTTCGGGCGTCATCTTCTTCGAGGCTTCTACGCTCATGTCAGACGCGCTAGAACCAACGGCCGAAGTTCCGTCGATACGCCTGCCACCAACGAACGAGTCAGCGTAGTAACCAGACGTCATGTCTGCTATCTCCACGCCCTTGCCGGGGCGAGGAGCGTTAATCATCTTGCCATCACCGATGTAGATACCAACATGGTCAGGGCCGGAAGTCTTGCCGTTGGTCTCGAAGAAGACCAGATCGCCAGGCTTGAGGCCTTTGATGCCGATAGGAGCACCCTGGCCGATCTGGTCGTACGTCGTACGGGGAAGGCTGATGCCGAAGTGCTTGTACACCTGCTGTACCAGGCCCGAGCAGTCGATACCCCCGGTGAGGCTGTTGCCTCCCCAGACGTACTTCGTTCCTAGGAACTGCTGAGCGAACGCACCGATGTCGTTGCCTGATACCGTCATGTCTTATCCTCCGCTGATCATCTGCATCATCGCGTTCCAATATGTCGTAGCCGACTGGAACTTGCCATACTCAGGACCCTGCGTAGCAGAGTCGGAGATGAGCTGCTGTCGAGCAGCGTCGGTAACACCGCCAGCACTGACCGAACTGGTATTGCCTCCGGTGAACACGCTGCCGCCACCAGCGGCAGCCGCAGCGATAGACTCCGGAGTAGCCGTGGTCGTCGTAGTCTGGATCGCAGGGTTCTCGTTCTCGTAACCGTTGATGCTCGCACGGTACTGAGCGAGTTCCTTGTCGGTCGGTGCTCGACCGAGGAGCTGGCGGAGGGAATCAGTGACGATCGCCTTCACCTGACCAGGATTCGACAGGTCGATGTTCTTCTGGGTAGAAGTCTGAGTCGTCTTGCCGACGTACTTGATCCGCTCTCCGGTGGCTACGTCGTACTGCCAGCCGTCCTTCGTGATGGTCCCGAACTTGTTAGCCGGGTTGCCGTACGAATCGAGGATGTCCCAAGGCGACCACTTCTTGTCGTCGTTTTTCACGGACGAGTTGATGGTGAACGAGGACTTGACCATGTCATCCCAGGCCGCGAGGATCTCCGGCATTCCCATGCCGACATCGAAGCCAGGGACGTTCTTCATGATCCCGGTGTTGACGAACTTCTTGAGGGTTCCGGCATCCCATCGAGTGGGATCCGTTCGAGCCTCGCTATACGCTGACGTCTGCTCCGTGAGGGGCGGGTTGCCACCGACGAACCGGTCCTTGTAGGGACCGGGTCCGGTGTTCTGGTACTTGATCCCACCGGTCCTACCCATATAGATCGAGCTTTGGGGTGTCAGCGTGCCAGCATTAGCAGGGGCCGTCTTGCCGGTGAGTCCGGCAATGGCCTGCTGGTTCTGCGTGACGAACGCGTTAAGAGGGGCGTTGGGTGCATACGGATTGATGCCGCCCGTAGGGTCTGGGACTGCCATCGCCCCTCCTTACTGTAGATCGTCGTTGGACAGGTACCGGTTGAACACCGAAGCGAACTTCGTGTTCTGGCTTACCAGTCCCGTCTGGAATGCACGCCAAGCATTGCCGACGTCAGCGTTCTCACCGATAGGAGCACCAGTGAGATCGAAGCTCAGCTTGCTAGAGCCCCGCGCCGAAAGCGCGGACTTGAACTGCTGACGCATCGCGAGGTACTGAGTCAAGGTCGGAATGTCCTGACGCATAGGATCGCTGTTCAGTCGCTTGTCCTGAACGAGGATCTCGAACGACTTGATACGTCGGGGCAGAGCCCCTCGGTCGGTCGTGTTGAAGTCCTCTTCCCATGACGGGAACATCTGACCCAGGCCTGCTTGCATGGCCTGCTTCTGTGCGAGGAAGTTCTCGGCACCGGCCTGCGTGTACGAAGTGAAGCCGGTCCTGATCAGCGATGCATCAAGTCCGTCCATCAGCTTCGTGTACGTAGCCCAGCCCTGTCGCTTCTGGTTGTCGGCTAGAGCCTGTTCGACGCTGACCTTCTCCCTGACCTTCTCTCCACCGATCGTTGATTCCATCTGGTCGTAGTACGCAGAGGAAGAGAACTTCCCCTGGTTGTACGTGTCTCCCACGATGAAAGCAGCAAGCGAAGAGTCACCAGCGATGAGGTCTTGCATCTCCCTGGACGTAGCCACGGCAGAAGCCGTGGGCGCTATGCCCATGGACTTGCTGAGGCTCGCAGTGAAGACGAAGTAGTCTTCGCCGTACTTAGCGAGGAACGCATCGTCAGCGGTCTTCGGGTCGACGTCCTTGAGCTTCTTGTACTGGTCCACGTAGAACTGATACGGAGTACCGGAGAGTGGAGTCTGCTGAGTCTGAGCTGGGCTTACCCAGCTCGTCAGAGCCTTGAGGTAGTAGAAGTTCCTGGCTTCCTTCTTGGCTCTGTTCATGTCCGGCGGCTCACCGCCGTTGTGATACTCGGCAACCTGCTTCTGGTAGACCTGGAGAGTAGCGAGCTGGAATCCGTCGGAGTCTGTGTGGAAAGCGTCCCACACGTTCTTCATGTACTTCGGAGTGACCGAGTCCATGACTCCGTTCGGGCCGTAAGGAAGAACCTTGGCCCACTGCAAGAAGTCACCAGTTGCCGGAGACGCCTTGGCGATCTCCGAGCCAGCGATCTGCACGATAGGCCCCGTTCCCGGGTTCCACCAAGGGTCGCCGGGAAGGATGGTGTTCATCGCCTGAACCTTGATCGGGATACCCGAGCTGAGGCTCTTGAAGCTGGTAGAACCATCCGGGAGGCGGAGATGAAGAACCCGGTCCTGAATGCCTACGAACTTCTTGTGAGGCTTGCCCTTCTCGTCGTACACCGTGGCGTAGCCATCCTGGCCCACATGGTTTCCCTGAGCATCGGTCACCAGGTTAGCCGCGACAGGAGCGTTGTAGATCTTAGCTGCCTGCGTAACGAACTGCGGCTTCTCTGCTACCAGCCCTGCCCACCTTTCCAAGCCGTCTACATGGGCGGCGAGGAACGGAGTGATGAAGCGCAGAGCCTGAGTTGCCGTGGTCCTGGTCGGGTCGTAAACGATCTGGCTGATGTCCTTGCGGGCCAGCTTGTCCGACTTCTCCAGGAGTGCGTTCATCTGGTCGGGATGAATCTCATCCCCAACCTTGCCGACATGCTTCTGATAGCTCAGCTCCTGGTCGATCAGCTGACGCATCCGAGCCTCTTGGGCTCGGAGATAGACAGGATGCCTGGACATGATGTCCGTCGGGATGTTGCTCATCACGTTGAACGACTTCTGAATCAGGTTGTCAACCACACGGGCAGCCGTCTCGGTGTTCGAGTCAGCAACCAGGCCCTTGACCTCTTCGCCGTGAACGGCGGGGAAGTCATCATGCTGGATGCCTGAACGAAGTTCGGTCTCCGTGATCTCCTCGCCACGAGCAAGCTTCTGCTGGAGCGGAGCGAGAGGAAGGTACTGATCCAGCGTGGTCTTCACGCCGTTCAGCAGCCGGTCAGGGTCCTTGCCGTGACCACCGAGCTTCGCGCGGTGAGCGCGACCCTCAGGAGTCTTGAGCCAGTTGGATGCTGTCTTGAGCGTCGGGTCTTCTGCGACCAGGCGGAACAGCTTGTCCTGACGCCACTGCTTGTTCAGGGCGTCCAGCCAGGACGCCATGTGAGTAGGCATGTCCTTGGTGACCTCGGTGTAGTTGCCAGTCTTGATCAGGCGAGCCGTATCGATTCCCTCACCACGCGCGAACATCGTCGCCATGGCACCAGAAGAAGAGATCTGATCCCGAGCGATCGGGTTCTCCCACTCCTTGCTGAATGCCTGCGGAACCGTAATCCCGTTGTGGGTGATGGTCCCCTCACCAAGCCGACGTCCAGAGGAGTCGCTAGCGACACGAAGGATCTCGTGAGCATAGTCGACGTGCTCGTTCATGACGTTCGTGTGATCTACCGCCTTGGCATGCAGATCGTCAAGCTTAGCCTGATCGAACTTCGGAGTGTTCCGGGCCTTCTCCATCTTGGCGATAGCCTTGTTGGTGTCGTCCAGCGCGGTCTTCTCGTTGGAGATCCGCTTCTGGACCAGAGGCCAAGCCTTAGATACTCTGACCCGAGTCACCTGAGGCTTCTCGCCCTTGGCGGTAGCCCTAGCGATCTCAGCAGCGATAACACTCTCATCGCCCAGTTTTACTATGGCGTGCGTAGAAGCGCCCATCCTGCCAGAGCCGGGAACGTAAGAACCCTTGCCGACGATAGCCGTCATCTGCTGAGCGCGGTTGCGAATGAAGTTCGCACCGCCTACAGTCCCATCAAGCATCGACGCCAGCAGACCGGTCTTGACGACCGAAGCTACCATCTCCTCCGAAGGTGCACGCACAACGTACCCGGGACGAAGGAGGGTGGCGGCCTTCCAGATATTCGAGAAGGTGTCAGCCACAGAGGTGATGCCATCAGCGGCATTGCCGCCAGACTTCTTGATGGACTGGAGATAGCCGGAGCTACGGTCCAACGCCTTCTGGAGTTCCTTGACGTTGAGCAGGGGCTCAACGTACTTGAGCTGAGTGACCGCGTTAGGAGCGATCTTCCAGGCCCCATCGTCTTCGAACTTGTCAGCACGCTGGCCGGTAGCGCCGGGAGCCAGAGCGTTACCAGCTTCGTCCACCTTGGCCGCGTTGAACATCGGAGCACGAGGGGCACCGGCACCAGTCAGGTCGGCCATCGTCTGGCCGACTCCCACCTTGATCATGTCATCGATGTGCATCGCCGTTGCCGGATCAAGGTTCTTCATGTTCGAAGCCATGTGATGAACGATCGCAGTCTGGATGCCGTCGAGCGCTTTCGAGCGGGAGATCTTGTCTCCTGCCATCGAGTACTCGTTCAACATCCCGAGTCGCTGCTCCTGACCAAGGCCCGGAACCTGCTTGAGCATGTCGAGGAGCGCGTCAGGCGCTGCATCGTCGTTGTGGTTGATGAAGCCAGCGGGAACCCTGTCACCGAACGACTGGACAATCTTGAGCGGGACAGCGTAGTAACCCTGACGAACAGCCCGTACAACGAACCCGCCATCAGCCTTACGGCCGGTGCGATCTACCGTCTGGTTGAACATCCTCTTGTCGGCAGCCTTGCCGGTGTCACGCAGGGCCATGGGGCCCTGGCGGTACGCCTGCTTGACCGTGCCGAAGATGTTGGACTCTCCCGGGCTGTAGTCTTCCACGCCCTTCTCAAGCGAACCAAGGACTCCCTTGTAGAAGCCGTCCTTGGCGTCGAGACGGGCGAGCTGCCCGTCCATAGCGTCAAGCTTGTCTGTCTTCCAGGAGTCGAACTTGAGAGCGTCAGAAAACGACGGGCTGAACGGGATGGTAGTCATGGGACGAACGCCGTTGCCGGACTTGAGGATGTCGCCAGCGGCCTGACGGTACAAGGCGCCCTGCTCGGCAAGCTTCCCGTAGGTAGCGTCCCAGCCCTGCTGCTGAATCTTGATGCCAGGGCTATCGCCTACCGGCCTCGCGTGAGGCGGCTCCATGAGCTGCCCTGCGGCGGAGGTAGAAGGAGAAGTGCCACCGATACCAGGACCAGCGATAGCGCCAGGAGCGTTGCGGCCCATCGCTTCCTCGTTGGAGAAGTGAGCGTAGATCGCAGGGTCGAACTTGGCAGAGTCAACGAGCTGACGGTTGTCGGCCATGCGGCCGATCTGAGACATCAGGTCTTGGTTCTTTGTGGCCAGCTCTGCCGCTGCGGCGTTGTCGCCCGCAGCGAACCGGAAGATCAGAGGCTTCTCAACCTCATCGGCCTGAGCGAAGATGTGCGACAGCTGGGGAGCTGCCGGGTTGATGCGACGACCGCTACCCCAGATGGGATGCTGGGCGATCTCTGCACCAGACTTGCCATCGCTCCACTTGAAGAAGTCTTCCATCTTCTTGGACTGCGAAAGCTCCTCGGGAGTCTTGGCGAACTTGTTGCCGATCGCTTGCCCAGCCTTGTCGGCCAGGATGTTGACGCCAGAGATGGACTTCGACTTAGTAACAGCCTGCTCGCCCTCTTCAAGAACCTTGACAGACCGTGCGCCCTTCACTCCGCCAGCAGCAATCTTGACACCGGCGTAAGCCGGGTCAACGCCCATGGACAGCGCGAAGTCCAGGCTGCCAGTGCCGACCGTGTACTGCCAGCCGGTCTTCTCTCGCCAGTACTCCGAGTCGTACAGGAAGCGGTCGTACTGACGCTTGACCTGGTCACGCTCTTCCGGCTTGAGGTCGTCAGCGCCACCACCGAACAGACCAGACAGAAGCGTCGGCTTGACGACTTCTGCGGTGTTCTCGTAGTTGGCGAAAGCCTGAGCCGGAGAGATGTGCTCGGCCTTGTGGTAAGCGTCGGACCACGTCTTGGCATCGAAGTAGCTAGCGCCACCAAGGTCGGCCTTAGCCGACGCGAGGAGAGCGGTAGACAGCGGCTGAGAGATGGCGTTCGAGTAGAGCCAGTAAGCTCCAGACGCGGCCTTGTCTACTGGATAGAAGGCAGTCTTGGCGACGGTCTTCGTGACGCCCCAGCCAGGGACGTGCGACAATGCACCATCGACAGACTTGCCGATAGCTCCGAGAGAAGACATGGTCTGCTGCATGAAGCCAGACTTCTGATCCCGTGCAGCCTTGTCGTAGTTGGCCTGCTGCTGAGCGAGTACCTGGTTGGGCATCGTTGCCGTCTGGAGAGCCAGAGAAGGATCAGCGAAGAGTCCCTGTCCCGCGTCGGACATGTCCTGCTGCCACCACTTCGACATCTGGTCTCCTAAAGCTGGGACTTCATCTGCCTCACGAGATTGCGGGCAGAATCGCTTGAGCCGGGCTGGTTAGCCATGAACTCAAGGGCTACGAGGTACGCAGCCATGTTCTGGTTGTCAGGGTTCTGAGGCCCCGTAAGGGCCTCCGTGCCGGGGCCTGCTCCTGCGGCTGCGCCTGCGGTAACTGGTGTTCCAGGCTGAGCGCTAGGCTCCCCGAGTCCGGTAACCTGCGAAGCAGGGTTCCCGAACAAGTCGTTGAAGTTCATGCCGGTAACGTCTTGGCTCTTGGCCATAGCCGCTCCGGACTTTAGATCCTGGTAGTCGGCGTTCTCGCCGTACTGAGCGTTGGGCAGTGTGGAGTTCGCAGCGCCGACAGCCTTGTCGGTGCGCTCGCTGAACTTGCCAGGCCCTCCTACGGGAGTTCCCATGTCACTTCCTTAACCGAGAAGAGATTGACATCGTTCATGAGCCAGTTCCAGTTCCGCTCGTCCAGAAGTATCGGGGTGAAGGTCACCTTGTCAGGGGTCTGGAAGACCTGGTTCCCGACACCGATGGGCTCAACACCTTCTGGCGCACGCAGCTTGGCGAGCTTCTGCGTGGGCGCTATGAGGATGTGTCTCACTTCACTATCTCCCTGAACTTGTCATCGAAGTTCTTCTGCTTGGCGTGCTGAGCGGTCATCATCGCAGCAGAGCTTGTATAGTCAGCTACGACTCTCGCGATGTCGCCCACAAAGGCGACACCAAGAGTAAGAAGAGACCACCGATCGTGAAGCCGGGGCTCTACCGTGTACTCGATGGTCTCTTCTTCACCCATGTCATTCTCCTCTTACTTGGCCATCGTTCCGCCGCCGCGAGTAAGACCCTCGCTCGGCTTGAGGCTGGCTTCCCAGCCCTGCGGACCGGTGATCTCACCATTGAAGCGAGCATCACCGGAGTTCTTGCCATCGAGCGGGGGCTCGATGTGAGGAGCGAGCATCCGCCCCTTGAGGGTGTTCCAGTCGCCTTCCGGACCGTGGTCACCTGCGAACATAGTGCCGTCACTCATGTTGTCTCCTTAGATTGGGGCTTGACGCTGACTGCGGACCGATGCTGTTGCTTGTCCCGAACTGGTCAAACCGCTAAGCAAGGTCTGTAGGTCCATACCTTGCGCTTGCTGAGGTGCACCGGGAACGCCCGCAGGAGCCCCCTGAGGGGCCCCGCCTGGTGCTGGTGCACCGCTACCACCCAGGAGAGCTTCTAGGCCGCCAGGGGCCTGCTGAGGCTGCTCCTTGGGCTTGAACACCTTGAGGACGGCATCGTGAACCGGGTCGCCCTTCTCTCTGAGCCTGATGAGTTCAGCGATCTTGGAGATCGCGTCTCCCACGTCACCCTGGCCCTGCTGGGCCATGGGCAGGATCGACTGAGCGTAAGCCATGACGCCCTGCTTGAGGGAGTCGGTGAACTGCTCCACATCGATCTGAGACTGCATCTGCACAACGTCGATGTTCATCGGAAGCTGTCGCTGGAAGAAGTCTCGTGAGATGAGCTGATCACCACGAAGTTGGAGAAGACCCACGATCGCACGAGCGGGGTCCTGACCAGCAGCAAAACCATAAGTGACATCCACGGTGTAGTCACCGTCAATGTCTTTAGCCGGAGTATACGTGTCCTCGAACGGAGTTCCCTGAACGGTGCCACGGACTGTCTTCTTCTCCTTCGGCCACAGCTTCTCGTCCATCTCGAAGCAGAGTTCAAGCGCTCCTGCGAGCGCTTCGGAGAGAACAGTCTGCCCTGTGGTGATGACCGTGTTGAATCCGCCCATCAGAGCCTGAACGCCTCGGCCCGTGATGACCGATGCGTCCATATTCCCGGAGCGGGCTTCTGGTGTACGCGTTCCTACGCGAAGCTCTTGTTCGAGCATCGCGCCTTCCTGGAAGGCTGCCGAAGGAACGTCGATCCCGACGCGCCGGATCTTCTCAGGACTGTCGGTACGGATGATCGCGTCGTCTCCGAACGTCATCTTCTGAACGTCCCTGGGGACGGCGAGAGGAGCGCGTACCGTCTTCTCTGTAGCTTCCAGTCCGAGCAAGGCCATGCGGGCCTTGGCGAGCTGAACCCAAATGGCGTCGTCGTAAGCGCCTCGGGTTTCCCTGTCGTAGCCGGGCCTGTGTCCGATGGACACGAAGACCTTCTTCATCGGGTTGGGCATCATCGAGATGACCGTGTTGCCGTGGTTCGGCATGTACATGATGATCTGGTCGGAGTCGGTATACTTGATGACTTCGATCTCACGCTCTGCCCAGCCGACCTCTTCTCCACCAACTTCGTTGGACTGGAGGATTCGCATCAGCTCGGGGAACATCGCGGCGAGGTGGATAGCCTCTTCGCGCCAGACCTTCGTGTAGCTCTTGATCCTGCCGAACATGTCGAACTCGGGGTAGACGCCCATAGGGTTCTCTACCCGGATGTGCGGACGCTTCTCCACGAAGTCCGGCTCGATCACATAGATCGCCAGACCGAACGTCGTGTAATGATCAGCGCAGACAACCTGCCGTCCGGCGTTGAGGCCGGACCGCTGTACGTAGTAGTTGGCTACCTTGGTCTTCTTGCTGGAGTACTTCTTCGCTCTATCCGTGGTAAGGATGCCAGTCGAGCAATTGATGCTCGGCATAGCTCCCATTACCTCCGCTACGTCCCTGGCCGAAGTGTCGATCAGGTTGGCAACGATAGGCTTGGGCCATGCGTCAGGCATGGCTCCTGGAGTTACAGTCTCGATGTCGCCTGAGCGGACATCGTGAACGTCATTGAACCTCTGGTCACGACCAGCGGCAGCACGGCGCAGTGAGTCGACCTTCTGTGCGATGTTATCGATGAGCAGCGCCATGGTGTCACCTCCTTAACTCTTAGGTACCTTCAAGAGGGCCCAAGTCTTGGGGCCGAACTTACCGTCGGCGTCGCCCTTGAGTTCAGCCTTGGACTGCTGGAACCACTTGACGCCCTTCTCGTCGGCAGGGCCCCACGTAGTGGAAGGCCCGACCTTGTAACCCTTGTAACCGGCCTTGACGAGCGCCTTGCCCACAGCAAGGAACACCGGAGACTTCTTACCGAACTTGAAGTAGCTCGCACCCGGGAAGGGTGCGTACGACGGAGCGGGAACAGCTACGACCTTGTTGATCTCCTGCGCTCGGCGGAGGATAAGGGGGAGCTGGGCAACAATCTTGGAGCCAGGGCACGAAGTGTGCCCGCCCCACGCACTACCACCAAGAGCGTGGTAAGCGAGACCAGGATCACCAACCTTCTTTGCTAGCTGGAGCTTGAACCCGTACAGCTTGCTGGCCCAAGCCAGCACCTGCGCATTGTCCTCGATCTGCTGAGGTGTGAGGCTGTCGCCGCCACGTCCTTCGTTCTCAACAGAGAGGTAAGTCCTGTTCCCACTTGCCTGCGCCCATGCTCGATCCTTTGTGTCGACCCACTGACGAAGATCCCCTGCACGACCAGTACCGAAGTGACTGGAAGCCTGGGAATCCGGGTTGTTGAACCATGCCTGGGACCCCAGAAGGGTCCCGTCCATGATGTGCACGACTACACCCAGAACCTTGTCCTGACCGTTGTTCGTGAAGTTCTTGACGCCATGCCACGACGCCTTGTTGAACCTGGCCATGCTATGCCCACCATTCCGCTGTTGATGCGCCGGTCGACGCCATGCTCAGATAGTCGAGGTCGACTGTCGTCTGCTTGCTCTTGTCCCTTGGGGACTGGTACTCGTTGTTGACGTGGAACAAGCCTTCGATGTTGTTCACCATCTCGCGGGCTCTTGTCTCTGCGAACCACAGTGCCATCACGCAGTCCTGCTTAGCTTTGGACTGAGGGAACCACGTGCACAACTGCTCTACCAGAGACTTGATGCCTTCTGCCTGAGACCGGCTAGGGAGCCGGATCAGTCCCTTGCCTTCCTTCGAACCGTCGAAGAGCATCGACATAGAAGCAACGCCGAAGTCGACGTCGTTCTTGTTCGAGCCGGTAAAGTGCTCACGGAGCAAGCAGCCACGGGAACCCAGGAAGTTGCGTAGGTCACGGTTCTGCGTGACCATCAGGTTCATCGCGTTCTTCTCGATGGCCCACTCGTTTACGTGGTACTTGACTGTCCACTCTTTGATCTTGTCGAAGAGGTCGTCCGGCTTACAATTGGGCCTGGTCCAAACGTCCAGTACCCACCGCACTCCCGACATTCGATCGACACCGATGATAACGGCGGCAGAGTGTCCGGTGATAGCAGGGTCAAACCCTCCGATGATGTACAGACCGTCCATACCGTGTGCTCGGTGGCCTGGGGCACCGGGGGACATGAAGCCCGCCGCTCGCATGCCGTCGATTGAAGCGACAACCTTGTCGGTGGGGAATATGGCATCTTCTACGACCTGTTCCTGTTGATAGACCATGGCCCAGTTCTGAGGCGAGCTTGTGGCTCGCCGTCTGGCCAGAGACTTTCCGGAGTGCCAAGGATAGAGACCGTCCTCATTGGATACAACCAGCTTTCTTGCTCCAAGTGATACTGGTGGCCGGTTGGTCCAGGGTGCGAGAACATGCCAGTCGTCGGGATCGTCTGCGAACTCAAGGACTGCTGGCTGAGTGAGGTAGGTCCAGGGGCTGACTTCGTCCTGTCCGTACCACTCTGGCTTCTGGATCTCTGAGTAGAGCTCCACGGGAGCCAGACGTGTTCCCACCAGTAGGAGAGTCCCGCCTGGGTAGGAGAGCCGGTTGATGACCTCTCGCTGAATCCAGTCGATCTGCTTGGCGAACTCATGAGCGTTCTTTCCTGTCACTGTGTCGTCAAGGATGATGAGGTCAGCTCGGTTGCCGTAGATCTGTCCGGTCATGCCCAGCGCCTGAACGGTAGGCGTAGCTTCACCGGAGTCACGAGTCTCAGCGTTGATGTAGATAGAGTCCGCTGTCCACGAAGCCGAGTTCGCATCGAACCCGCCCTCAGGAGCGAAGTCCATCTGGAGCTTACGGTACGAAGGGTTGGCTCCAGAGAGCCGGTCCTTAACGGCCCGGAGGAATCGCTTCGCCATCTCCTGCGTCTGAGACACGATGATGATACGGATGTTCGGGTCTTGGCAGATCTTCCACGTCGTGTAGTTCACGGTGATCGTCGTAGACTTCGAGTGCTCCGGAGGTGTGTTCACGATGACCATGCCAGGGTCTCCCTGAACGAAGACCTGGTTGGTATGCAGGTCCCTAGGGGGCCTGCCTTCGAGGATGTCGAACCACTGGAGCTGATGCCAGAAGAGCTGGGTGTCGAGGTACTTCATGCAGAACTCAGGGAAGTCGGGGACTCCCTCGCGAACCTCAGCGGCGCCAGCGGCTGTCTTCAACAGCTTCAAGCGTTCGTACGACTCTTTGAAGTTCGGATCGTTCTTTACGTAGTACGTTACCGTTTGCGGAGTGATACCTACGTCCCTGCAAGCCTGGGACATCGACAGGCCTTGCTTCATGTACGCAAGGATGCTGTCCTTCTTCTCTTGCATCGTTCGGTTCACTGGACGGCCGGGCTTCTTGCCCGGCGGCTTCTTCGGCTGAGACAGGAACGGCTTGCCGTCCTCGTCCACGTAGATTGTAGCCACCTGCTGGCTCTCCTTTAGTCAAGCTTGACTAGTATGAACCAGTCTTACGTACATCGGAAAATCCGTGGGCGGATTGTCCGGAGGCTAGCTCCTCATCGCGGAGGGAAGATCCCGGGAAGGGGAAGGCAAAAGAAAAGGACAGGACTCTCCCTATCCCAGTAGCTTCGCCAGGGGCCCTCAAGGCCCCCGTCCTACCAAGCTCCCCGTAGCTTGTCGTTCAGCCGGTGCCTCGCTGGGGGCTCGTCCCCGTCTGGTCTTACCAAGCTTACACATATAGTGTGCACCCTCCAGTGGGGGCATGGTGGAACGTACGTTACCAAGTCTTTACCAACTATCGACGGAGCGTGACGATACACTGGGGTGTATCTCACTGAGCGTATACATGTGGAACCTTAGACTTCATTTACCGCAGGAATTTGGGGGAGGTCTCACACACACACACACGGCCCTGATTTAACAATGCCCGGGTCCACATGTCACTGTGTGTCGAGACATCGTGTCACATGGGTGAGCATGGTAGGACATGGGAGATGTGTCCGTGGTGTCCGAGTTTGCTGGCTCAGATGAGCAGGGTGCAGCTCAGGTGTGCACACAGGGTGTTGCGGGCTGCATAGATATGTATGTGTGTGCATGATGATGCGATGTGCCTGCGTATGCAAGGTGAATCACGTGATATGGCTGCGTATCCATGGTGATGAGGCCTGTTTGCCTTGGATTCGGGGGAAGCGACAGTCTACTGAACGGCCACACAGTAAGGCTACGTGTGCACCACACGCTCATCCACACGCCTGTCTATCCGTTCTGTGTACCCACAGGGGGCATGAGCACAGACCAGACATCACGGGCATCCATGCTTAACGCTCGTCTAAGACGCTCGTAAGAAAGCGTTCGCACTCAGCCTCACGACAGCAAAGTTAGGGCCTTACAGAGGCCCTCAGGGGCCTCCTGGGAGGTGTTCTGTCCTGGTGTGTCCTGGCTTGGTAGCCTGAGATGTCCAGGTTTGGCTGCATCTTCCGAAGAGTTTCAAGATTCTTCTGTGTTTCTTCCTCCGCTGGTCAGGGCCTTGAGGGCCCTGCCTTGGCGTCTGCCTTGTCCTGTTTCATCCTCCGCGTTCGCAGCTTCGCGTTTGATGAAAAGTAGAAGACCTGGCAATGTTCTGGGTGTCACCACAGCAACACAGCCGCTAGCACAGGGCAGAGGCGCTGGAAGCACTAGATGCGGCGTGACAGGTAATCCTTAACTGAACAGTCTCCACACCAGGTGACCGTGCAAGCGGGTCACGTCGGTCCTCGTAAGAGGGGCGGCGGGCGTATCAGTCAGACGCCAGAACCAGCGACCTCGGGTGACTAGTGGACCTCGCAAGGGTCCTCGAAGGGAGGAGAACTGTTGTTCCTTGAGAACTCCATAGAGCGTAAAGACCCCCTGACAACACGGGGGCCGCACCGTAGTCCCTTAGCAGGGCGAGCGGCTGGCACATGCTGCAACCACTGAGAATGGCTGGCCAACCCGCTACGTAAGGCTGCGACGGTGCGTTCTCTCTCTCCAACAGGCGCAAGTCTGTTGGGTTCAAGCACCGCTCAAGGTGCTTGGATTTCCCTAACTCAGGGGCTCATGGTCATGCAAGTGGTCATGTGGCTCCTGAGGGTGGTGGGTGAGCCTGGCAGGCTTTCGCAGTTGCCTTGTTCATCCTCCGCCCTGGACTTCCACGCTTCAGCGTGGCGGTACTGATGGGAGAGAGAACTATGAGCATCGAACTGGACACCGACTACCGCGATCAGTCCAAGTGGTACGAGGTCAGCGTCTACCGATCGGGTACACGTACGATCATCGCCGACCTTGACACCACGGCAGAAGCGGAAGCGTGGGTAGAGCGAGCGGAAAGCCAGGACGCTAAGAACGGCGTCCAGGTCGACTACTCGATCAGCCCGGTACGCGGCGAGAATGACTGCTCGTGAACACCAGGCAGACGCTACGGGCCCTTAAGGCCCGTCAGATCCGGCATCTCAAGTGGGCAAGGCGGTACAGCTGGTGAACAACTTCTACTACGTCACTCTGTGGCTCTGTCAGGACTGCATGTTGCACCACGCCAACGGCGAGTGCAGCGGCTGTCACGACGGTCACGACGAGACGCCTCTCAACAAGACCGACCACACCAGCCTCACCATGGGGATTCCCCGTGATGGGCACGAATGCGGTCGACAGGATGGCGAGGACGTCGATGAGTGCGACTGCGAGACGAACACGTTCAGCACTTCTCAGTGTGACGGCTGTGGCTCTTACCTGCATGGTGAGCGTCACGGCTTCACTGAGTTCGTAAAGGCTTGAGCTACGGTCGGGGCGTTCGGTTCCCTTCGGGGAACCGTCGCTCTTCTCAGTCTGCTCAAGACTGATCAACAGGGAGAGAGAACATCATGAGCTACGCATCGAGGGTCAATGCCGGAGCTGAGTTCCTGGATACTCTGGAGCCCGGTTGGTACGACCGCGTTGACCTCAGGACGCTGGACATCAGGAACACGTACAACTGCATCCTGGGACAGTTGTTCAAGCACTTCGCCGAAGGTGAGAAGTACCTCCTGGACGCCGGAGCACCGCAGCACGACGAGTACGGCGGTTGCGTTGAGCGTAAGTGGCTTGACGATCACGGCTTCGACCTCACGTTCCCGGAGTACATGAACGGCCCTCACGGCCACGCCCTGTGGCTTGAGAAGCGCTGGACGCAAGCGATCAACAAGCGCATCGCAGTACAAGCCTGAACTACGGTCGGGGCGTTCGGTTCCCTTCGGGGAACCGTCGCTCTTCTCAGTCTGTTCAGACTGGCAAGGGAGAGAGAACATGAGTGAGCGCGTAACACAGCAACAGCTGAACTTCGTGTTTCAGAGGTACGTGGACTCTCTGGTGGAGCTTGGCGTGTCTGTCGAAGGCCTGTCCCTGATCTCGGGTGACAAGGTCAACGGCAACTCGTTCAAGCTCCGCCACAAGGACGGTAAGCGGCCTGTAGGCGTGGATTCGGACGGCTTCCTCGGCTGGACTAAGCGAGAAGCGTACGACACTCTCCAGACCATCTGCCGCACCATCGGAGACGTAGCATGAATCGATACGAAGACGACGAGAAGTCCATCCGCCGTGCCGTTTCCTCCGCTAGAGATAGCGAGGAAGCGATTAGCGACGGGACCGCAAGGGCTATCGCGGCTCTGTTCTACGGCGACGCTGACACCTACTCGTTCCTGTCCTCGGGGTACTTCACCGGAGACGTGGACGAACTGATGGCAGCGTTCAAGAAGGACATCACCACGTCAGACCTGCGGCTCTGGAAGGAGCCGCTGGACGCTCTTGAGGACTATCTCGCAGAGCGCCTCTACAACGGTGAGGTCAACGAGAAGATCGATGGCTGGGATGAGGGTTGGGTCCCGAAGCACATCGACTACCCTCACGACAACGGCCAGCTTCACGATTGCTGGTGCTACGACGGTGAGTAGCTTCTGCATCCATGACTGGACACCGCCTCATCCCTTAGGGGATGGGCGTTCGTTCAGGACGTGCACCAAGTGCGGAGCATCGGAGACGAAATGAAGAGGCGCGAAGGCCCGTGCGACCATCGTTGGTCGCTGTGGCGCTACATCCGCCGCACGAACGTAAGAACGTGCTGCAAGTGCGGGCAAGTCGAGCGTAAGAACCGAGTGTGACCAGTGTTGGCAGGCGTCTAGTACGCCTGCTTTCATGGCATCACAATCAGTGGAGCCAGACGCAAGGGAGAGAGAACATGAGTTCAGCAGAGCGGGCAACAAGCGCCGTACTCGATGGCGCAGCTTTCCTTGACCGTAAGGAGGGCCTCCTCGTTCAGCTTCACGGCTGGCGCTCGAAGATCGATGTCGAGAAACTGGACATCTCAGACGGAGACGTCTGCATCCTCGGACAGCTGTTCGACGGTTATTCCGACGGCGTCAACAAGTTGAGCATCGATCAGTCAGGCCAGAGCGAAGCGGCTTATGGCTTCGCTGCCGGGCACGTCTACGGTGACCACATCGGTAGCCAACACCTGACCGACGCTTGGAAGGCGTACCTCAAGCCGTTCACGGCCACGATCCCTCCGGCGCTCAAGATGGACTCGGTCTACACCCACAAGACGTACGGTAACCAGTACGTCAAGCCCGTGGTCACGGTCAAGGATCATTACCTGGTGTACGAAGATGGGCAGGTCGTAGACGGTCTCTTCGTGGCACACCAGTACGCTCCCGAGATGATGAGCATCTCGTTGTTCAACGAGACGTACAAGCCGTTCGTTCCGGCCAAGGTGTGGCCTATCGATACGCTGCTGATCGCCGACAAGGATGGCGCTACGCAAGCGTTCATCGTTAAGAAGCGGTCGTTCGGCAACGACATCACCATCTGGCGGCTTGACAACAGTCCTCAGTGGGGCGGAGAAGCCTCCTGGGAGAAGGAGGGCTACACGAACTTCCGCAAGGTCAATGTTGGCTTCTAGCAGCAGTCCAGTTCCCGGGCCCTAAGGCCCGGTGATTGGCTCGGTTCGCTAGAACCGTACGAAACAGGGAGAGAGAACATGGACTTCGACAACATCACCACGTCGCAGGATCTGGCAACAGAGCTTGGCGTGTCGGTGCAGACTGCTGTGGCCATCCTCAAGGATGTCCCCCGGAAGACTGTCAACCGTACGCATCTGTTCGATAAGGCTCTGGTTCGTCAGGCCGTGGCGGAGAAGAACGAGAAGGTTCTCCAGTTCCTGGGGTTCCCCGTCGACCTCTCCGCGTCGTACGACGTCCTCGTTGAGGCGGTCTGATATGGACATCGTCTCAACGTCGAAGGTGACCGCAGTCGGTTACACCTCCGCGCTTAACGCGGAGCACGTCCTTGCGCAACTTGATGCGGACGTCGACCTCTCAACGCAGCCGGGTGACTACAGCAGCGACTACTACCGTGACTTCAAGGTCACGATTACGATTGAGCAGGTCTGACATGAAGTCTGATATGCCAGACGACGATCTCGGTTCGCTGCTGGTTACCATCGGAGTAGCGCTGTTCGTCGTGGTGTTCCTTGTAATGGTAGCGTCGCTCTTCGCTGACGCCAGCTACGTAGAGGATCACCAGCCCAAGCCCGCAGTAACATCTCCAGAGAAGGTCTGACATGAGCAAGGAACTCAAGCCCCTGCTTGTCATCATCGCTATCATGGTTGTAGCGATAGTGGGCAGCACTTGGGCTATCCTCGCATCGGACAGTCGTCCCGAGGTCTACTCTCAGTGTGCGGGTCATCAGACCCGCGCGTTCATAACGGACACCGGCTCTATCAGTACGCAGTACGACCCTTCGTGCAAGTAGGTAGGGGAGCACGCCTCTTCGGAGGCGTGTTGCCTGGTCAACTTGGACCAAGAACGTGAACATGGGAGAGAGAACATGAACACACTGGAAACGGTCAAGGCTATCGCTCTCGAAGTCATCGAAGAGGAGCCCCTCGGTCGTGACTTCGTGTACCAGCCTCACGTCGTCGCCGATGGCGGACCCCGTTGCCGTTACGCTGTGTCCACTGACGGTGGACCCGCGAAGCCCGACTGCATCGTTGGCCGAGTTCTGGCCAAGCTAGGCGTAGACCCCGAGATCATGGTCTTCACCAAGAGCGGCGACAACACCTTCTCCACCGGAGGGGCGGTGTACATGATTGACGACCTCGTTCGGACCAGGAAGGTGGACGAGTTCGAAGAGGACGCGCTGTCCTTCCTCTCCTCGCTCCAGTACAAGCAGGACGATGAGGCCACGTGGGGCGACGCGTACGACGTCGCTAGCGACTTCTAGAACGTCCCGTCCCTGGAGTCATTCCAGGGCGGTTAAGGATGCACAGAGTTGCCGAACATGAGTAGGCACCGGGCCGTTGGAGGGCTTGTCACCCGAGGACTGGATCTTCACTCTGTGCATCCCTATCCGCAGAAGCGGAATACCTGAAACAGGGAGAGATATGAACGTGAAGCGTACGGCTGCCGCTATGGCGATGGTCGTTACCGTCGGGCTCGGTGCAACGGCATGTTTCGACGATGACGCAGACGTGGCATCCAAGAACGTGTCCAAGGCTGCCGACAACTTCGAGGTGAACCGCCGGATCGTCATGTTCAACGGCATCACGGACAAGTACCTTCTGGAGATCGTCGGAGCGTGCTCCATCAAGGCGGACTCAGCGGAACATCAGCTCGAAGTCATCTGCAAGACGGGCAAGAACGAGTACATCAAGGACTTCTTCGGACTGTCCGACAACGTCTCGTACTTCGTTGAGCAGGGCGAGCCCGTCAAGGCGTCCGCGTACCACTACCGCAAGACGTTCAAGCCGCAGAGCATCCTTCCGGATGTAGACTTCCGGGGCAGCTCTGAGGATCTGCCGAAGTCCCAGTAGGTAGCCTGGTGCAGGTTCCTTCAGGAACCTGTGCCGGACGGTTCACTGTGGGCCAAAGCCAAAGAGGAGAGAACATGACTATCACCATCACGGGCGAGAGTGCCATGAAGGCACTCGAAGACTGCGTCGATGAGATGGGCCGCGAGTACGTGTACGAAGCCGAAGGGGCGGATACGGAGGACTCTTGCGCGTACATCCATAACGTCAAGAACGAAGGGTTCGGCTCGGAGTTCGATACTTACTCCGTGACCCCGGACAGCGTTCCTGGCTGCCTGATCGGTCACGCTCTCGTGAAGCTCGGCGTTCCGATGAAGACGTTCCTGGACCTCGGACTGAACACCGGGCACGACGCCAGCGAGGCGCTCCTCAAGCTCAAGCAGGAGCGAATCGTAGACTTCCCCAACGAGGTGCAGTTCCAGG
>Ga0193699_10000165_pt1 | contig 30178 bp, 28 predicted proteins | sample L3c2metaG_FD_160095 | JGI IMG/M metagenome (GOLD analysis project Ga0193699, IMG submission 160095) | Soil microbial communities from a riparian zone of the East river system, Colorado, United States - L3c2 | ecosystem: Environmental > Terrestrial > Soil > Riparian zone | place: USA: East...
ACCATGGCAGCGGGCAAGCCGCGGCGGGCGGCAGTCTGGTCGGCCGCCGGCCCATCGACCTCGGCCATTGGCCGAGACAAGCGCCATCGCCCGTATTCTTTAAGCGGCCCCGGGTAGGCCGTCGTCTAAAACCGTATTCTTCGTCGCCCCCTCGTAACGAGGGCGCGCGGAACGCCAAGGGTCCCAGAGGACCCACGGGCCTCGACGCCTCGCGACATCGAGGCTTGTCGAAGCAGTAGTTGCCGCAAGTCCACCAAACCAATGGCGTCCCGCGCGCAGTGTTTGAGGTTTGCTCCGCATCGCCCCCGGTGGACTGACCTTTCAGGCGCCCCTCGGTATCAAGGCGCTTCTCCACCGTTCTGGCCCCCGCGGCGTTGGGCACTTCCGACAGTGCCGGACGCCGCCGTCGGCGGGGCCCCGTGATGCGCGGCGATGCGCATCGGGACGAAGCGGCTTGGACCGCCGGTCGGGTGTGTGCGTCGCATCTCCAACGCCCCGTCCAGCCACCGCTCCCCGCCCAACGTCTAATGACGCTGATCAAACGCCCCTCGTAGATGGGACGGGATAGCGAGCATATAATCCATTAAAAGGATTTAAGTCAAGTGGCCTTCTAGGCCTTTTTCACCCAACGGCCGTTTTCGTCGGGCTGCCAATAGGTTGCGGCGAAGCCCTTGGCCTTGGCGTCGGTCCATTGCGCCCGCGCGGCGGCGACAGCGTCGTCGTCATCGCCATCGAACACCAGGACAATGCGCTGATAGCCCCCGGCGTCATCCGGCACCGCGGCGCCCTCGATCAGGAAGCGCACGTCGGCGGCGTTCGGATTGCCGTCGTTCAGCGTCAGCAGAACCGGCTGGGCTGCGGCATCCGGCTCGCGCCAGGTGCCGTGCGGCAGAAAGCCGTCGTCGCGGTAGGTCCACAGATGCGCATCGAGCGCGTCGATGCGTTCTTCGGAGGCGCCCTGCACCACCACCTTCCAGCCGCGCTCAAGCGATTTCTCCAGCAGCGGCGTCAGCACGCCTTCGAGCTTCTGGCCTTGCAGGTGGTAGAAGAGAATTTCGGTCATGGTATTCCCAAGCTCGAGCGCACTGCACACTTCGCAAAATCACTTGGCGACTAACTTATAATCAAGATCAGAGTTTAAATAAGAGAACCCAATAAGCCAAAATGACTATCGCCACCGGGTAGACCAACGGTCGATATTTTTTAATGGCCAACCAGATAAGAAGACCAAAGGCACTGTAGATCAGGACGTTGACCGCAATCGCTATTGTCAAAAAAGGCAGATACCCGCCCCAATCATCGGGCGCAACGAACAGAAAGTAACGGCTCGGCCAGACCATGAGGCTGAGTATGAAAAAAATATAACCCATCAGGGCGCCGCTAAACCCGGCCCCCTCGGGCAAAAGCTTCCCGCCCATCAGAATCACTAAAGGGACGGCGGCACCGGAGCCAGCAGCGATGAAAAGCGCTTTATAAGCACTCATCCTACGAGCCTTTATTTTTCGGCTTTATTTTTCGTAGTGATCCGCCACCAATCGATCGAGCAGCCGCACGCCCCAGCCGGAACCCCAGCTCTTATTGATGTCGGTCTGGCGTGAATCGAAACCGGTGCCGGCGATGTCGAGATGCACCCACGGCGTCTTGTCGGCGACGAAACGCTGGATGAATTGCGCGGCGGTGATGGCGCCGCCCCAGCGGGTGCCGCCGGTGTGCTTCATATCGGCGAATTTCGAATCCAGCATCTTGTCGTAGACCGGATTGAGCGGCATGCGCCACACCAGTTCGCCGGTGGCCTCGCCGGCGATGTGCAAGCGACGGCTGAGTTCGTCGTTGTTGGTGAACATGCCGGCATATTCCTGGCCGAGTGCGACGATGATGGCGCCGGTCAGCGTGGCCAGATCGATCATGAACTTCGGCTTGAAACGCTTGGCCGCGTACCAGAGCACGTCGGCGAGCACCAAGCGGCCTTCGGCGTCGGTATTGATGATCTCGATGGTCTGCCCCGACATCGACTTCACGATGTCGCCCGGCCGCTGCGCATTGCCGTCCGGCATATTCTCGACGCAACCGATCAGGCCGACCGCGTTCACCTTCGCCTTGCGGGCGGCGAGCGCGTGCATCAGGCCGACCACGCAGGCAGCGCCCGCCATGTCGCCCTTCATGTCCTCCATGCCGGAGGCCGGCTTGATCGAGATGCCGCCGGTATCGAAGCACACGCCTTTGCCGATGAAGGCGACCGGCGCCTCGCCCTTCTTGCCGCCGTCCCAGCGCATCACCACCATGCGGCTGTCGTGCGACGAACCCTGGCCGACGCCGAGCAGCGCGTTCATGCCCAGCTTTTTCATCGCCTTGACGTCAAGCACCTCGACGACAACGCCGACCTTTTTCAGCGCCAGCGTGCGGCGGGCGAATTCGTCCGGATAGAGCACGTTAGCCGGCTCGTTCACCAGATCGCGCGCGATCACCACGCCGTCGGCGATAACGGCACGGCGCTCAAATGCCTTGCGCGCCGCGGCGACGTCGCCGGCAGCGATCGTCACGCTGCGTTTGGCCGGCGGCTTTTCGTCGTCCTTTTGCTTGGTTTTGTAGCGATCGAATTTATAGGCGCGCAGTTGCACGCCTTGCGCCAGATCGGCTGCCTGATCCGCCGTCATCGCGCCTTTGGGCAGTTCGGCGAACACGGCGCCGTCGGTCGCCGAGGCCGGCAGCTTGCCCAGGGCGATGCCGCCGAGCTTGAGGAAGTCCTTGGGCGTCAGCTCTGCGACCTTGCCGACGCCGACCACCGCCAGCCGGTCGACCTTGAGACCCTCGGGCACGATCAATTCCAGCGACGTGCCGTTCTTGCCGGTGAAACGCTCGGCCTTGGCGGCGCGCGCGACTAGGCCAGTGGCCGACCCAAGCACCTTTGTGGTCGCGGGACCGAACTTGAGACCGTCGTCGCAAAAGACGACGAGCACGCCCTTCGGCGGAGCGTTGAACGGGCCAAAGCCGAGTTTCAGGGCGTCGGTCATGAGCGGCAATCCTTGAGAGGGACGGCAAGTGGGTTAAGGCGGGTATTTCCAGGGGGAGCCCCGGCCGAGGCGCCGGCGGTAAATCTTCGAGTTCGCGCCCTATTCATATGGCGCGGCCGACCGCCCGCTGCAAAGCCAAAACTGGCGGCGTTTTGCGGCTTTTCACAGGCCTGCCACGGATGGGATGGTAATTAGATACTATCGCCCTATTTGCTTGCCAGAATCGCGCTTCGAGGGTTTGGATTGCGGTGTAACCCCAAGTCCGCACTTAACTTTTCGTTGTGCATGTTCAACGCTTTGCCTTCGCGCGGCCACTTTGTGAAGGGACCAAGGTAAACCCTAACGGGGGTGGGTTTACTATGTTTCGGTTGCGCGTCCGGTGGGGATTCCGGACGGCAGAGACGTGCTTAACGCAACTGGGGATGATGCTGCGGATGGGGTCGATCGGCGCTTATATTTTCCGCACCACGTTCGGTGCGTTCCTTGTTGTGCTCGTCAGCCTGACCGCGGTCATCTGGGTCACGCAGGCGCTGCGCGATATCGATCTGATGACCAGCCAGGGCCAGACCATTCTGGTGTTCATCGGCATCACCGGACTGATCGTTCCGCTGCTGGTGCTGGTGATCGCGCCGATCGCGCTGCTCATCGCCGTCGCGCACACGCTCAACAAGATGTCGACCGATTCCGAAATCATCGTGATGAACGCCGCCGGCATGTCGCCGTGGGTGTTGTTCCGCGCCTTCTTGTCGGTGGCGGTGGTGGTATCGATCCTGGTTACGGCGATCAGCGCTTACGGCGCGCCGAAGGGCCTGCGCATGTTGCGCGACTGGCTCACCGAAGTGCGCGCCAATGTGGTCAGCACCATTGTGCAGCCCGGCCGCTTCACCTCGATCGAAAGCGGCGTCACCATTCACATCCGCGAACGCCGCGCCAACGGCGAACTGGTTGGCATCTTCCTCGACGACCGACGCGATCCGAACGAGCGCAGGACGGTGCTGGCAGAAAACGGCGAACTGATCGACAACGACAACGGCACGTTCCTGGTGCTGCAACAGGGCACCGTGCAACGCCACGAACTCAAGGAACGCGATCCGGCGATGGTGAAATTCGACCGTTATGCGTTCGATCTGTCGCAGTTCTCCGGCGGCCCGCAGGCGGTGAAATATTCGATCCGCGAGCGCTATCTCTGGCAGTTGCTGTTCCCCGATCCGAAGGATCCGTTCCTGCTCGAGCAGCCGGGCCCGTTCCGCGCCGAGCTGCACGACCGGCTGATCGCGCCGCTGTATCCACTCGCCTTCGTGGTGATCGCCTTCGCCTATCTCGGCGCGCCGCGCACCACGCGGCAAAGCCGCACGCTGTCGATGGTCGGCGCGGTGGGCGGCGTCGGGCTGCTGCGGCTGATCGGCTTCACCTCGACCGTGTTCGGCGCCACCGTTCCGGCAATGCTGGTGCTGCAATACGTCGCGGTCGCCGCGGCCGTCGGCGGCGGACTCTGGATCATCCGTACCGGCGTCATTCTCGAGCCGCCCGCCTTCCTGATGAACTGGATCGCGATGGTGAGCGAACGCATTTCGCAACGTTTAGCCATGGCCACGAAGTAACCGATGCAAGTGAACTTGATGCAAGTGAACTAAATGCAAGTTTTGGGCGGAACACTGGCACGATATTTCGGACTGCGCTTCTTGAGCGCGGTGGTGATGGTATTCGCCGGTATCTTCGTGCTGGTCGCGCTGATCGATTACATCGAGATGATGCGCCGCTCCAGCGACATCCCGAACGTCTCGGCGATCTTGGTGGCGAAGACCTCGTTCTACCGTGTGCCGCAGGTGACCGAGCGCATCATGCCGTTCTGCGTCCTGATCGGCGCGATGTCCTGCTATCTGAATTTGTCGCGGCGTCTCGAACTTGTGATTGCGCGCGCCGCCGGCATGTCGGCCTGGCAATTCGTGTCGCCGGCTTTGGTGGTGGCCTTCCTGATCGGGATTTTCGCGACGACCGTCTACAACCCGGTCTCCGCCATTCTTCAGGAACAGTCGAAGCGTTACGAAGCCGAACTGTTCAATCAGACCCCGTCGCTCGGCGGCACCACGTCGAATTTCTGGGTCAACCAGCGCTCGAGCGACGGCCAGGCGATCATCGGCGCCAAAACGAGCCGCGACCAGGGCGTCGCGCTCAACGGCGTGTCGGTCTTCGTTTTCGACGCCGCCGGCCATTTCAAACATCGCATCGAGGCGCAGGCGGCCACACTCCAGCCGGGCGTGTGGAAGCTCCAGAATGCCCGGGTCTACGAACTCGCCGTGCTGCCGAAGGACTACGCCGAGTATACGCTCAAGACCTCGCTGACGCCGGAACAGGTTCGGGAAAGCTTTGCGACCCCCGAAACCGTGCCGTTTTGGGAACTTCCATCGTATATCGAGATCGCCGAGCACGCAGGACTTGGCGCCGCAGGCTATAGGCTGCAGTTCCAAAAGCTCCTGGCACGGCCGTTTTTGCTCGCCGCCATGGTTTTCCTTGCCGCTGCCGTCAGTTTACGGTTCTTCCGCTTCGGCGGCGTGCAAAAGATGGTTTTGAGTGGCATGGCCTCCGGCTTTCTGCTTTATGTTTTATCCAAAGTAACCGAGGACTTAGCCAAGGCCGAGCTGATGCACCCTGTGGCAGCGGCTTGGCTACCTGTGCTTGTCGGGGGACTGACGGGGTTTATTGCGTTGTTGTACCAGGAGGACGGTTGATGGCGGGGCTGCTTAGCGCTCCTGCCGCAGTGCACCGGCCACAAAGCCGTGGCGTTGTGCGTCTTGCTGCCGTCCTCGGCCTTCTGGTCTGCGGCGGCTTGCTGACGCCTGACGCGCTGTCGCCTTTCGCACCCGCCTTCGCGCAAGAACTCACCTTCCCGCCCACGCCGCCGGCGCCGCCGAAGTCCAAGGCCGCGATCGAGCGAGCCGCGGGCAAGCAGATGCTCGTACAGGCGCGCGAGATCAACTACGACTACAACAACAACAAGGTCTCGGCCGTCGGCAACGTCCAGATCTATTACGGCGGCAACACCATCGAAGCCGACCGGGTGATCTACGACCAGAAAACCAAGCGTCTGCACGCCGAAGGCAATGTCCGCCTCACCGAAGAGGGAGGCAAAGTCACCTACGGCGAAATCATGGATCTGTCCGACGATTACCGCGACGGCTTCGTCGATTCACTGCGCCTGGACACGCCCGATCAAACGCGCATGGCGGCGACGCGCGCCGACCGCAGCGCCGGCAACTACACCGTCTTCCATAATGGCGTTTACACCGCCTGCCAGGCTTGCAAGGACGATCCGAAAAAGCCGCCGCTCTGGCAGGTGAAGGCCGCGCGCGTCATCCACGATCAAACCGAAAAGATGATGTATTTCGAGGACGCGCAGATCGAATTCTTCGGCACGCCCTTGGCGTGGATGCCCTACTTCTCGGCGCCCGATCCGACCGTCAAGCGCAAGACCGGTTTTCTGATGCCCGCGATCGGGTCGAGCAGCGTGTTCGGACAGGCGGTCGAAATTCCGTATTACTGGGCGCTGGCGCCGGACTACGACGCGACCTTCTCGCCGATGATCACGACCAAGCAGGGACCGCTGCTGCAAGGCGAATTCCGCCAGCGCCTGCAAAACGGCGCCTACGACATTCGCCTCTCGGGCCTCAAGCAATTCAACAAAGAGTATTTCGCGCCCACAAACCCAACCGTCAGCGCGCCCGGTTACCGCGACTACCGCGGCAGCGTCGAAACGTCGGGTCAGTTCAGCATCAACAAGAACTGGCTGTGGGGCTGGGACGGCGTCCTGCTGTCGGACAAGACCTATCTGCAAGACTACAACCCGCGCCTATCGGCCTATCATTTCACCGATCCTTACTCTCAGGTGCAGAACTCCGCTGTCTCGCAGCTTTATCTCACCGGGCAAGGCGACCGCAGCTTCTTCGACGCACGCACGATGTACTTCCTGGGCTTCTCGCCGTTCGACGTGCAGGGGCAGATTCCGATCGTCCATCCGGTGATCGATTACAACTACATCTTCGACCGTCCGGTCATCGGCGGCGAACTGAGCATCAATTCGAATTTCACCAGTCTGAGCCGCAGCCAGGCGAATTTCGACGCCATCAGGCAAGCTGCGGTCACGCTCGCAACCACTGGCGTCAACCCCTGCACGCAGACCGCCGACACGACCCAGTATAATGCCGCGAACTGCGTCCTCCGCGGCGTGCCCGGCACCTACAGCCGCTTCTCAACGGAGGCGAAGTGGCGCAAAAGCGTCACCGACAAGTTCGGCCAGGTGTGGACGCCGTTCGCCTCGGTGCGGGCCGATGCCGCCTCGCTGCAGACCTACAACCAGCCCGGCGTGTCGAACTTCGTCACCACCGGTGACAGCAATCTCGTGCGCGCCATGCCGACCATCGGCCTGGAATACCGTTATCCGTTCATCAGCACGCACGCCTGGGGAACGCAGACCATTGAGCCTATCGCGCAGGTGATTGCGCGGCCGAACGAAACGCAGATCGGCAGTTTCCAGAACGAAGACGCACAGACCCTCGTGTTCGACGACAGCAATCTGTTCCGCGTCGACAAGTTCTCCGGCTACGACCGCGTCGAAGGCGGCGGCCGCGCCAACTATGGCGCCAACTACACGGCCCAGTTCAATCAGGGCGGCTTCGTCAACGTGCTGTTCGGACAGTCCTACCAGTTGTTCGGGCAGAACTCGTTCGCGCAAGCCTCGCCGACCAATACCGGTCTCGACAGCGGCCTCGCCACCCGCGCCTCCGACTACGTGGCGCGCGCCTCCTACCAGCCCAACAGCACCTTCAAGCTGACCTCGCGCTTCCGCTTCGCCGAGAACGACTTCACCGTGCAGCGCGCCGAATATGAAGTCAGCGCCAACTTCAATCGCTGGAGCACCAGCCTGCTCTACGGCGACTACGCCGCGCAGCCCGATATCGGCTATGTAAATCGCCGCCAGGGCTTCCTCGGCACCGCGGCGGTCAAGCTCGATGCCAACTGGATCCTGCGCGGCTCGGCGCTCTACGACGTCCGAAACAACCAATTCACGTCCAATATGATCGGCGTTGCCTATGTGGACGATTGCTTCATTTTGGGCTTGAATTACGTGACAGGCTACACCTACGGCAGCGGCGCGGCAGTGCTCAACCACACGGTCATGCTGCAGTTGAGCTTGCGTACGCTCGGCGGGACCACGGTTAGCCAGGCGCTTAGCCAGTCGAGCCAGTGATATAGACGCGGCGGCTTGGCGTGCGGCCGCCGCTCAGTTTTAAGATGGACATCGCGATGCCGGGAATGCGTTTGATCTTTAAACCTATCCAGCTTTGGCTGGCCTGCGCCGTACTCGCTGTGGCTCTAGCGGCGCCGGCGCGCGCGCAGGTGGTGGTGGTCGCCAACGGTTCGCCGATCACCGAAATCGATATCCAGCAGCGCACGAAACTGATCAACGCCGCCAATCACAAAAATCCGTCCCGGCAGGAAGTGATCAACGAGTTGATCGACGATCGGATCAAGATCGTCAAAGCCAAGACATACAGCGTCGAGGTCACCGACGCCGAGGTCGACACCGGCTTTGAGAACATGGCGCGCCGCCAGCGCATGACCAGCCAGCAATTCGCCCAACTGCTCGAACGCTCCGGCATTGCGCCCAGCGCCATCAAAGCGCGCATGCGGGTCGAACTGACGTGGAACCAACTGGTGCGCGGAAAATTCGGCGGAGCGTTGCAGATCGGCGACGCCGACATCGCTACTGCGATGCGGGACCGCAAGGAGGCCGAGAAAGACGCGACCGGCTATCTCTACACGCTCTACCCGATCACCGTGGTCCTCGAGCGCGGCCAAGGCGAAGGCGGGATCGATGGCAAACGTCGCGTGGCGGAAAACCTGCGCGGCCGCTTCACCTCGTGCAGCGAGGGTCTCGCCATGGCGCGCGCCTTGCGCGACGTCGCGGTGCGCGAACCGATCCACCGCAATTCTGCCGACCTGCCCCAGCAATTGCGTGAGCTCTTGGGCGGCATGGAAGTCGGCCGGCTGACGACGCCGGAAGTCACCGCGCAGGGGCTGCAGATGTTCGCCTTGTGCGAAAAAAAGGCGAGCACGGGAGAGTCCGCCGCCAAGCGCGAAGTGCGCGAGGAAATCTTCAACAAACGCTTCGAAGCCGAGGGCAAGAAGTTTTTGGAGGAGATCCGCAAGCAGGCCATGATCGAATACAAATGACCGAGCGCGCCCGTCAGCCTTTGGCGTTGACGCTCGGCGAGCCGGCCGGGATCGGCCCCGATCTCACGCTGGCGCTGTGGCGCCGCCGCGTCGAACTCGATCTGCCGCCGTTTTATCTCATCGGCGATATCGATTTTCTCCAGCAACGGGCGCGCACGCTCGGCCTGGATGTTCCCCTGACTGAGGTTACTCCGGCGCAGGCCAGTGCCGCCTTCGAGCGCGCTTTGCCGGTGGTGCCGCTCGGCCTGCCGGTGACGGCGACGCCCGGCAAGCCCGACGCAACGAGTGCACCTGCCGCGATCGCATCGATCCGTCGCGCCGTCGCCGACGTGCTGGCGGGCCAGGCCGACGCGGTGGTCACCAATCCAATCGCCAAGAACGTGCTGTACCGCTCCGGCTTTGCCGAGCCGGGCCACACCGAATTCCTGGCGCGGCTCGCCACCGAGGCGACCGGCAAGCCGGTGCACCCGGTGATGATGCTGTGGTCGCCGGAACTGGCCGTGGTGCCGGTGACCATCCATTTGCCGTTGAAGGATGTGGTGGGTGCGCTGAGCATCGATCTGATCGTCGAGACCGGGCGCATCGTCGCACGAGACCTGCACGCGCGTTTTGGCGTCGCCAAGCCCCGCATCGCAGTTGCCGGGCTCAATCCGCATGCCGGCGAAGACGGCGGGCTCGGCGAAGAGGATCGCGACATCGTCGCGCCGGCGGTGGCGCGGCTGAAAGCCGAAGGCATCGACGCGGTCGGGCCGCTGCCGGCCGACACGATGTTTCACGAGCGGGCGCGGGCCGGCTACGACGTGGCGATGTGCATGTATCACGACCAGGCGTTGATCCCGATCAAGACGCTGGCTTTCGATCACGGCGTCAACGTCACGCTGGGTCTGCCCTTCGTGCGCACGTCGCCCGACCACGGCACCGCCTTCGACATCGCCGGTACCGGCAAGGCCGATCCGTCGAGCCTGGTCGCGGCGCTGGCGCTGGCCGCGCGGCTGGCGACCACGACGCCAGCTTTTGCGCCAGCAAAATAATGGCCCAAATCGACGACCTGCCGCCGTTGCGCGAGGTCATCCGCAAGCACGGCCTGTCTGCCAAGAAATCGCTCGGCCAGAATTTCCTGCTCGATCTCAACCTCACGGCGCGCATTGCGCGCGCGGCCGATCCGCTCGACGGCGCGACCGTCATCGAAGTCGGCCCCGGTCCCGGTGGACTGACGCGGGCATTGCTGACGCAACCTCCTCAAGGACTCGGGGCGGGTCGCGTCATCGCTATCGAGCGCGACGAGCGCGCGGTGGCCGCGCTTGAAGAGATCGCGGCGCACTATCCGGGACGCCTTGAGATCGTCTCGGGCGATGCGCTGCGGATCGATATGCCGAAACTTGTCGGCGGCGAGCGTGCCCGCGTGGTCGCCAACCTGCCCTACAACATCGCCACCCCATTGCTGATCGGCTGGCTCACCGCCGAGCCGTGGCCGCCGTGGTACGACATGCTGGTGCTGATGTTTCAGCGCGAAGTGGCCGAGCGCATCGTCGCCAAAGTGGGCGACGACGCCTATGGCCGGCTCGCTGTCTTGGCGGGGTGGCGTTGCGAGAGCAAGATCATGTTCGACGTCGCGCCGTCGGCCTTCGTGCCGCCGCCGAATGTGACGTCGTCGGTGGTGCGGCTCGTGCCGCGTCCCGCCCCGCTCGCCTGCGACGGCGTCCTGCTGCAACGCATGACCGAGGCCGCTTTCGGCCAACGCCGCAAGATGCTGCGGCAAAGCCTGAAATCGCTCGGCGTCGATACCGGCGCCTTGCTCGAGCAAGCCGGCATCACGCCGACCGCGCGCGCCGAGGAAATCGATGTCGAGGGTTTCGTGAGGCTGGCGAATGCCTTCGCGGCGCAGACCAAGCGCTAGCTAGGGCGCGAGTTTCTTCAGGTCGACAAGAATCTTGCCGGCGAAGGTCTCGATGTCGAGCATCTTGACGCGCTTGAGCCGCTCGGCGGTCAGGATCGCCTGCAGCCTGGCGAAGCTTTCGTTCAGGTCGCGATTGACGAGGATATAATCGTATTCGCGCCAATGCGAGATTTCCTCGACCGCGTTCTGCAGGCGGTGCGATATCACGGGCGCGCTGTCCTCGGCGCGCCGCTCCAGCCGCGCCTTCAATTCGTCCGCCGACGGCGGCAGTACGAACACGGTAACGACGTCGTCACGCATCTTGTCGAGAAGCTGCCGCGTGCCTTGCCAGTCGATGTCGAACAGCACGTCGCGGCCCGAGGCCAGCGCCTTCTCGACCGGTTCGCGCGGCGTGCCGTAATAATTGCCGTGCACCTCGGCCCATTCCAGCAACTCGCCGGAATCGCGCATGACTTCGAATTGCCGCGCGGTGCGGAACAGATAATGGACGCCTTCGATCTCGCTCGGCCTACGCTGCCGAGTCGTCACCGAGATGGACAGCGCGACCTTCTGCTCCTGTTCGAGCAGATTGCGCGTCAGCGTCGTCTTGCCCGCGCCCGAGGGCGACGACAGCACCAGCATGATGCCCCGGCGCGAGATGTCCGGCTGCTCGCCCATCGCGGGTCTCAGATCATTCAAGGTTCTGCACCTGCTCGCGGAACTGCTCGACCACGCTTTTCAGCTCAAGCCCGATATTGGAAAGCTCCAGGTCGTTGGCCTTGGCGGTGAGCGTATTCGATTCGCGGTTGAGTTCCTGCGCCAGAAAATCGAGACGCCGGCCAACCGGGCCGCCGTCGGCGAGCATCTTGCGCACCTGCGCGACGTGGGAATCGAGGCGATCCAGCTCTTCGCGAATGTCGGCCTTGGTGGCGATCATGATCGCCTCCTGATGCAGGCGATCGGAATCGAACCGCGTCGAAGCAGCGAGCAACGTCTCGATCTGCTCGGCGAGCCGCGCTTTGATCGCCTCGGGCTTGCGGCCTGGGGCGGCTTCGGCGCGCGCCGCGAGCGATGCGATTTCGTCGAGCCGCGTCGTCAACAGGCGGCCTAGCGTGGCGCCTTCCTCGCGCCGCATGGCGATGAGGTCGGCGACCAATTTATCGAAACCGGCGATGATGGCCTTTTCGGCGGCCGCGCGATCCTCTTCGCGCTCGTCTTCTTCGGTGATTTCGATCACGCCCTTGAGCGCGAGAATGCCGTCCATCGACGGCTGCGTGGCGTCCACCCGTCCTTCAAGTGACTTCAGCGTCGCCAGCACGGCGTTGAGCACCGGCTCATTGACCTTCACGGTCGGCTGCACGCCTTTGCGCTCGACGGTGAGGTTGGCGTAGACGGTGCCGCGCGACAGTTTCTCGGTGGCGTTCTTACGCGCCGGCACTTCGATGGCGTCCCAGCCCGGCGGCAGACGCAAGCGCAGATCGAGGCCCTTGGCGTTGACCGATTTGACCTCCCAGCTCCAGGCATAGGGGCCGGCGACGCCATGGCCGCGCGCGAAGCCAGTCATGCTCGACAATGCCATGATTAGATCCCGGCCATTCGTTGAGTCTCGTTCGTTGAATGCGAAAGTCGCGGGACCTTAGCGGCGGGCCTAGGTGCTCACAAGGCCGGTTACCTTTTGCCAGCGCCGCCCTTGGTGGCGGCAGGCACGGCATCGGGCGGCGGCGCATTGCCCTGCTCGATCACGCGCAGCCGCGCGACATTCTTCTGATGCTCGGCGTAGTTATCCGCAAAGGCATGACCGCCGGTGCCGTCGGCGACGAAATATAGTTCCTTGGTGCGCGCCGGATTGGCGGCTGCCTCGAGCGAGGCCCGGCCTGGATTGGCGATCGGGCCCGGCGGCAAGCCGTCGATGACATAGGTATTGTACGGCGTCGCCTGATCGATTTCACTGCGCAAAATCGGGCGGCCGAGCGCGCCCTTGCCGCCGGTCAGACCGTAAATGATGGTCGGATCGGACTGCAGCCGCATCCTGGTCTTGAGGCGATTGATGAAGACCGCGGCGACGCGCGTGCGCTCTTCCGGCTTGCCGGTTTCCTTCTCGACAATTGAAGCCATCGTGACCAGTTGCTCGGGTGTCTTGTACGGCAGATCCGGCGACCGATGGTCCCAGACTTCCTGCAACACGCGGTTATGACCCTGCTGCATGCGCTGGACGATTTGATCGCGCGGCATGCCGAGCGTGAAACGATAGGTTTCAGGTAGCAGCGTGCCTTCGCGCGGGATGTCTTTGATCTGGCCGGACAGCGCCGTGTTCTCCAGAAGCCGCGCCACGATCTGCTCGGACGTCAAACCTTCGGCCACCGTGAAGCTGTGCTGCACCACCTTGTTCTCGATGATGGTGTCGACGACGTCGGCCAGGCTGGCGTTCTTGGTGAACTGATATTCGCCGAATTTGAGATCGCCGCGCGCCTTGAGCACAATCACGCCGCCCATGAACACCCAAGGCTGATCGATGACGCCTTCGCGCACCAGCACGTCTGCGATGTCCTTGATGCCGAGGCCGCGCGGAATGTTGACGACCTTGTCCTCCGGCAACGGGCCTGGGGCTTCGAAACGCTGCTTGCCGATGAACAGCGTGCCGCCGACGGCGACCGAGATGACAATCAGCGCGGTGAAGATCGCATTACCGACGATCACCAGCGGGTGACGCACTTTCTTGGAGCGGCGGCGCGGCGGCGGCACGCGTTCCGGTTCCAGCGCGGCGCGCGGACTGCGCAGCAGCTTGCCCGACGGCGGCGGTACCGCGCTGGCTCCTTGCGGAGCGCGGCCATTGCCGTTCTGTGGCGGAATGGAATTCAAACGCAGGCTCCCGCGGTCGGCCCTGGCAAACTCACTGATACGCACTCCATCATGATGCGGGGGCCGCGTGGCCAGAATCGGAAAATACCAGATGTTTTCGCACGTTAGGGAGAATTATGGCGAAAACGGGGGTGGCCGAAAGACGCGCTACCGGTCAGTCCGCATAGCGGCGGAAGATCAGCGAGGCATTGGTGCCGCCGAAACCGAAGGAATTCGACAACGCGACGTCGATATCGCGCTCGCGCGCCTTGTGCGGCACCAGATCAATCGGCGTCTCGACCGACGGATTGTCGAGATTGATGGTCGGCGGCGCGATCCGGTCGCGGATCGCCAGGATCGAGAAGATCGCCTCGACCGCGCCGGCCGCACCCAGCAGGTGACCGACGCAAGACTTGGTCGACGACATCGAGATATGGGCGGCGTCATTGCCGACCAGGCGTTGCACCGCGCCGAGCTCGATTTCATCGCCGAGCGGCGTCGAGGTGCCGTGGGCGTTGATGTAGTCGAGGTCGCCCGAGGCGATCCCCGCACGCTTCATCGCCATAGTCATGCAGCGGAACGCACCATCGCCATCCGGTGACGGCGCAGTAATGTGATAGGCGTCGCCGGACAGGCCATAGCCGATCAGTTCGGCATAGATTTTGGCGCCGCGCGCCTTGGCGTGATCAAGAGCCTCCAGCACAACGGCGCCGGCACCCTCGCCCATGACGAAGCCGTCACGGTCCTTGTCGTAAGGCCGCGAGGCGCGGGTCGGATCGTCGTTGAAGGCCGTCGAGAGCGCGCGCAACGCCGCAAAGCCCGCCAGCGCCATGCGATTGACCGGCGATTCCGCGCCGCCCGCCACCATGACTTCGGCATCGCCGAGCGCGACCATGCGAGCCGCATCGCCGATGGCATGCGCGCCGGTCGAGCAGGCGGTCACCACCGCGCTGTTGGGGCCCTTCAGGCCGTGGGCGATCGACACGAAGCCGGAGGCGAGATTGATGATGCGGCCGGGAATGAAGAACGGCGAGACCCGGCGCGGGCCTTTCTCTGCCAGTTCGACCGCGGTCTTGGCGATACCCTCGATGCCGCCGATACCGGAGCCGAGCATGACGCCGGTGGTGGTCTGATCTTCATAGCTTTCCGGATGCCAGTTGGCATCGTCGAGCGCCTGCTTTGCCGCGCACATCGCATAGACGATGAACTCGTCGACCTTGCGCTGCTCCTTCGGCTCCATCCACTGATCGGGATTGAAGGTGCCGTTGGAGCCGTCGCCACGCGGAATGCTGCAGGCGACTTTGCACGCGACGTCGGAGACGTCGAAGCGGTCGATCTTCTTCGCGCCGCTCTCGCCCTTGAGCAGGCGCGCCCACGTCGGCTCCACGCCGCAGCCGAGCGGCGTGAGCATTCCCATTCCGGTGACGACCACACGTCTCATGACCGGCTCCGAGCGAAATGACACGCGGGCGCACTCAAGCTTGCGCAGACTGCACAAACTTGTCTGCGCTCGCTCATCAGCCAACGACGCGTGAAACGATTGAGCGGCCGCATGGGCGGCTGGTCAGCCTTTGGCGTTCTTTTCGAGAAATTTAACCGCATCGCCGACGGTCAGAATGGTCTCGGCGGCATCGTCGGGGATTTCGCAGTGAAATTCCTCCTCAAAAGCCATCACGAGCTCGACGGTGTCGAGACTGTCGGCGCCAAGATCGTCGATGAAACTTGCAGCTTCCGTCACCTTGTCGGGTTCCACCCCCAGGTGCTCCACGACGATCTTCTTCACCCGCTCGCCAATGTCACTCATCGTTCCGACCTCGTGCTTTTTAGATTTGGGTTACGACCCGGAGCAGATCGTAACCATCGCCAACGGCCTCGTCGTGATTGACTTTGGTGCGGTGACTTCGATCGCGAAGCGCTTGCTGCGCTTATCGCCATCGGCCACCCCAGCCGGGCCGAATTTCGGTTACCATACTTCAAAAGCGTTGACTAGCGCGCGACAGCGTAGCCGCCCAGGGTCCCAAAAGCCAAGCTTTTCGGCACTTCTCCCCGGCGCTTAAGCTAAAACATCGCCATCCCACCATTGATATGGATGGTCTGGCCTGTGACATAGGCGGCCTCATCCGACGCCAGATAAACGGCGGCCGAGGCGATATCAGCCGGGGTTCCCAGCCGTCCGGCTGGAACGCGGGCAAGGATGCCCTCGCGCTGCTTTTCGTTCAACTTGTCGGTCATCGGGGTGGCGATAAAGCCCGGCGCGATGCAATTGGCGGTGACGTTGCGCTTGGCATATTCCGCGCCGACCGTTTTCATCATGCCGATCAATCCCGCCTTCGAGGCCGTGTAATTGCCCTGCCCCGGATTGCCGGTAACGCCGACCACCGAGGAGATGCCGATTACCCGGCCGTAACGGCGGCGCATCATGGTCTTCACCGCCGCTCGGGTGAGCCGGAAAGTCGACGTCAGATTGATGGCGATGACCTGATCCCAGTCTTCGTCCTTCAACTGCACGAACAGATTGTCTTTGGTGACGCCGGCATTGGCGACCAGGATGTCGAGTTTCTCCATCTTGGCTTCGGCATCCGGCACCAACTTCTCCACCGCATCTTTGTCGGCGAGATCGCAGGGCAGCACATGGACGCGCGAGCCGAGCTCACCGGCGAGCGTTTCCAGCACCGCCGCGCGCGTGCCCGAAATCGCAACGGTCGCGCCTTGGGCGTGCAGCGCGCGGGCGACCGCGGCGCCGATGCCGCCAGTCGCGCCCGTCACCAGCGCGGTCTTGCCGGTTAAGTCGAACATCCTGAGTTCTCCCACGCTTTATTATTTTGCCGCTTTGAATGCCGCGACATCGTCCGGCGTGCCGACCGCGCTTGTGGCGGCGCCGTCGGCGATGCGCTTGATAAGCCCGCTTAGCACTTTGCCGGCACCGACTTCATAGAATGTCGTCACGCCGGCTTGCGCCATGAAGGCCACGCATTCGCGCCAGCGCACCGTACCGGTGACCTGCGCCACCAGCGAGCGCACGATCTCGTCCGGCGCTTGAATGGGTTTCGCCAGCACATTGGCGACCACCGGCACCACCGGCGCTTTTACTGAAACTTTCGCCAGCGCCTCGGCCATCACGTCAGCGGCCGGCTGCATTAAGGCGCAATGGAACGGCGCGGACACCGTCAACAGCATCGCGCGCTTGGCGCCTTTGGCCTTGGCGATTTCCACGGCGCGCTCGACTGCGGCCTTGTCGCCCGAGACGACCACTTGTCCGCCGCCATTGTCATTAGCAGCCTGACACACCTGACCTTGGGAGGCCTCGGCAGCAACGGCCGTAACGGCTTCGAACTCCAGCCCGATCAAGGCCGCCATGGCGCCGACGCCGACCGGCACCGCCTTCTGCATCGCCTGCCCGCGCGTGCGCAGCAGCCGCGCCGTGTCGGCGATGGTGAAGGCGCCGGCGGCGGCCAGCGCCGAATATTCGCCAAGCGAGTGGCCGGCGACGAACTGCGCGTCGCGCTTGAGATCGAGCCCGGCTTCGGCTTCCAAGACGCGGATCGCCGCCAGCGACACCGCCATCAGCGCCGGCTGGGCATTTTCGGTGAGCGTCAGGGTCTCAATCGGCCCCTCGAAGATGGTGGCCGACAGCTTGGCGCCGAGCGCCTCGTCGACCTCGTCGAACACTTTCTGCGCGGCCGCGAAATTCGCCGCCAGGGCCTTGCCCATGCCGACCGCCTGGCTGCCCTGGCCTGGAAATACGAAAGCGACCGCCATACACCTGCCCTGCTGCCCTGAACCTTTGAAATCGGGCCGAAAGACACCGCGCCCATGGGTTCTGTCAAGTTACGCCCCTGTAGTAACCACCCGATAGGACTTGACCGCTAGGGTTGTGGTGTACCTCTCAAGGACTGAGCGATGAGTGAGTTGGTAACCGACGAAGAGCTGGAACGGGCGCGGACCGACCCCGAATTCCGCCAGGAATTCATGGCCGGCAAGCTCGAAATGCTCCTAGAAGCCCTCAATAAGATGCGCCAAGCATCCGGTGTAAAGCCCCGGGCCGCCCGCCAGATCCGCGAAGGCGTTGACCTTGCTGTGAAATTGGCCGACCGCCTGCAGCAAAAGAGCGGCGCGCGGTCTGCTTAGTTCCCCCGTTTTTCCTTGCGCATGGCCTTATCCGAAAACCGGGTCCCACTTTTCGGGGCCATGCGCGCACAAGCTTGCCTTTCCGCCGGAAATCCCTATAAACCGCCTCGTTCCGTCGATCCTGGTTGGGAGCTGAACGGACGGCCGTTTTCATGAACTTCGGTCATGAACGGTAGGGCCGCTGTGCCCGACGTCCCGTGTTCCCGCCTTCTGAGCATTCGAGCCTTCCCAAAGGGTTCGAGGGGCTAGCCGCCAGGATCGAGGTCATCGGCCCACTTCGGGCTAACAAGGGAAGGCATTCATGCCGCTGTACGAACACGTCTATCTTGCGCGCCAGGATCTGAGCACGCAGCAGGTCGAGGAATTGACCGCAAAGCTGTCCGCCGTCATCACCGAGAACGGCGGCAAGATCGCCAAGACCGAATACTGGGGCCTCAAGTCCCTGACCTACCGTATTTCCAAGAATCGCAAGGCGCATCTGACGCTGCTCAACGTCGAAGCGCCGTCGGCGGCCTTGAACGAAGTCGAGCGCCAGGAGCGTCTCTCGGAAGACGTGCTGCGCTATCTCACCATTCGCGTCGAAGAGCATGAGGAAGGCCCGTCGGCGATGATGCGTAAATCGGATCGCGACGACCGCGGGGACCGTGGCGATCGCGGCGACCGTGGAGATCGCGGTGACAGGGGCGACCGCGGCGATCGCGGTGGACGTGAACGCCGCCCGCGTGGCGACGACGACGCCGTAACGGCGGAGGATTAAGACCATGGCATTCGGATCATCCCAAGGCGCAAGCGCTGGTGGCGGCGGAGCTCGTCGTCCCTTTTTCCGCCGGCGGAAAACCTGCCCGTTCTCCGGCGCCGGCGCGCCGAAGATCGACTACAAGGACGTGAAGCTGTTGCAGCGTTACGTCTCCGAGCGCGGCAAGATCGTGCCGAGCCGCATCACCGCGGTATCGGCCAAGAAGCAGCGCGAATTGGCTCAGGCGATCAAGCGTTCGCGCTTCCTCGGCCTGCTGCCTTACGTCATTAAGTAAGAAATCTGGATTCCGGGTTCGCCGCTCACGCGGCGCCCCGGAATGACAGAAGAAGCAACGAGGCTTGCGGGTCACCCCGCGAGCCGATGGTTGGGACGGAATATTCCGCCTCTAACCGCTCGAAGAGCGGGACAGCTCGTGATGATGCAGCTTGGACTAGTCGGAATCGGTGCGGGCGCCGCGGCAGCTTTGCTGTTCGCTTCGGTGGCGTCCGGCTCGTGGCTGTCGATCGTCCTGTTCTATCTCGCGCCGCTGCCGATCATGATCGCCGGCCTTGGCTGGAGCCATTGGGCGGCGATGGTCGCCGTGTTGAGCGCCACGCTCGCGGTCGGCGCCGTGTTCGGCTCCACGTTGTTCTTTGCTTTCCTCGCCGGCGCCGGCATTCCGGCCTGGTGGCTGAGCTATCTGGCGTTGCTGGCGCGCCCGGCCACCGCGGGCAGCAACGGTTCGGCCAGCGCCCCGCTCGAATGGTACCCGCCCGGCCGTTTGGTGGCCTGGGCCGCCCTCCTCGCGGCTTTGGTCGTGGTGGTCGCGATCCCCAATTTCGGCACCGACGCCGAGAGCTTCCGCAATGCGCTTCACACCGCGCTGCTGCGCATGTTCCAGGTCACTGGCAGTGAGCCCGACGCCGCCCGGACCGACCGGCTCGTCGGCTTCCTCGTCACCGCGATCCCGCCGGCCGCGGCCATTCTCGCCACCATCACCAATGTGCTCAACCTGTGGCTCGCCGCCCGCGTTGTGAATTTCTCCGGCCTGCTGAAGCGGCCGTGGCCCGATCTTGCGGCCATGACCTTTCCGCGTTCGATGATCGCGGCGCTCGCCGTGGCGATGGCCGTGAGCTTTGCCGGCGGACTTATTGGCGTTGTCGGGGGAGTCTTGTCGGCAAGCCTGATGATGGCCTACGGCATCCTCGGCTTTGCGGTGCTGCACGCCGTCACCCGCGATATCAAGACCCGTTCGTTCGTGCTCGGCGGCGTCTATGCCTCGGTCGCCGTGTTCGGCTGGCCGATCCTGGCGCTGTGCCTGCTCGGCATCGCCGAAACCGCTTTCGATCTTCGCGCCCGCGCCGCACGCAGGCGCGCCCAAAGTGGGCCTCCTAGCGGCCCACCAACTCGTACCTAATGTTTCACATCAACCCGAACAAACCGGAATAACCGCAAGTTCAAATCAAGGAGTGACGACAATGGAAGTGATCCTGCTCGAGCGCGTTGGCAAACTGGGCCAGATGGGCGACGTGGTGAAGGTCAAGGACGGCTACGCCCGCAATTTCCTGCTGCCGCGCGGCAAGGCACTGCGCGCCACCACCGACAACAAATCCAAGTTCGAAGGCATGAAGGGCGACCTGCAGGTCAAGAGCAACGAAGCCAAGGGCGTCGCCGGAAAGCTAGCCAACAAGGTCGACGGCAAGACCTACGTCGTCATCCGTCAGGCGAGCGAGACCGGCCAGCTGTTCGGCTCGGTGTCGACGCGCGATATCGCCACGCTGATCTCGACCGAAGGCGCCGAAGTCGGCCGCACGCAGGTCATGCTCAATGCGCCGATCAAGTCGATCGGCCAGTACAAGGTACCGCTGGAATTGCATCCGGACGTCGAAGCGACGGTCATCGTGACGGTCGCGCGCAGCGAGGCGGAAGCCGAGCGCATCGCGCGCGGTGAGGACGTCACGACCCGACGCGAAGATGCGGACGAAGATGCCGCCGCCGCGCTCGCGGCCGCTGAGGCTCTGTTCGACAAGGAAGAGACGCAAACGGAAGGCGAAGAGGCCGAAGCCGAAACGGCGGAAGCCGATGCCGAGGCAAAGCCCGCCAAGGCAAAGAAAGCCAAGAAGAAAGACGACGCCGAAGCCTAATCGGCGTCCGACGTTGGAAGCCCGGCCGTTAGTCCGCCTTCGGACTTTCGGCCGGCTTTGTTTCGGGCTTACGTTGAGTGGAAGTGGAGTGCAGCAACTATCAGCCGTGACCTTAGATAGCCCTAGAATGGACGTTACAGAATCACCGAGGCTTAAGAAGTTCGCGGACTATTGCAGTTAGTACCGCCAGCGCATCCGCCGTTCCGTCAGCTTCACCCTTCTCGAAATCTTGGGCGGTCTGTCCCATGGTGTTGGTGACGTGAGCGATACACAAAACACTGACTTTGCGGGCTTGAGCAAACGTGTAGAGCGCCGCCGCCTCCATCTCGACGGCGAGAATGCCGCGTTGCCGCGCGGCCTCGATGGCCTCTTCGGTCTCGCGGAATGGAGCGTCGGTGGTCCAGGTTGGACCGACGATGGCGCGCAGGCCTGCGGCTTTGAGCGCGTTATCGGCTATTGCCACCAACGCCGCATCGGCCTCGCCATACTCGGAGGCGACAGCATAGTGGTAGCTGGTTCCCTCGTCGCGCAAAGCGCGGTTGATGATGACAAAGTATGGCGTTGGACCGGCTGACAATATCTGGCCAGCCGAGGTCACGCTCAACAACAAGCGACAGCCGCTTTCAAACAATTCTTCGGCGATGAGAACAGCAAACGGTGCGCCGACCGCATAGCCGACGATGCCGACTGTTTGTCCCGCCAATTCGAAGGCGTCCAATTCGGTATGGTAGCAAGGCCATCCCTCAAACGGCTTTGATAGAAACTCTTTTCGCAAGCGCCGAACCATGTCGCCGTCCGGATCGAGGATGCAGACGGCTGGCACGTCAACGTTCGTCAATCCTTTCTGTCGCCGGGCTTCGCGCAACAGCGCAGCCGGGCGAAACACGGACGGTGCAGATGGGTTCTTGTTGTCGAGCAGCGGAGGCATATTAATGCGGGCGTTCAAAGATTGCGCCGTAGTGGTATGGCGAGACCTCGACACGATTCCGGAATTGAAGGCCACCCGGACCAACGGCATCGATGGTCTGTTCGGGCGTCATACGCAGTTCGGTCGCTGGACCACGCGGCTCCCCTAGAACAGTAGTTGCCTCGCGCGGTCGCGCGTACCAATTCACGATAGCAAACAAACCGCCGGGCTTCAGAACATCATGGACAGCGCGCGCAAGGCGGGGCCTGTCCGGAACACCATGAAAGGCATTGGCGAGAAACACGTGGTCCACCGGCGCCCGCACGACCATTGCGAGGTTGTAGGCATCCGCCTCGACAAGGGTGCAATTTGGTGCACCGCCGCGTTCGGCAATCCGCACCTTGGCCGCCTCAAGTAGCGCGGCGTCAATGTCGATGGCCACGACGCTGCGCGCAATCTTGGCCAGCGGCAAGGTGAACCAGCCATCGCCGGAACAAAGATCAATCACGTCCATACCGGATGTTACACCAACGTCCATCAGCACTTTGGCGGGATCGGGCCATAAGGCTTCCCACCAACCGGGGGCGGGCATTCCGGTGCCTTCGAAAAAACCGGGGGGCCTGTCAGTCACGCGGAGCACTCCTCCGAACTGCTTGCGGACCGCGTTGATACAGAGTCCGTGTGACAGTTGTATCAAACAACAGATATTGCGAGGCAATCCGGCTGAGCGGTTACGGTCTATCGAGAGAGTTAGCCCTCTCACTCCGCCCCAGCGGGGAGAGGGAGTTTGCCGTTCCTTTCAACGCCATAAACCTACTCAGTCCGCCTTCGGCGCTGGGGCCGGTTCTGTTTTAGGCTCAGCCGGTTTGGATTCCGCGGGCTCAGCCGGCTTGGATTCCGACGCCTTCGGTTCGCTCGGCTTGGGGGCGTCCTCCGGCTTGTTGTCGCCGGGCAGCGTCACTGCGCCGTCCGGCTTTTTCTCGCCCTTGTCGCCGCCCTTTGCGTCGCCCTTGGCGCCCTTGGCATCGCCTTTGGCGGCGCGCTTGGTCGTCGTGCCCTTCTTGGCCGGCGCGGCCGGCGCGGCGCCGGAAGCCTCCAGATATTTGGCGAGCGCGGCCGCCGATTCACGGCTGGCGGTGTAGTGCTGGCGCAGGAAACCTTCGATCCCGAACAGGCCGCCCGATTTGGTCAGGCCTTGCGGGGACTTGTGGCAAACCGCGCAATCCGAGGCGAACAACTGGGCCGGCGTCTTGCCGTGATCCAGATTTTCCTGGGCGCCCGCCGTCTGGGCCCAAACCAGCGCCAAACCGGCAATTATCAGCCTCATCCCGCCATAAGCGACCGTCATTGCCGTCAACCTCTCGAAAGCTTCTAAGCCGCCCACCGCGTCAGATTCGGCTTCTTGATACCCGATTATTTCCGGGTTGTGACCCTTGATGGGGGCGCCGGCCGGCCGCCGGTGCAAAGCAGCTCAACAGCAGGCGTATTGCTACCAAATAATACCTCTGATCAAATGTTCCTGGTGGGAACTTCGGTGGAATAACTGCGTTAGGGGCCTTGTCGGGAACATATTACCGACTGCGTGTCTGATCAGTGATGGTGGCTGGCCATGGACCGGTTGCTTCGTTTTCTGCTCAAGACCTTTGTCCGGCGGGGGACATTCCAAGTCACCACCTCGCGCGGCACCGTCTTAAACTTCGGCGACGGCACTGGCCGGCCCGTCTCGGTGCGTTTCGCGACCCGCGCTGCCGAATGGGGCATCCTCCTCGATCCCGAGCTTAAATTCGGCGAAGCCTACATGGACGGCGATTTCGTCGTCGAACAAGGCTCGATCGCCGATGTGCTTGCCATCATGCTCGGGCAGAATACTGACGTGCCGCATTGGGCGCGGCTGCAGGGCGTGTTGCGCTATCTCTACCGTCGCTTCAGCCAGTTCAATCCGCGGGAGCGCTCGCGCCGCAACGTCGCTCATCATTACGATCTCGACGGCCGACTCTATTCCCTCTTCCTCGACGCCGACCGGCAATATAGCTGCGCCTATTTCGAGAAACCCGATCAATCGCTCGACGACGCGCAACTGGCCAAGAAGCGCCATCTGGCGGCGAAGCTCTGCCTCAACCCGCATTCGCGCGTGCTCGATATCGGCTGCGGCTGGGGCGGGCTCGGTCTTTATCTCGCCGAATTTACCAGCGCCGACGTCACCGGCATCACGCTCTCGCAGGAACAGCATGCGGTCGCCAACGAGCGCGCCGCGGAAAAGGGTCTCGTCCAGCAGGCACGGTTCAACCTGACGGACTATCGCGACGTCGCCAGCATTTTTGATCGCATCGTCTCGGTCGGCATGTTCGAGCACGTTGGCGTCAATCACTATGACCGCTTCTTCCGCAAGAGCGCGCAATTGCTCGACCGCGACGGTGTGATGGTGCTGCACTCGATCGGCCGCTCGGACGGCCCGAGCCGCACCAGCCCCTGGATCGCCAAATACATCTTCCCCGGCGGCTATATCCCGTCGCTGTCGGAGGTATTGCCGGCGATCGAGAAGGCCGGATTGCTGGTGACCGATATCGAAATCCTGCGCCTGCACTACGCCGAGACGCTGAAGGCCTGGCGGGAGCGCTTCCTCGCGCATCTCGAGGAAGTCGAGCGCATTTACGACAAGCGCTTCGTGCGGATGTGGGAGTTCTATCTGGCGGCGTCGGAAATGTCGTTCCGCGAGCAGAACCTGATGGTATTCCAGATCCAACTGACCAAACGCCAGGGCATCGTACCGATCACGCGCGACTACATCATGCGTGAAGAGCAGCGCCTGCGTACCATCGAGACGAAGCGCTTCGAACCGCTGCGGCTCGCCGGCGAATAGTTTCGACCGCTGGTAGCTCCAGGCCGAATGGCGCGCAGCGCTTGCGTCAAAGAAAAAATCATTATTTCCCACATTCATTCCGTCATGTGGATTACGGGCCAAACCGTACAGCGGCAGTGCCTTTGTTAACGCTCGTGCTAAGCCACAATTCCCGAGTAAGCAAAGAACTCCATGAACCCAATTGATTCGGCTCTCCGTAAGCAGGTTACTGAACCTGCCCCGCTCTTTCGTTCCGCGCCGCACAATATCGAGGCGGAGCAAGGCCTGTTGGGCGCGATCCTCGTCAACAACGAGGCCTTCTATCGCGTTTCCGACTTTCTCAACCCGGAACACTTCTTCGAGCCGATCCACCAGAAGGTCTACCAGGTCTCGCGCGATTTGATCCGCGCCGGCAAGATCGCGACCCCGGTGACGCTCAAGACCTTCCTCGACGCCTCGACCGACATCGGCGGCATGACGCTAGGCGTCTATCTGGCCCGCCTCGCCGCCGAAGCCACAACCATCATCAATGCCGAGGACTACGGCCGTACCATCTACGACCTGTCGATCCGCCGCACGCTGATCATCGTCGGCGAGGACATGGTCAATGTCGCCTTCGACGCGCCGGTCGATTTATCGCCGCGCAGCCAGATCGAGGACGCCGAGCGCAAACTCTACGAGCTTGCCGAAACCGGCCGTTACGACGGCGGCTTCCAGGGCTTCGGCCAGGCACTGACAACCGCCATCGATATGGCGGCGAACGCCTATCAGCGCGACGGCAAATTGTCCGGCATCGGCACCGGGCTGGACGATCTCGACCGCATGATGGGCGGTTTGCAGAAATCCGATTTGATCGTGCTCGCCGGCCGTCCCGGCATGGGCAAGACCGCGCTGGCGACCAATATCGCTTTCAACGTCGCCAATGCGTGGCAAGGCACTGTGCGCGCCGACGGCCACACCGAAACCACCAACGGCGGCGTCGTCGGCTTCTTCTCGCTGGAAATGTCGGCCGAGCAATTGGCCACGCGTATTCTCGCCGAGCAGACCGGGATTCCCTCCAACCAGATCCGGCGCGGCGGCATCAGCGGCGACGACTTCGAAAAGATAAAGGATTACTCGATCAAGCTGCAAAACCTGAAGCTGTTCGTCGACGAAACCGGCGGCCTGTCGATTGCGCAGCTTGCCGCCCGCGCGCGGCGGCTCAAGCGCCAGCGCGGTCTCGATTTGATCGTCGTGGATTACCTGCAACTGCTCACAGGCTCGAGCAAGCGCGGCGCGGAAAATCGCGTACAGGAAATCACCGAGATCACCACACGGCTCAAGGCGCTGGCCAAAGAGCTGCAAGTGCCGGTGATGGCGCTGTCGCAGTTGTCGCGTCAGGTCGAAAGCCGCGAAGACAAGCATCCCCAACTGTCGGACTTGCGTGAATCGGGGTCGATCGAGCAGGACGCCGACGTGGTGCTGTTCGTCTACCGCGAAGAATATTATCACGTGATGCGCAAGCCGTCGGAGAGCGACCGCGAGAAGTTCGCCGCCTGGGTGGCCGACGGCGACAAATATGTCGGCAAGGCCGAAGTCATCATCGGCAAGCAGCGTCACGGCCCGACCGGCACGGTCGAATTGGCCTTCGAAGGCGCCACCACCAAGTTCTCTTCGCTGGCGCAGTCCGATCACATACCCGACCGGATCGGGTAGGCGCGCAGAGCCTAGAAGGCGACGGTCACGCCCAGCTGCCCGCCATAAGCGGTGACGTTTTTCTGCGCGGCGGTGCCGGTCATCGCCAGAAGTCCGGTGACATTGTGCGCCAGTGTGAGCGTCGTGCCCGCGGTCGCCACCGCCCAATCGGTGCCGGTTACAATGGCCGGGAGCGAATAGCTCGGCGCGACACTCGTTGTCAGCGACGCGGTGACGTTGCGGTTCGGCGAGGCGAATTCGTGATCCCACGTAGCCTTGGCGAAGGGACGCCAAAGTCCGGCCTCATAGCTCACTTGATAACCGAGTTCGCTGACCGCCGAATTGCGCGTCTGCGCGGCGAATCCGAGGCTGGTGAAACCGCCGCTCTCGGTAAAGCCGTCGATGTGGACCTGTTGGAGCGTCATCCCGGCCACGGGCCCGTGGGTGAGCGCGCCGGCCTTGAAATTGTATCCCGTCTCGCCGGCGAGAGAGATGTTGGAGCCCGAGGTCGATGCCGTGTTGGTCTGGATAGTGATGCCGACGGGGACGGTGCGTGTGACGTCGAATTTGACCGTGCCGTAAGTCGCGATGGCGTTGACCCAGACCGGCCCGGCGACATGGGCGGCATAGGCGCTGACGGAGAATTCGTTCTGTTTGAAGCCGCCGAAGTTCTGGCCGAAGCTCGCGTTCTGGCGGCCAACCGACAACGCAATGCCGAACAGCCACTCCGCCGGCAATTTGTAATCGAAGCCCGCGGTCAGCATGACCGGCGTGCCGGGATCGTCGGGAAAGCCCGGATAGTTCTTGATCCTGAGGCTTGAAACGTCGCCGCTGAGCCAGGTGTTGAAGCCGAGCGGCCCCTGCCCGCGCTGCGAAATCGGAATCTGATTTTGGATCGCGCCGATCAATGTGGCGCGCGTGCGCACCGGCGCTTCCGCCAGCATCGACATCATGCTCGGCGCGACGATGAGGCTGTATTCGTAGTCGGCGACGATTTTCTGGCCGGCGGTCGACAGATGGATGTCGTCGGCGAAGAGATGCGTCTGCTGGGCGTCGGGGGCAACCAGCGTCAGCGGCGTGCACAGCAGAGCGTAGCCCGACGTCACTCCCGGCGGCGCGATGCAGGCCGGCCCCGCGCCGGGGATGAAGCCGAACGATCCCATATTGGCGACGACGCCTTGCAGCACGGCGTTGAAGTCCGACGGAATGAAATCGACGCCGGAGGCATTGAGTCCCCACCACAGCGCGTTATTGTAGGTGGCGCGCAGCGTCCGCTCGGTCGCGCTGTTGAACGACTGCGGCTGGTTCGGCACGACAATGTAACGCGCGCCCGCCGCATGCAGCCGCGAGATGGCACCGACAAGGTCGTTCGCCGATTGGGTGACGTTCTGCAGGCCTTGCGCCAGCGTGATCGTGCGGGCGTTGATCTGACCGAAGTAGAGCGAGATGTCGTTGCCGCCCGAGCCGATGAGATAGAGCGCGTTTGCGTTGGCGGCGCCGTTGACCGCGGCCAGATAGTTGTTGATCTGCGTGACGGTCGGCACCGCGTTCGGCTGCGCGCCGGTTTGGTTGTTGCGCGCACCGCCGTTGGCATAATTCGAACCGCCCTGGTTGGCCGGATCGCCGTTGAGACCGAAATAGCCCGCCAGCAAGGCCGAACTCACCGGCCCGGGTCCCGTCGTGGAGACCCCGCCGCCATTGGCGATGGCGCCCGGCAGCAAGGCATCGACCGCGGCGTTGCCGGTCGGGAACGCCAGATTGCGATACCAGCCGCTATCGATGGTGCTGTCGCCAAAGCCTATAAATTGACTGAAATTTTGCGCGACCGCCGGGCCCGCCCACAGGGCGCAACTCACGGCGAGCGCTGCGATCTGCGCTTTCGTCGACATCCCCCACCCCGTCCTGAAGTGGATTTTAAATCACGTTGGGGACGATTGTCATCGGCCCCGGCAACCGCATGGACGGCCAAAGCCGGGGCGGCTAAACCTTGGCTGCTCCCAGCGACACCCGCCGTACCCAAAGACCGCCCTTGAAACCCAAAAGCAAAGCGTTGCTGCACGCCATCGGCGACGAGTGGTTCGTCGGCGTCAGCCTGGCGACCGCGCTGGCCTTTGCGCTGTTCGGCACGAAACTGCTCGGCGGGCTGTCCAACCCGCTATGGCTCGGCTTTATTTTTGTCTGGCTGTTTGCCGTCGTGCTCGGTTCGGCGCTTTGCGTGGTGCGGCACGCCGACCACGTCGCCGAGGTCCTCGGCGAGCCCTACGGCACGCTGGTGCTCACGCTGGCGGTGACCGCGATCGAGGTCATGAGCATCTCGGCGGTGATGCTGCACGGCGCGAACAACCCGACGCTGGTGCGCGACACGCTGTTCGCCATCGTCATGATCATCCTCGGCGGCATGGTTGGCGGTTCGCTGCTGCTCGGCGGCTGGCGCCATCGCGAGCAGCATTACAATCTGCAGGGCGCCAACGCCTATCTCGGCGTGATTATTCCGCTGACCGTGCTGACGATGACGCTGCCGAACGCCACCATCACGACGCCCGGGCCGACGCTGTCGTCCGGGCAGCAGACGTTTCTGTTTGTGATGGCGATCGGACTGTATGTCGCGTTCCTGGCGATACAGACCGGGCGGCACCGCGGCTACTTCAGCGACGGCAGCGAAGAGAGCGCGCCGGCGGCTGTGCCGAAACCCGCGCCATCGCTGCGATGGCACGCGGCGCTGTTGCTGGCTTACATTTTGCCGGTGGTGTATCTGGCCGAACAATTGGCCCAGCCCATCGATTACATGATCGAGACGCTGAAAGCACCGACCGCGCTCGGCGGCGTCATCATCGCGATGCTGGTGGCGACGCCGGAGGCCATGGCCGCAACCCGCGCCGCGATGACGAACAATCTGCAGCGCTCGATCAACGTCTCGCTCGGCTCGGTGCTGGGCACCATTGGCCTCACGGTGCCGGCCATGCTGGCAATCAGCCACTTCACCCGGCATGAGGTCTATCTCGGGCTCGACGGCGCCAATAATGTGCTGATGTTGCTCACCCTCACGGTCTGCGTCGTCACCTTCGCCTCGGGCCGCACCAACATTCTGCAGGGCGCCGTGCACGCGATGCTGTTCGGCGCCTTCGTGATGCTGATCTTCGAGGGCTGAAGGCCAAAGTTTGAAGGACGTGGACGGCCAAGGTCCGGCCCGCTAAACCTTGAGCGCCATGAGCAATACCAGCATTCAGCCCGACCTGACGCCGGAAGCCCCTGCCGAAGCGCAGACCGCCGGCCCGCCGGCCGCTGAAGCCGGCGGCATTCTCACCGTCGATCTCGCGGCGCTCGAGGCCAACTGGCGCGCGCTCGGCCGCCGCGTCATGCCGTCGGAATGTTCTGCCGTGATCAAGGCCGACGCCTATGGCTGCGGCATCGAGCCGGTGGCGGCGCGGCTCAGCAGGGCCGGCTGCAAGACCTTCTTCGTGGCTGACCTGGCCGAAGCGCGGCGTGCGCGCAGCGCTGCGCCCGACGCCGCGATCTATGTGCTCAACGGTCTCTTGCCTGGCACCGCGTCGGCCTTCGCCGATCTGCACGCGCGCCCGGTGATCGGCAGCATGGCCGAACTCGCCGAATGGGACGCGTTCTGCACCGGCCAGCAGTGGCAGGGCGGCGCGGCACTCCATGTCGACACCGGCATGAACCGGCTCGGCATCAGCGCCAATGAAGCCGCCGCCCTGGCGCCGCGCATCCGTTCGGAAAACCACGGCATCACGCTGCTGATGACCCACCTCGCCTGCTCCGAGGTCGAGGATCACCCG
>Ga0193699_10000166_pt1 | contig 30063 bp, 21 predicted proteins | sample L3c2metaG_FD_160095 | JGI IMG/M metagenome (GOLD analysis project Ga0193699, IMG submission 160095) | Soil microbial communities from a riparian zone of the East river system, Colorado, United States - L3c2 | ecosystem: Environmental > Terrestrial > Soil > Riparian zone | place: USA: East...
GAGTGCGTCTCGGCGTACTTTGTTGCGTGCGGGCGCCGTCACGTTACTGGCTGCCGGGTGGCCGTTTCGGGCGGCGCAAGCAGCGCCCGCCCGCCATGCCATTGCAATGCATGGCGATCCCGCGTGGGGGCCCGATTTCAAGGCGCCGACTTACGCCAACCCGGCGGCGCGGAAAGGCGGACAACTGACCCAAGGCGTGCTCGGCACCTTCGACAGCCTCAATCACCTCATCGTCAAAGGCCTCGCCGCCGCCAACATGCGCGGCTACATCATCGAGAGCTTGCTGGCCCGCGGCTATGACGAGCCTTTCACGCTTTACGGCCTGCTCGCCGACAGCGTCGAGACCGACGACGCGCGGACATACGTCACGTTCACAATCAATCCGGCGGCGCGGTTCGCCGACGGCAAACCAGTGACGCCCGAAGACGTGATCTTCTCCTGGGAATTGCTGCGCGATAAAGGCCGGCCGAATTACCGCACGTACTACGTCAAGGCGATCAAGGCGGAGAAGATCGGCGCGCGCGGCGTCCGTTTCGACCTCACGGGCTCCGACGATCGCGAACTGCCGCTGATCCTGGGGCTGATGCCGGTGCTGGCAAAGCACGCGATCAAGCCCGACACCTTCGAGGACACCACGTTTGAGCCCTTGCTCGGCAGTGGTCCGTACAGCGTCACGGCGGTGAAGCCCGGCGAGAGCGTCACCTTCACGCGAAATCCGGATTATTGGGGCCGCGATCTGCCGATCAACCGCGGCCTGTGGAATTTCGATCAGATCAAGTTCGACTATTACCGCGACGGCAACACGTATTTCGAAGCCTTCAAGAAAGGCAATTACGACGTGCGCATGGAAACCGATCCGGCGCGCTGGCAGACCGCCTATGATTTCCCAGCGCTGCGCGACGGCCGCGTGGCCAAGGAAGAATTCACCTACGGTCTGCCGAAGGGCATGCAGGGCTTGGTGTTCAACACGCGGCGGCAGGTTTTTTCCGACATCCGCGTGCGCGAAGCGATCCTGCATCTGTTCGACTTCGAATGGATCAACCGCACTTATTTTTTCAATCTCTACAAACGCACCGCTAGTTATTTCGACGGCTGCGATCTCTCGGCGCACGGCGTGCCGGCCAATGCGCGTGAGCACGAATTGCTCAAGCCGTTTCCGGGCAGCGTCCGTGCCGACATCATGGAAGGCAAATGGGCGCCGCCGGTCTCCGACGGCTCGGGCGGCGATCGTGAGGGCCTGCGCCGCGCCTTCGCATTATTCGCGCAAGCCGGTTATGAACTCAAAGGCACGGAGCTCGTGCATCGCGCCAGCGGCCGGCCTTTCGCTTTTGAAATACTTACCACCACGCGCGACCAGGAGCGGCTGGCGCTCGCCTTCGCGCGCAACCTCAAGCGCGCCGGCATCAATGCCCAGGTGCGCAGCATCGACGCCACGCAATTCGAGCGCCGCCGCATCGCCTTCGATTTTGACATGATGGATTATCGCTGGGAGCAGTCGCTGTCGCCCGGCAACGAGCAATATTTCTATTGGGGCGCGGCCGCGGCCGATCAGCAAGGCAGCCGCAACTACATGGGCGTCAAATCGCCGGCGGTCGACGCCATGATCGCGGAGATGCTGAGCGCCACCACGCGCGACGGCTTCGTTGCAGCCACGCGCGCGCTCGATCGGCTATTGTTATCGGGCTTCTTTGTGGTGCCTCTATACTTCCCGCCCAAGCAATGGGTAGCGCGCTGGAAGAGAATCGAGCATTCCTCAAGCACTTCGTTGTTCGGCTACTTGCCGGAGACGTGGTGGCAGGGAGACGGCCCGTGATCTTGGGCGGCGCTCATTTCGAATTGAATAGCGAAGCGGCCGGCAGCCGCGCGACCCTCGACGATCTTTTCCGCCGCGCCGCGGTGCGCAACATCGACGCCGTTGCGCTGGCCGATCCGCCGAACCGCGAAAGCTTCGCCGACGGTGCGCCGCGCAAGCTGACTTATGCGCAGGCCGACCGCGCGATATCGGCGACGGCCGCAAAGCTGCGTCGTCTCGGCTTGCAGACCGACGCCGTGGTGGCGATGCAGCTTCCCAACACGGTGGAGAGCGTGATCGTGCTGCTCGGCGTATTGCGCGCCGGCATGATCGCCGCGCCGCTGCCACTGCTGTGGCGCAAGCGCGACATCGTCGCGGCGCTCAAGCCGCTCAACGCCAAAGCCATCATCACCGCGTCACATGTCGGATCGGCCCACCACGTCGAGATCGCGATGGAGGCCGCGGCCGAATTGTTTCCGGTCCGCTATGTCTGCGGCTTCGGCCGCGATCTCCCGGATGGCGTGGTGTCATTCGACGGCGTGCTGACGCCCGGCCCGCTCGATTCCGAGCCGCCTCCGGCGCGCACGGGGGATGTCGCGGCCCACGTTGCCCTGATCACCTTCGACGAAGGCGCCGAGGGCATCTGCGCGGTGGCGCGCAACCAAAGAGAACTGATTGCCGGCGGTTTGGGTCCTCATCTCGAGAGCGGCGCGGCGCAGGATGGAACGCTGCTGTCGGCGATCCCCCTGAGTTCGTTCGCCGGGCTATCGCTCACACTGCTGCCATGGTTGCTCGGCGGCGGTAGGCTGAACCTGCACCACGCATTCGATCCAGACACATTTGCGGCGCAAGCCCGCGCGCAAGATGGCGGGATTATCGTCGTGCCCGGTCCGGCGCTCGCTTCGTTGGCGGACGCGGACTCTCTCGGACGTCCCGCGAGCATTGTCGCGTTGTGGCGGTCGCCGGAACGGCTCGCCACTGTGGCGCCATGGCGCGGCGACGGTACGCTGGTGGATGTTGCCAGCTTTGGCGAGGTCGGCCTGATCGCAGCGCGCCGCGGCGCGGACGGCGTGCCGGCCGACATTCCCTTTGGCGTCATTGGCGCGCCACACGGTTCGGCTGCGGCCGACACGGTGGTGGAGACCATGCGCAGCGTTGCCGGCATGCTGGCGTTGCGCGGCCCCATGGTGCCGACGCAGGCCTTCCCGCCCGGCGCCGAGCAAGGTGTCGAGCGGCATTTCACAGCGCATGAATCCGGCTTCGTCGATACGGGTCTGGCGTGCCGCCTCGACCGCGACAGCCAGACCTTGACCCTGACCGCGCCGCCCGCCGGCATGACCGGCATCGGCGGCTACCGCTTCTTTCAAAGCGCGGTCGACCTGGCCGTCGCGAGTGTCGATCCCAGCGCCACCATCGTCGCCTTGCCCGATGCCTTTCTGGGCCAACGGCTCGCGGGTAACGCCAAAGACCGCGACGAGATCATCGCGGCCCTGCAATCGCGCGGGCTTAATCCATTGATCGCCGGCGCTTTCCGCCCGCGCGCGTCGAACGTCGCATGATCCCGAAAAGCATGCCCTCGGGCTTGACCCGTGGGTGGGTACCGGTTTTCGGATAAGATCATGCGCCGACAAAAAGGCGCGTAATCTTTCATTGTCGTTGACGAGGTATTAACGGCCTAACGCTACGGTTGCGGCTGTATTGCGCATGATCCCGAAAAGTGGATCCCGGTTTTCGGACAAGATCATGCGCGCGTAATTGTAACCAGCGTGCGTACCCATGTCGCTCCAAGGTCCGATGATCGTCGTCGCCGAGCATCCGGCGGCTGACCTCGTAGCGGCGCTCGCTGCCGCCGGCGCCTTCCCCATCATAGAAGCCAACTGGACCGACGCCCCGACCGCCTTCGTTTCGGTCAGGCCGTCCGCCGTCATCATCGCCGAACCGGGCGCGCCGCCGAGCGAATCCTCGTCCCGCATGTTGTGCCTGCAGATCGCGACCGCAAAGGGCCCGATCGTGCCGACGATCGCCTTCACCGATAGCGGCCACGACCCCGCTCTTCCGATCGCGCTGCCCGCTGATGCCTCGCTGCCGGTGTCGCACGCCATCGCGCGGCTGCAATCGGCCATGCGGGTGCGGGCCTTGCACGCGACCGTGCTTCGCCGCATCGAACTCGCCACTACGCAAGGCAGTACGCCGCCCGAGCTTCCGCTCAGCGACGCGCTGGACGACGCAACCGTGCTGATCGCCGGCCGCGGCCCGCACTATGCCGCGCTCAGCGCCGCCATGGGCGAACGGGTCAAGATGGTCGGTGCGCTCACCGTCGAGGGCGCGGCGCGATTGCTCAAGTCGCAAGACATCGACGGCATCATGATCGGCGATGGATTTCAGCCGCGCGCGGTAGACGCGTTCCTCACGATGCTGGCGAACGAACCACGGCTGCGCGACATCCCGGTCGCGGTCATCGGCATGGCGCCTCAGAATTTCGCCGACAGCCTCACCCATTTCGTATGCATTGAAGATCCCGCCCGTCTGGTCGCGCGCATGGTGCCGCTGGTGCGCATGCGGGCCTTCGAGGCGCGGCTGGCGCGCATGCTGACCTCGCTCGATGCCGACGGCACGGTCGACCCGGAAACCGGATTGATGACCCGCGACGCATTCTGGCGCGAACTCAACAAGGCCGTGGCCGACGCCGCCGACCGCAGCATGTCGCTGTCGATCGCGCGCTATTCGTTCGACGGCGCCATCAGCGATCGCGCCGCATTGGACGGCGCCCGCCTGCTGACGCGCCTCACCCGCACCATCGATTTCGCCTGCCGCGACGATGACGGCTCGATCCTGGTCGCCTTCACCCAGACCAATCTGCGCGAGGCGCACGGCGTGGCCCGGCGCATCGCCGCCGAACTCAAAAATGCGATGACGGCCAAAGAGGCCCTCATCGCCAATGTCACACTCGCCACGCTCAAAGCTGGCGACACGCTCGACAGCCTGATGCAGCGCGTGTTGGGCAGCCGCATGGTTGCCGCCGAGTGACGGGATGATTAGGTTAGCCCCAACAGGGAGCTAGCCCATGACTACCAATGAACCTGTCCGCATCGACGTCGTCTCCGACGTGGTCTGCCCGTGGTGCTTCATCGGTAAGCACCGCCTCGAAGCCGCGCTCAAGCTCAAGCCGGACATCGCGGTCGAAGTGCGCTACCGCCCCTATTTCCTGAATGACTGGATTCCGCGCGAGGGGATTTCACGTGAGGAATATTTGACCACCAAATTTGGTTCGCCCGAGCGCTACAAGGGCATCGCCCAGCGCGTCGGCGCGGCGGCAGCGGCGGAAGGCCTGGTCTATGCCTCCGATAAGATGAAGCGCCAGCCGAACACACTCGACTGTCACCGCCTGATCCATTGGGCCGAAGCCATCGGCAAATCGGCTGAGATGAAGCAGAAGCTGATGGACCTTTATTTCACCCAAGGTGCCGATCTCACCCAGGCCGACACGCTGGTGCAAGCAGCCGCCGACGTCGGGCTGGATGCAGATAAGGTGCGCGCCGATCTGGCGAGCGACAAAGATGTGGCCTTGATCGAACAGGAAGCGCAGCAGGCCAAGGAAGCCGGCATCGAGGGCGTGCCCTGCTTCATCTTCGGCGGCAAGTTCGCGGTGTCCGGCGCGCAGGCACCGGAATATCTCGCTGAAGCCATCGAGCGCATCGCCACCGGCAAGGCCATCGCCGCGGAATAAAACCCGGAAACACCAGCCATGCAGATCACCGCCGCCGTGGTGCGCGAGCGCTCGGGCCCCTTCAACATCGAGCGCATCGATCTGTGCGATCCGCGCGCCGACGAAGTCTTGGTCGAAGTTGTCGCCTCCGGCATGTGCGCGACCGACCTGCACGGCCGCGACGCCTATTACCCCACGCAATTTCCGAAAGTGTTTGGCCACGAAGGCGCCGGGATCGTGCGCGCGACCGGCAAGGCCGTCACCACGCTCAAGACCGGCGACCATGTCGTGATGTCCTATCCGTTTTGCGGCGAATGCCCGAACTGCCGCACGCAGCGGCAGAGTTATTGTGTCGAGGCCTTCTCACTGAAAATGAACGGCACCCGCGCCGACGGCTCGACGCTGCATTCCAAGGACGGCCAGCCGATCTACAGCGCCTTCTTCCAGCAATCGTCATTCGGCAACTTCACCATCGCCAACGAGCGCTACGCGGTTAAAGTGCGCAACGACGCACCGCTCGAACATGTCTGCGCGCTGGCCTGCGGCGGCCAAACCGGCGCCGGCGCGGTGCTCAATGTGATGAAGCCCACACCCGGCGACAGCTTCGCGGTATTTGGCGTCGGCGCCGTCGGCCTATCGGGGCTGATGGCGGCCAAGATCGCCGGTTGCGATCCGATTATTGCCATCGACGTGCATGACCATCGTCTGGCTCTGGCGCGTGAGTTAGGCGCGACGCACACCATCAACCATTCGGGCCGCACCGATATTGTCGCGGAGATCCGCAAGCTCACCGGTCTCGGCGTGCGCTTCTCGCTGGAAACCTCGGCGCTTCCCGTTGTGTTCCGCGAGGCGGTTGACGCGCTGATGCCAGCCGGCACCTGTGTGCTGCTTGGCAGTGCGCGGGCCGGCACCGAAGTGACGTTCGAGACGCCGTTCCTACAGAACGGCCGCACCGTGCGCGGCGTCATTCAGGGTGACAGCGTGCCGAAAGACTTCATCCCGCAACTCGCCGATTACGTCGTCACCGGACACTTCCCGGTGGAGCGCATGATCACGTTCTACGATCTCGCCGACATCAACCGCGCGGCCGATGAGTCGAGCAAAGGCAAAAGCATCAAGCCCGTGCTGCGGATGCCCCATTAGCTTACCGGCTCTAGCGTTTTTTTTTGCGCATTCTTTATACAATTAGCGGTTGCACGAACGCTTAGGTTGGATATTCTCAAGCCCTCATAGGTGAGAGCGATGCTATTAATATCACCGGGTGGGTCTGACTGATGGCAAACGTCGCCGACCATATGTCGTTTGCCGTAGTGGGCACTGTCATGTCGCCTCTTAAAGACGGCGACCATTACGTATTACGCAAGCTTAGCATCCAGATTTTTCCCTGGATCATATGCGGTCGCAGGTTGCAAAACCGTTGGCTCGTCAGGCTCGCCAGCTTTTATGATTATACCAGCAACTTGGCAGCCGCCCTCGCAGGCTTGGGAATAGGCGCGCCGATTGCCACGCTAATTTCAACGGGCAAAGTCCCAGAAGGCAAAAGCGCGCTCCAATTATTGCAGGAGGCGCTGCCGCAGCCTTGGTCGGCCGTAGGAATTGTCGCATTGATCGTCTGGATATTGTTGCGGGTGTTCGTCCAAAAGCAGGACATTATTGGCCGTGCATTGCTAGCGCGCGATTGTGCTCACACGATGCGAGGACTGAATTTACAATTGTTCAACGCATTTCCAGACGTCGATCCGATGCCTACAATTACCAAAATTCAAAAATCGGTCGACGATCAGGTTGCCAATGCAATCAGAAACAAGATTTGGCCCTGGGATCCTTTGCCGCCTCAATCAGAATTCGAGGTGGAATTGAAGAACACAATCGATAGCATTCGAGCCAGCTTCATGAGCGGATGGGCTGCCCCTCCAGCAAAGGTGGTGTGACATGGCACCGGAAATTAAGCCACAGATCATCGCGCACTTCGAAATGGACGAGCAAGGCAATCCGTTGTTCGTCAAGGACGGTAATGTAAAACACTATAACTTGATGATCGAGGTCGAGAACTCTCCGCCAGAGGCTTACGCCGCCACGTTCGAACTGTATGAAGACTTTTATGATCCGGTGCAGACCTTGCGCCCGGACAGAAACGGCCGCTTCTCCCTCAAGACTACTTCTTACGGCGACTACGACGTAAAGGTCCGCCTGAGAACGAAAGAGGGCGACATCCCGATTGCCGATACACTGGCGCGGGCGTTGCGGCGAAGCTATGCCGAATCATCGACGAGTCCCGCCCTTAAACAGGCGATTGTTGACTTGGGCGAAAACTAGACCGCGAGTTGGCCCATCACGCCGCCTTTGCCCGCTCCGCGATGCTCGCGAGCTTGCGAATGATACCAGCGGTGCCCTTGAGGCGCTCTTCGGGCCGCTCCCAATCGTCGAAGAATACCAGTTGCTGGTTCTTGGCGTTCTTCGGATCGGCGCGCATTCTCGCCTCCGAGCCCTGCTCGCGGATGAAGGCGATCAGCCCTTCCGGATTGCTGAAGATGTTGTCGCGGAACGACAGCACCACGCCCTTCGGCCCGGCATCGAGCTTCTCGACATTAGCCCTACGGCACAGCGCCTTGATGGTGACGATCTGCAGCAGATGCTCGACCTCGACCGGCAGCTTGCCGAAGCGGTCGACCATCTCGGCCGCAAAGCCGTCGATTTCGCGTTCGTCCTCGATCTCCGCGAGACGACGGTAAAGCGCGAGCCGAACCGACAGATCGGCCACGTAACCCTCCGGAATGAGAACCGGCGTGCCGATGGTGATCTGCGGCGACCAGCGGTCGGCGACCTGCGTGGTGATGCCGGCCTTGAGGCTGAGCACCGCCTCCTCCAGCATCTGCTGGTACAGCTCGAAGCCGACTTCCTTGATGTGGCCGGACTGTTCGTCGCCCAGCAGATTGCCGGCGCCGCGAATATCGAGGTCGTGCGTGGCGATCTGGAAGCCGGCGCCGAGCGTGTCGAGCGATTGCAGGACCTTGAGGCGGCGCTCGGCCTGTGGCGTGATCGGCTTCTGCGCCGGCAGCGTGAACAGCGCATAGGCCCGCAGCTTCGAGCGCCCCACCCGGCCGCGCAATTGATAGAGCTGCGACAGGCCGAACATGTCTGCGCGATGGACGATCAGCGTATTGGCGGTCGGGATGTCGAGCCCGGACTCGATGATGGTCGTCGACAGCAGCACGTCGTATTTGCCGTCGTAGAAGGCCGACATGATGTCGTCGAGCACGGTCGGCGGCATCTGGCCGTGCGCGACGCAAACGCGGACTTCCGGCACGTTCTTATCGAGGAAGTCTTTGGCGCTGGCCAAGTCCTCGATGCGCGGCGCGACATAGAACGACTGCCCGCCACGATATTTCTCGCGCAGCAGCGCCTCGCGCACCGTCACCGGATCGAACGGCGACACGAAGGTCCGCACCGCAAGGCGGTCGACCGGCGGCGACGCGATGATCGACAGATCGCGCACGCCGGTGAGCGCCAACTGCAGCGTGCGCGGGATCGGCGTGGCCGACAGCGTCAACACATGCACCTCGGCGCGCAGTGTTTTGAGTTTCTCCTTGTGCGCCACGCCAAAGTGCTGTTCCTCGTCGACCACGACCAGCCCGAGGTCCTTGAACTTCACGCCCTTGCCGAGCAGCGCGTGGGTGCCGACGACGATATCGGCGCGGCCTTCCGCCAGATCGGCCTTAACCTGATTGAGTTGCGCGTTCGGCACCAGGCGCGACGCCTGCACGACGTTCACCGGGAAACCGCGGAAGCGTTCGGTGAACGTCTTGAAGTGCTGGCGCGCCAGCAGCGTCGTCGGCACCACCACGGCGACCTGCTTGCCGTTGATCGCCGTGGCAAAGGCCGCACGGAGCGCCACTTCGGTCTTGCCGAAGCCGACGTCGCCGCAGATCAGCCGGTCCATCGGCTTGCCGGCGCCGAGGTCCTTGAGCGCGGAATCGATGGCCGCCAGTTGGTCCTCGGTCTCCTCGTAAGGGAAGCTGGCGCAGAATTCGTCATAGGCGCCCGGTCCGATTGCCAGCTTCGGCGCGTCGCGCAACTGCCGCTCGGCGGCAATCTTGATCAATTCGCCGGCGATCTCGCGGATGCGGCTCTTCATGCGCGCCTTGCGCGCCTGCCAGTTACCGCCGCCGAGGCGATCCAGTTCGACGTTGCTCTGCTCGGCGCCGTAGCGCGACAGCAGGTCGACGTTCTCGACCGGCAAGAACAGCTTGGTGTCATCGGCGTAATGGATTTCCAGGCAATCATGCGGCGCGCCGGCCGCCGTGATGGCCTGCAGGCCGATAAAGCGCCCGATGCCGTGATCAACATGCACGACGAGATCGCCGGCGGCGAGACTGGTCGCCTCGGCGATGAAATTGTCGGCGCGTTTCTGCGCGCGGCGCGGCCGCACCAACCGGTCGCCGAGGATGTCCTGCTCGGTGACGATCGCTAATTCGCCGGTTTCGAAGCCGGACTCGATGCCGAGCACGGCGAGAGCGACTGTATGTTTGGGCAGCGCCTGCGCCTGCGCCCAGGAGCCGACCGGCGACAGATTGTGTAATTTGTGGTCGGCGAGGACGTGGCTCATGCGCTCGCGCGCGCCTTCGCTCCACAGCGCGATGGCGACACGCTTGCCGGATTCCTGCAGCCCGAAGACGTGCTTGCTGACCGCCTCGAACACGTTGGCGTTGGCGGCGCGTTCGGCGGTGAAGTTATGGCCGGCATGGGCGCCGACGTCGATGACATCGTGCTCCTCCGGCACCGCGAAAGGCGTCAGCTTCGCCATCGCCGAGGTGTTGAGCCGCTCCTTCCATTCGGCTTCCGTCAGATAGAGCCGCTCCGGCTTCAGCGGCTTGTAGGACGGTGTCACGCCGTCTTTCAGCGCCTCTTTGCGGGTTTCGTAGTAATCCTTGATCTGCGTGAAGCGCTCGTGCGCGGCGTCCTGGTCCAGGTGCTCCAGCGCCAGCGGCGTTCCCGGCAGATAATCGAAGATCGATTCGAGCTTCTCGTGGAACAGCGGCAGCCAGTGCTCCATACCGGGATAGCGGCGGCCTTCGCTGACGGCCTCGTACAGCAGATCGTCGGGCGTGGTGGCGCCAAATTCCGCGACATAACCCGTACGAAAGCGCCGGATGGTCTCGGTGATCAGTTGGAATTCCGCGACCGGCACCAGATCGAGCGTGCTCATCGTCATTTCGCTGCGCTGGGTCTGCGGATCGAAGGTGCGAATGGTCTCCAGCGAGTCGCCAAAGAAATCGAAACGCACCGGCATGTCCATACCCGGTGGAAACAGATCGAGAATACCGCCGCGCACCGCGTATTCGCCGGGCTCGCGCACGGTCGAGGCGCGCTGAAACCCGTTGAGTTCAAGCCATTGGACCACGCCCGCCATGCCGAGCACATTGCCGGGCGCGACCGACAGCGCATGCGTGGCAACGAAGTCCCGCGCCGGGACGCGCTGCAGCGCGGCGTTCACGGTCGTGAGCAGCACCGATGGCTTGTCGCGGCCTTTGACCCGCGCCAGCCGCGACAGCGCGGTCATGCGCTGCGCCACGACCGACGCATTCGGCGACACACGATCATAAGGCAGACAGTCCCAGGCCGGGAATTCCATCGTCAGCAGATCGGGCCCGAAGAACGACAGCGCGCGCGTCAGCGACGCCATGCGCTGGCCATCGCGGCAGACCACGCACAGCGAAATCGCCGGCGCGTCCGGCCGCGCCGCGACCGCGCGCGCCAGATCGGCCAGCACCAGGCCTTCGGCGCCATCGGCGACTTGCGACAGCGTCAGGGCCTTGCCGGGTTTCAACTGTTCAGCGGGAGATTTCGTCGTCGTCGCCATACCTTGATCGTCTCTTTACCTAATTGTTTTGCCATCGTCATGAAACGCCAGCAGGCGGCGAAACACGGGTGTGTCGTAGGCGGCGTCCAACGGCTGCGCGCCGAACACCCAGTCGAACACCTGCTGGTCGCGAAGCTCGAGCAGCTTCTCGTAGTCGTCCAGTTCCGGGTCGCTCAGCGCCGCGATCTGCGAGTCGGCGAAGCGGCCGTAGACCATGTCCATCTCGCGGATACCGCGGTGCCACGAGCGGAACAGCAGCCGGCGCCGGCGCGGGTCCAGCCCCTCGCTCGAAATTCCAGGTCCGCCCGAATTGCCGCTCAAGGCCTAAGCTCCAACGCCAAAAACCCGGCAGGTGCCGGGTGCGGGGTCTATATAGAATGCTTCGCCAGCAATGTCAGCGGCTTGCTTTGCACAGGCGCATTGCATCCACATTGCTTCTCATGGGCGCGCAAGCCAGCATGCCGCCATGCGGCCCGACACCCTCAGCCCCCTATTCGCTTCGCTCACCAGCCTGCCCGGCGTCGGGCCGAAGCTGGAACTGCTCTATGGCAAGCTGCTGGACCGCGAGGCGCCGCGCGTCATCGACCTCCTGATGCACTTGCCGGCCGGCGCCATCGACCGCCGCGCCCGGCCCAAGCTCAGCGAGGTGCAGCCCGGCCAGGTCGTGACCGTCGCGGTCACCGTGCTGGAGCATCGTCCGTCGCCGCCGAACCGGCCGCGCGCGCCGTACCGGATCGTCACCGGCGACGATACCGACGCCACGTTGACCCTGACGTTTTTTCACGCCCGCAAGGACTATCTGGAGAAGCTGCTACCGGTCGGCGAGATGCGCTACGTCTCGGGCACGGCCGAAGTCTACGACAGCATGCTGCAGATGGTGCATCCCGACCGGGTGGTCGACGAGAAGGGCTTTGCCGACCTGCCGCTGGTCGAGCCGGTCTATCCGCTCACCGAAGGGCTCGCCCTCGGCAATGTCCGGCGCGCGATGGATGGCGCGGTGGCCCGCCTGCCCGAACTGCCGGAGTGGCAGGATGAAACCTGGGTGTCGCGCGAGCGCATGCCGACCTTCGCCGACGCACTTCGCCAACTGCACCGGCCGCATGAGCCGCACGACATCGTGCCGGAAGGCCCGTCCTGGACGCGGCTGGCCTATGACGAGTTGCTCGCCGGCCAACTCGCTCTTGCGCTGATGCGCGCGCATATGCGCCGGCAGTCCGGCCGCGGCACGTCCAGCGAAGGCCACATGCGCGCGAAAATCCTCAAGGCGCTGCCCTACTCGCTGACCCATTCGCAGCAGCAGGCCGTCAACGACATCATCAACGACCTCGCGCTGCCGCAGCGCATGCTGCGCTTGCTGCAAGGCGACGTCGGCTCCGGCAAGACGGTCGTGGCGCTCGTTGCCGCCGCGGCCGTGATCGAGGCCGGGCGTCAGGCCGCTTTCATGGCGCCGACCGAAATTCTGGCGCGCCAGCATCTCAACACGATTGCGCCGCTGGCCGAAGCCGCCGGCATTCGCGTCGCTATTCTCACGGGGCGAGAGCGCGGCTCTGGCCGCAAGGAAATCCTCGACCGCCTGACGCTCGGCGACATCGATCTGCTGATCGGCACACACGCGCTGTTCCAGGACGACGTCATGTTTCACGACTTGGCGCTGGCGGTGGTCGACGAGCAGCACCGTTTCGGCGTGCATCAGCGCCTGGCGCTGACGCAGAAAGGCGACGCGGTCGACGTGCTGGTGCTGACCGCGACGCCGATCCCGCGCACGCTAGTATTGTCCTATTTCGGCGACATGGATATTTCCGAATTGCGCGAGAAGCCGGCCGGCCGCCAGCCGATCGATACCCGCACCATCGCGTTGTCGCGCGTCGAGGAAGTCGAGGACGCGGTCGGCCGCGCCATAACCGAGGGCAAGCGTGCCTATTGGGTTTGCCCGTTAGTCGAGGATTCCGAGAAGATCGATCTCGCCGCCGCCGAAGAGCGCTACGCGGAATTGCGCAAGCGCTTCGGCGCCAAAGTCGATCTGGTGCACGGCCGCATGAAGGGTTCGGAGAAAGACGCCGCCATGGAGCGCTTCGCCTCCGGCAAGACCCAGTTGCTGGTCGCCACCACGGTGATCGAGGTCGGCGTCGACGTGCCGGAAGCGACGATCATGGTGATCGAGCACGCCGAGCGTTTCGGTCTCGCGCAGCTCCATCAATTGCGCGGCCGCGTCGGGCGCGGCTCGGGACGGTCGACCTGCCTGCTGATCTACAAGGTGCCGCTCGGCGAGACCGCCAAGGCGCGGCTGGCGATCTTGCGCGAAACCGAGGATGGCTTTCGCATCGCGGAAGAAGACCTCCGTCTGCGTGGCGAAGGCGACGTGCTGGGTACGCGCCAGAGCGGCTCGCCCGGCTTCCAGATCGCGCGCATCGAGGTCCACGGCAAATATCTCGGCACCGCGCGCGACGACGCGGCATTGGTGCTCAACCGCGACCCGACGCTGGAGACGCCACGCGGCCAGGCGCTGCGTCATTTGCTCTATCTGTTCGGCAAGGACGAAGCGATCAAGCTGATCCGCGCGGGCTAATTACTTGGCAATTACGGGGCTGCGCGCTGCCTGCGCCGCTTTCGCCGTCGCGGCCAGCGACGCGAGCTTTGTCTGCGCGTCGCTGTCGGGCTGCACCATGCCAGCGGAGATCAACAGCGTCATCGCGCTTTCGACCGTGATGTCGAGCACGATGATATCCTTGCGCAACACGTAGAAGAAGAACCCGGTGGTCGGGTTCGGCGTGCACGGCATGAAGGCAGAGACGTGCTCGCCTTCAGGCAGCCGCGTCGCCAGATCGCCGCTCGGCGGCTGCGACAGGAACACCAGCGACCACATGCCGGGCGCCGGAAATTCCACCAGTCCCACCTGCCGGAAGCTCGAGCCGGTTTTCGAGAACAGCGTCTCGAAAATCTGCTTCATGGTCTTGTAGATCGGCCGCACGATCGGCATGCGGTTGAGCAGGCTCTCGCCCCACCCGACCATGGTGCGCCCGACCAAATTGGCGGTGAGAAAACCGAGCAGCGTCAGTGCCACGAACGCGATCACCAGGCCGGTGCCGGGGATCGGCCACGGCAGATAAGTCTCGGGCCGGTAGGTCGGCGGGATGAACGGCCGCACCAGATTGTCGACCCAGTTGATGAACGACCACGTCAGCCACGCTGTGACCAGCAGCGGCCCGGCGACGACCAGTCCGGTCAGGAAATAATTGCGGATACGCCCGGCAAAGCTGGTATGCGGCACCACAACTACCGGATCGTCGACGCGTCGCTGCTCGATCTCGGACATCAAGTGATCCTACTCTACCGTGACCGATTTCGCGAGATTGCGCGGCTGATCGACGTCGGTGCCAATCGCCGCAGCCGTATGATAGGCGATCAATTGCACGGCAACGGCATAGACCAAAGGCGTCACCGTCGAGGCCATGTCCGGCAGGATGATGGTTTCCAGCGACTCGATGGTCGCTTCCTTGGCGCCCTGCGGGTCGGTCACCAGGATGATCTTGCCACCGCGGGCGGCGACCTCCTGCATGTTCGACACGGTCTTCTCGAAGACACGGTCGTAAGGCGCGATGACGATCACCGGCATGGTTTCGTCGATCAGCGCGATCGGTCCATGCTTGAGCTCGCCGGCGGCATAGCCTTCGGCGTGGATGTAGGAAATTTCCTTGAGCTTGAGCGCACCTTCCATGGCGATCGGGAAACTCGTGCCGCGACCGAGATAGAGTACGTCCCGCGCCTTGGCGAGGTCGTGCGACAGTTTCTCGATCTGCGGCTCTAGCTTGAGCGCCTCCGCCATCAGCCGCGGCACCTCGATCAAGGCGCGCACCAGTTTCTTCTCGTCCTCGGCGGACAATTCGCCGCGGGCAACACCGGCGGCCAGTGCAATACAGGCCAGCACGCTGAGCTGACAGGTGAAGGCCTTGGTCGAGGCCACGCCGATTTCGGGCCCGGCCAGCGTTGGCATGATGACGTCGCTTTCGCGCGCGATGCTCGAGGTCGTGACGTTCACCACCGACAGAATGTGCTGCTTCATCTCGCGCGCGTAGCGCAGCGTCGCCAGTGTGTCGGCGGTCTCGCCCGATTGCGAAATGAAGATCGCCAGATCGCCCGGCTCCAGCGGCGCGCCGCGATAACGGAATTCCGAGGCGATATCGATTTCAACCGGCAGCTTGGCGAAGCGCTCGAACCAGTATTTCGCCACGAGCCCCGCATAGAACGCCGTGCCGCAGGCCGAGATCGACAGACGCTTTATCTTCTTCCATTCGAACGGCAGGTCTTCCGGCAGCGCCACCTTCTCGGTGACCATATCGATGTAATGCGCCAGCGTGTGGCCGACCACTTCGGGCTGCTCATGGATTTCCTTGCCCATGAAGTGCTTGTGGTTGCCCTTGTCGACCATATGCGCAGTCGCGGTCGACTTGACGATGTCGCGCTTCACCGGTTTGTCGTTGACGTCGAAGATATCGACGCCCTTGCGGGTGAGCACCGCCCAGTCGCCCTCTTCAAGGTAGCTGATGCTGTCGGTGAACGGCGCCAGCGCGATGGCATCCGAGCCTAAGAACATTTCACCTTTGCCGTAGCCGATGGCGAGCGGCGAGCCTTTGCGCGCACCGATCATCAGATTGTCTTCGCCGGAGAAAATGAAAGCGAGCGCGAAAGCGCCGCGCAATTGCTTGAGCGCAGCCTTCACGGCGTCGACAGGCGTCTTGCCCTTGTTCATCTCCTCGGTGACGAGATGGGCGACGACTTCGGTGTCGGTCTCGCTGCGGAATTTGGCGCCGTTGGCGATCAGTCTTTCGCGCAACTCGCGAAAATTCTCGATGATGCCGTTATGCACGACCGCGACGCGGTCGGTGGCGTGCGGATGGGCGTTGCTCTCGGTCGGGCGGCCGTGCGTCGCCCAGCGGGTATGGCCGATGCCGGTATTGCCGCCGAGGGGTTCCTTCTCCAGCCGGTCCGCCAGCGCCTGCAATTTGCCCTCGGCGCGGCGGCGCGCCAGCGCGCCATGATCGAGCGTGGCGATGCCTGCGGAATCATAGCCGCGGTATTCGAGGCGCCTGAGCGCATCGACCAGATGCCCGGCAACCGGGCTAGTCCCAAGAATTCCGACGATCCCGCACATCCGGTTGGATGGCCCCTTTATTGATGTATTGCCTTAGCTGGCGGCAGCAACCGAATGGAAATCAAAACGCATTTCGTTGTGTGACAACGTTACTTTTTCTTCTTAGCCAGGCTTTTGCCCATGGCCTTAATCTGCCGCAAGCGCTTTGCCCAGCCCTCCTTAACCGTCTGTTCTGCGCGCGCGATCGCCAGCGCATCGGCTGGCACGTCCTTGGTTACCACCGAGCCGGAGCCGACATAGGCGCCGTCGCCGATCTTGACCGGCGCCACCAGCGCCGAATTGGAGCCAATAAAGGCGCCGGCGCCGATGTCGGTGTGATGCTTGGCAACGCCGTCGTAGTTGCAGGTGATGGTGCCGGCACCGATATTGGCGCCCGCCCCGACCCGTGCATCGCCAATATAGCTCAGGTGGTTGGCCTTGGCGCCGGCCTCGATTTTGGCGGCCTTCACCTCGACGAAATTGCCGATGTGGACGTCCTCGCCGAGATCGGCACCGGGGCGCAGGCGCGCATAAGGTCCGACGCGCGCGCCCTTGCCGACATGCGCGCCTTCAAGATGCGAGAACGAGCGGATCACCGCGCCGTCGTCGATCGTCACGCCGGGCCCGAACACCACGTTGGGTTCGATGGTGACGTCCTTGCCGAATTTGGTGTCGGCCGACAAAAACACCGTCTCCGGCGCGACCATGGTGACGCCGGCATCCATGGCGGCAGTGCGCAGCCGCGTCTGCAGCACGGCTTCGGCCTGGGCGAGTTGCGCCTTGGTGTTGATGCCGAGCACGTCGTCCTCCCCGGTTTCGATCGCGACCGCCTTCAATCCCATATCCCGGGCGATGGCAACCGCATCGGTCAGATAGTACTCGCCTTTGGCGTTTGCATTACCGATACGCTCCAGAATCGCGAGCGCGTGTTGGCCGGCCAGCGCCATCAGCCCGCCATTGACGAAGCCAATCGTGCGCTCGTCGGCGCTGGCGTCGCGCTCTTCACGGATCGCAGTCAGTTCATCGCCGCTCATCACCAGCCGGCCATAGCCGATCGGATCGGCAGGTTTGAAGCCAAGCACCGCGACCGCCGCGCCGCCGGCGAGCGCCGCGCGGAGTTGCGCCAAAGTCTCAGGCCGTACCAGTGGCGTGTCGGCAAACATCACCAGAATGTCGTCGGCCTTTTTTGCAAGAGCCGCTTTGGCGGCGAGCACCGCATGTGCGGTGCCGAGCCTTTCGCGCTGTTCGAAAATCTGCGCCTTGGGTGCGATCTTTTTCGCCGCCGCTTCGATGGCGCCATGGTCGGGCCCGACCACGATGGCGATCTCGTCGCCGGCGGCCGCGGTCAGCACATGCTCAAGCAGCGTGCGCCCGCCGATGGCGTGCAGCGCCTTCGGCAGCGACGTGCGCATGCGGGTGCCTTCGCCGGCGGCAAGTACGATGGCAAGGCATGTTCGGTGAGACATCCAGGGCTCAGTGTTGCCAGATTTAGAGGCTCCCATAGCCGACGAGACCGATGGGGAACAGAGCGGGCCTGTATAGGCCGGCGGCACGCCGCGACAAAAGCCAGCATTGCCGGATTCTGCTAATGTTTTCAATGATTCGCCGCCTTTTAGGAATCAACAGAAACAATGGCGACCCTGCCCAAACCGAACAAGCCTAAAACCGCGCGTAGCGCGCCTGTGCGCCTGGTCGGCTGGGGCGGCGCTGCGACGCTGGCGCTCGCGGCGCTTGCGCTCACCCTGCAAAGCGAGGCTGGCAGCGAACGCCTGCAGACCGCTTTCGCTGAGCCTGCCCCGCCGCAGGTCGTCGCCAAAGCCGAGCCAAAGGCCGAGCTGCCGTCCGCCGCCCCGGAAAAGGACGCCGAGACCAAACGTCTCGAGTTGCTCGTACTTGCACTGGCCGCCGACCGTGAGCGCCAAAGCGCGCGGATTGCGAGCCTTGAGCGCAATCTCGAAGACATGACCGGCTCGATCAAACAGCAGGTTGCGACGGCCGCCAAAGCGATCACACCACCGCCCGCGCCGCCGCCGGTGCTCGCCGCGCCGGTCATCACGCCGCTGGCAATGGCGCCCGTGTCGCAGCCGGCGACGACTTGGCCCGGCAGTACGCCTCCGCAAGCCGAGACGCCGGCCGCCGAAGCCGTTCCGTTGCCGCCCGAGCGGCTCGCCGCCCTGCCCGCGACGGAGCCCGAACCGCCTCGCAAGCCTGAAGTCGGCATCGATCTCGGCGGCGCAGCCAACCTGGATGTGCTCAATGCCCGCTGGGTGGCGGTGAAGGCGAATTTCGGACCGATGCTCGCAGGCTTGTATCCGCGCGCGGCAGAGCGCCACCGGCAAACCGGCTCGGACTATCGCTTGATCGCCGGCCCATTGCCGAACAATGCCGCCGCCGTGCAATTATGCGCCAAATTCGTCGCCGCCCGCGTCACCTGCCGCGCGGTCAAGTTCGACGGCGAGCGCATGGTACAACGCTGACGTCATGAAGCTGTTTCTGCCGAGCGCCCGCGCGACCAACGTCCTGCTGATCGTGGGCTTCGCCTCGCTCGGCTATGCGCTCTATATCCGCTACACCGCGCTCGAGCAGTCGACCGTCGGCCTTGCCTGCGGCGCCGGGCTCGACACTTGGCTCTGCGCGTCACGTCGCATCATCACCGTGATGTTCCAGAATTCGGTGTTCGGGATCGGCGCGCTGGTGATCGCCGCGATCAATCTGCTGCGGCCGTCGCTGGTATTGTTTGCCGCCGCGCTCGCGATGGCCTGCCTCGGCGTCGTGTTCTACAATATCGTGCTGTCGTCGCTGGCGTTCGGCCTGCTGCTGCTCAGCTTTGCGCGTCGCGCACCTGAGTCAGACTGAAGGCAATCGCCGCCAGCGCCGCGCAAATCCAGACCGCCTGCCAGTTCGCCACGGTTTCATTGAGCAGAATGTAAGGCACCGACAGCGCCAGGATCAGCGCGCCGCCCAATTCTGCCGCGCCGCGCGGGCCCGTGGGCCGCGGCATGAACAAGGTGTGCAACAGCAACGGCACCGCCGCTGCAGTCAGCGGCGCGAACGGGAAATCCCGGTAACGCGGATCGAACACCAGCCCGAGCGCGACGACCAACGCCAGCAGCATTGTCGCTATCATGATGCCGCCGATCAGCCGCGCCAGCGGATCGCTTTCACGCTGCACCGCCGGTCCAAGCAGTCGCGAGAACGGCGGCAGCGGCGTGCCGCGCATTATGGCGACGCTGACGGCGAGCGGCGCCGCGACCGCGACCGCAGCGAAGGCCAGCGACCGCAGCCAGCCGCTGACATAAAGACTCTCGAGCGGCACGTTGGCGATGGTCCAGCCGATCAGCAGTCCGCCGGCAACCGCATTGCCGGTGATCGCCAGCCACAGCGACAGCGGCACTTTGTCCGAGCGGCGTCCGGCCCAAGCCACGCCAAACACGATAATCGCGAAGGCGATGCCGCTGGCCGCCTGCACCTTCCAATGCGGATGATCGGAAACCGCTTCGCCCCATTCGAATTTCTGCGCGCGATCGGCGTCGTTGAAGAAACCCCAGTGGCCGCCGACGGTACCTTCCAGCGCTCGCTTCCAGGGCTGGTCGAAAGCCTCGATGACGTTGACGTGGACCTTGTCGCGCTTGGCCAGCGCCAGCACATCCTGGACGACGCGAGCCTGGTTCGCCGGCGACGGCAGCGCGCCTTCGCGCATGCGTCCGGCGCTCGGCCAGCCGACCTCGCCGATGATCACCTCTTTGCCGGCAAAAGCCGTGGCCATTTGGCGGCGGATCAGGTCGACATGCGAGCCCGCCAAACGCGCCGCAACGGGCACATCCTCCCAATACGGCAGAATATGGATGGTGATGAAATCGACCGCCGCAGCGACGTCGCCGCTGCGCAGCCAGAATTCCCAGACATCGGCATAGGTGACCGGGACCTTCACCCGCGCTTTGACCGCCCGGATCATAGCGGCGAGATCGGTCGCGGACATATCGCCGCGGAGCAGCACTTCGTTGCCGACGACCAGGGCCCGGATCGTGTCGGGATAACGGTTGGCTAGGTCGATGGCCACTTCCATCTGCGCGGCGGTCTTGATCGGGTTATTCGAGATCCAGAAGCCCTGCATGACCTTGAGGCCGAGCCTGGCGGCGATCGGCACCACCTGCTCCAGGCCCTGGTCCACCGAATAGATCCGGACACACTCGCTCAGCTTGGCGAGCTGAGCCAAGTCCTGCTCGATCTGGGCGGCGGGAATGCGTGTTTCGGGGTCGAACGGTGTCTGCAGCCCCCGGAACGGCGCGTAGGAAATGCAGTAGAGCTTTTCGCCCGGACTGAGCCCCTGCGGCATGGGGACCGGGCTGCCGAGCCAGGCCCAGACAGCGGCGATCAGGGTCGCCGCAACGGCGAGGCAGGCTAGACCAAGGCGCACGGGCGTCCCATTCCGTCGGCATCGAAGAATTCGGCCGGATTGGCTTATAGCGGGCGCTGGCCGCTGCCAAGCTCAGCCCAATTCACGGCCAAACTTGCGGGCTTTAACGACGCGACATTGATGTGCTGGACAAGAGGTATTCAAACAGGCCAAGTTTTGCCGGTGGAGATTGCCAGGGGTCGGGGTTGGGATTCTATAACTAAAACAAAGCGTCGCAGGCGGCATCCATGCCGCATTAGCGTCCCAATCCGGTATCAAATGAATCCGGCTAGCGGGCGGGTACTCCAAGTTAACATCGGCGGGAAAATGCCGTTTAGTCTCAAGTTGCGTTGCTTTTTTGCTGTGTTGGCCACGGCCGCGTTCACCTTTACGGCCACCGCGGCCTTCGCCCAAAGCGGCGGCGGCAATGGCAAACCGCCGGAAACGCAGAAGCCGGCCGCCGACGCCATCAAGGAAGGCCAGAAAAAGATCGACGAAATCGCCGAGGCCACCAGGGTTCTGACCGGTCCGTCCGGCAATCCCGAATGCGTCTGGCTCGGCCGCCGCGTCGTCAGCCTGTTGTGGCGCGATGATCTAGATACCGCCTTCCGCCATCTCGACCTTTATGACCGCTTTTCCTGCCCCGGCGCGCATATCCAGGCGACGTTCCGCTGCCTGGTCCGGCAGGGAAATATCGATCCCAAGGCCCAGGAAACGCTGAACGGCCGCGTTCACGCCTGCTGGCTTAATCCCGGCCTGCCGCCAACCGAGCCGGTCGCCGCGCAAACCCCGGCGGCGTCCGACGGAACGACTCCCAAGTAACCGAGTTGCACCATCGCGAAGAGATAAGCGTGTCGCACCGTCGCGAAATAACTTTCCGCCGCCATGCGCCTGACAAGGAATTGCCATGTGCACCGGTTACTTGAAATGTGTCCTGATGCCGAGCTATGCTGCGCCGCAGCAGATCAAGCTTCGGCTGAGCCCAGGGGACGGGTTCGAGGATCTGCCACTCTGCCCCGCTTGGTCGTGAGTCGATGCGCACCGTCGCTGCCGTGGTCGCCCTTGTGGCGTGCGTGCACGGAGGATTGTGGGCTTTAGCCCGCAATCACATTTCAGCCCCCAATTACGATGGCCAGTTGGCCAGCGTTTCCTACGCGCCATTCGAAGGCAATGTGAATCCCGACGAGGGTGGCAAAGCCAACATCGCGCGTATCCGTGCCGATTTGAAATTGCTGGCGCCGCTGACGCGCGCGGTGCGTACTTATTCGTCGACCGGCGGCGTGGAACTCGTTCCCGGCGTAGCGCAAGAGTTCGGCCTGCGCGCGACGGTCGGCGCCTGGATCGATAAGGACAATGATCGCAACGAGCGTGAAATCCGCTCGGTTATCGACCTCTCCAAGCGTCACAGCAACATCAACGGCATCTTCGTCGGCAACGAAACGATTTACCGCGCCGAACAGAAGATCCCCGAACTCATCCAGAAAATTCAGCGCGTCAAGCGCTCGACCAATGTGCCGGTGACCACCGGTGAAATCTGGAACGTCTGGCTCGAGCATCCCGAGCTAGTGTCGGCGGTGGATTTTATCGCCGCGCACATCCTGCCCTATTGGGAAGGCTTCTCGGAGCAGCAGGCGGTCGACCAGGCCATCATCATCTACGACAAGCTGCGCGCCGCCTATCCAGGCAAGCGTATCGTGATCGCCGAGTTCGGCTGGCCGAGCGCCGGTTATAATTTCAAGAACGCCACGCCCGGCCGCACCGAGCAGGCCGTCGTGCTGCGCGATTTCGTGTCGCGCGCCGAGGCCTTCGGCATCGACTACAACATCGTTGAAGCCATCGACCAGCCCTGGAAGATCTTCGAAGGCGGCGTCGGTCCCTATTGGGGCCTGTTCGACGCTAGCCGCCAGCCGAAGTTCGAATGGTCCGGCATCGTCACCGCTCCCGATCACTGGCGGCTGGCCAGCATCGCCGTGCTGCTCGGCGTGCTGCTGTCGATGCCGATCCTGGCGGCCAGCATCGTGACGATGTGGCAGACGGTGACGCTCGCGGCCGCAGCCAATATCGTCGGCGCGTGGTTTGCCGCGGTGTTCGCCTATTGGAACGGCCACTACTTCGTCTGGGGTTCGGCTTTCGCGCTGGGTCTCGGCACCGTGCTGCTGATCCCCCTGGTGATCATCGCGCTGGCGCGCATCGAAGAGATCGCGCAGATCGCCTTTGGCCGCCAGCCGCGCCGTTTGGTCGCGGCGCCGCCGCTCGCGCCTGAGGGAGGCGCGTTCCCCAAAGTCTCGATCCATATTCCGGCCTATCGTGAGCCGCCGGAGATGCTCAAGCAGACGCTCGACGCCGTCGCCGCGCTCAATTATCCGAATTTCGAGTGCGTGCTGGTCGTCAACAACACGCCCGATCCGGCGATGTGGATGCCGATCGAGGAATATTGCCGCGTACTCGGCGGCCGCTTCAAATTCGTCAACGAGCAGAACCTAGCGGGCTTCAAGGCCGGGGCGCTGCGGCTGGCGCAAGCCCACACCGCACCGGACGCCGAAGTCATCGGCATCATCGACGCCGACTATGTCGTGCATCCGGACTGGCTGAAGGATCTGGCGCCACTGTTCCTCGATCCGAATGTCGGCCTCGTACAGGCGCCGCAGGATCACCGCGACGGCGAACGCAGCGTCATGCATCAGGCGATGAATGGCGAATATGCCGGCTTCTTCGACATCGGCATGGTGCAGCGGAACGAATACAACGCCATCATCGTGCACGGCACCATGTGCCTGATCCGCCGTCAGGCGCTGGAAGCCGCCGGCGGCTGGTCGAGCGACACCATCTGCGAGGACACCGATCTCGGCCTCACGCTGCTCGAACTTGGCTGGCAGGCGCACTACACGAACAAGCGTTACGGCCACGGCCTGCTGCCGGACAACTTCGAGTTCTACAAGAAGCAGCGCGATCGCTGGGCCTATGGCGGCTTGCAGATCGTCAAGAAGCATTGGCGCCGTTTCCTGCCCGGCGCTAGCCGCCTGACGCGCGATCAGAAGCGCGAATTCGCGCTCGGCTGGCTGAACTGGCTCGGCGCCGAAAGCCTTGGCGTCGTCGTCGCCCTGCTCAACATCGTCTGGGTGCCGATCATTGCCTTCCTCGACATCGCCGTGCCGGACCGCATTTTGACGATCCCGATCATCGCGGCCTTCGCCGTGTCGGTCGCGCATTTCGTCCTGCTGTACCGTTTGCGCGTGCGCAGCAATCCGGCCGGCCTGCTCCGCACCATGTTCGCGGCCATGTCGGTGCAATGGACGGTGGCGCGCGCAGTCGGCGTCGGCGTCATCAAGGACCACCTGCCCTTCGTGCGCACCAACAAAGGTGGCTCGCGCCTGAGTGCGGACTTCCACGCCTTCTGGGAAGCGATCATCGCCGGCCTGCTGATCAGCGGCGCCATGGTGCTGGTCGCCACCAACGTCAAGGAAATCCGCGAGATCAATATCTTCGCGGGCGTGCTGGTGATCCAAAGCCTGCCTTTCATCGCGGCCGTCGGCTTGGCCGTGATCGAGCGCACGCGGCTCAACGACTTCGCCTACTGGCGCGCCATCGACGTCCGTCTGGCCGAACTGCTCGGCCGCCGCGCGCCAATCGCTCAGGCCGTCGGCAACGCGATGGTGCCACAGCCTGCGGTGCAGACCATTCCGGTCGCCGTGGCCTCGAAAGAACAGCCCGAATTAGTGCAGTAAATTTCCTCCTCGCGAAAACGCGAGGAGGAAAGCTTCAGGCCGGCAGGGCGGTTTCCACCAGCTTCACCCAATACGACGTCCCGAACGGGATCGCGTCGTCGTTGAAATTATACGACGGGTGATGCAGTCCGGCGCTGTTGCCATTGCCGATCCAGATGAAGGCGCCCGGCTTTTCGTTCAGCATGAACGAGAAATCCTCCGCGCCCATCATCGGCGGCAGATCGGGATTGACGCGATCGCCGCCCGCGATCTGGCTCGCCACGGAGGCGGCGAAATCGGTTTCCTTCTCGTGGTTCACCAGCACCGGGTAATTGCGCCGGTAGTCGAGCTTGGCTTTGGCGCCATAGGCCATCGCCGTGCCTTCGACGACCTGATGCAGTTTCTTCTCCAAAAGATCGCGCACGCCCGCATCGAGCGCCCGCGCGGTGCCGCGCAGCCGCACGGTCTGCGGCAGCACGTTGTCGGTATTTCCGGCCTGAAACATGCAGATGGACACCACCGCCGACTTCAGCGGATCGACGTTGCGCGACACGATCGACTGGATGTTGTTGATGATCTGGGCGCCAACCAGCACCGCGTCGATGCCCATATGCGGCCGCGCCGCGTGGCTGCCGACGCCTTCGATGTCGATGGTGACGAAGTCCGCCGACGCCATGGTCGGGCCGGGCCGGATGCCGAATTCGCCGACCGGCATACCGGGGTAATTATGCATGCCGTAGAACTCGCCGATGCCGAAGCGCTGGATCATGCCGTCATCCAGCATGGCCTTGGCGCCGGCGCCGCCCTCTTCGGCGGGCTGGAAGATCACAACGGCGGTGCCGTCAAAATTGCGGGTCTCGGCCAGATAGCGCGCCGCGCCCAGAAGCATCGCGGTGTGGCCGTCATGGCCGCAGGCGTGCATCTTGCCCGGCACCGTCGACTTATACGGCAGGTCGCTGGCCTCCTCGATCGGCAGCGCGTCCATGTCAGCGCGCAGACCGATGGTCTTGCCCGAGGCGCTCTTGCGGCCGCGGATGACGCCGACGACGCCGGTGCGGCCGATCCCGGCCACCACCTCGTCGCAGCCGAAGGCCTTGAGCTTGTCGGCGACCGAGGCCGCCGTGCGGTGTACGTCGTAGAGTAGCTCCGGATGGGCGTGCAGGTCGTGCCGCCAGCCGGTGATCTCGGTTTGCAGGTCGGCAACGCGGTTGACGATGGGCATGGCTTAAAGCTCCAGGCCGCGGTTCTGCACCGGGGCGCAACGGTTGTTCGCGGATAGTGTAGCAAATATCGGGGCTTGCGCGAGTTCAACAATAGGGCAGCCGCCTATTGACCGGGCATAGCCGCGCCCGTAAACCCCGGCCCAGCGCATGATGGCGACGAGCGGCCAGCCGTTTTCGGACCCGATGATGCGGCAAAACTAAAGGGCGCGTAGCTCAGTTGGTAGAGCACCTGACTTTTAATCAGGTGGTCCCGGGTTCGAGTCCCGGCGCGCTCACCATTTTTTCAAAGCCTTATGCCGTAATTTCCTTGCGGTAGAAAATTGAAAAATGACTGGGGCAACACCCGGGGCAACGAGCACGAGCGAATGCGCTCGCCGGTTTCAGGATTATTCCACGCCTCATTGGTGGGATTTAAGCCTGAGCTTTACAAAGACGTTCCTGCAGCGCCGCGCAAGCCGGGCACCACATTTCGCGATCGAGGGCTTTTCGCCGGCTGAGGCAATCGCAGCGTTCTATTGAAGCCGCTGAGAATATTGGCGCTGATTTCGGACGCCGGCACCGGCCGCCCGAAGAAGAAGCCCTGCACCTGATCGGCGTCGGCGCCCGCAAGAAAATTGAGCTGAGTGGCTGTCTCGACACCCTCGATGGTCACCCGCATGTGTAATTGGCGTCCCAGCGCGATAATCGTCTTTACCACTGTTTCGACGTCGCTGCCGGAGTTGTCAAAGCCTTGCATGAAGCTGCGGTCAATCTTGAGTTTGTCGAACGGGAATTTCCACAGATAGCGCAGGCTCGAATAGCCCGTCCCGAAATCATCCATGACGATGGCGCTGCCGGTCGCCTTGAGCTCTTTGAGTTGAGCCATTGTGCGTTCGTTGTTATTGAGCAGCAGCGTTTCGGTGATTTCCAGCTCGAGGCGATTTGCCGGAAGACCGGAGGTCCTCAGCGCTTCGGCGACGGTCTCGGTGATCTTCCCGGACTCGAATTGCGTCGCCGACAGGTTGACCGCGACGGTCAGATTCTCCGGCCATGTTGCCGCGGTCCGGCACGCCTCGCGCAACACCCAGGCGCCGAGCTTGTCCATGAGACGCAATTCTTCGATCATCGGAATGAAATGGTCCGGCGGGATCAACGTGCCGTCATCCCCGAGCAAGCGCACCAGCGCCTCGAAACCGATCAGCTTTTTGCTGCCCAATTCGAAGATGGGTTGATAATGCAGAATGAACCCATCGTCTGCGATAGCCGCACGGATTGCTTTTTCAAGTGCAATACGGGCCTGCACCGCCTCGTCCATCTCAGGGGCGAAAAAGCGGATGCAATTGCGGCCGGCGGCTTTGCCGCTATAGAGCGCCAGATCCGCGCTCTTGAGCAGCCGCTCGGGTGTGATGCCGTCGGCCAGCCCAAGCGCGACGCCGATCGTGAAGCTGGTGCAGATTTCCTGTTCCTTGTAATACATCGGCGCGCTCAGGATCGTGCTGATGCGTTGCGCAAATGCCTCTGCCTGCTCCTTGCCGGTGATTTGAGTCTGCACGACGATGAATTCGTCGCCGCCGAGCCGCGCCACCATGTCCTCGATGCGGGTCATGGCGTTGAGCCGTTGGCCGATGCTGCTGAGGAGAAAATCGCCGCCATCATGGCCGAGCGTGTCGTTCACTTCCTTGAAGTGATCGATATCGATGAAATGCAGGGCGATGATGCCGCCGGTGGACGGCAATACGGCCAATGCGCTTTCCAGACGCTCGATCAGACGCGCGCGGTTGGCCAGCCCGGTCAGGACGTCATGATGGGCGAGAAACCGGATACGGCGATCCGCCTGTTGCTTCTCTTTTGTGCGCCAGTACCAGGCAATTGCTGGAAAACCGAAGGAAAGTCCGGTCAGCAAGCAGAGGGTCGCGGCTGCAACCAGGAAGGTCCGGTAGAAGCGATTGCGTTCACCGGTCTGATCCACATAGGCCGCGACAATAGCGACCGCGCGTTCGCCGACCATTACCGGCACAAAGGCTTCAGAGAAATAGTTCGGCTCTCCGCGTGCGCGGCCGTCCTTTGCGTCGACGATCGGCCGATTTTCGGTGATCGAACGGGCGGCGTCGGGGTTGAAGTCGGACAGCTCAACGGGTGTGACCTTCTCGTGATCGGATAAGAGAACTGAATATCCGTAGCCGTTGAAGATGATATAGCGGAAAACTTCGCCAGCTTTGCGCGTAGAATCGAAGAACGCCAGACTGGCGGCGGATGGCTTTTCCCCCGCAGCGATCTGTTCAAGATCGCGGACGTTTTCGGCAAGAAAATTCGCCCAGTTTTGTGCTCTGTCCGTCGCGCTTTGATAGAGCAAATAGTCAGACGTGGTCTTGACGGTGAGCCACGTTCCGCCGAGCAGCAGGCCCAGGATCAGCCCGAGCATGCCGAGAAAACGCCAGAGGGTTGGGATGTTGCGAATTGTCACTGGGCCCTATTTGGCGGAGCGGATTGTTGCGAGTTGAGCTTCGGTTAAGTCTAGAATGGCGCGGTTGTGGCTGCTTTGCGCGGCCCAGGCGTCGATCATGGAGCGAAAGATTCGGCGCGCGTTCTCGAGCTCGGACGGTGAGGGCTCGATCACCTTGTGTTCAGGGTCCGATTTGAGCCTATCGAGCATTTTGATCTCGCTGGCCCCGAACGACGCGATCCAGGTTGCTGCCGCCCGTTCACCGCTGTACTTGCGCACGAGCGCCTTCGCGGCTTCCGGTAATGAGTCGAATGTCTTGCGGTTCATCAGCACGAGCAGCGGCGCGACGCCGCTACTCAGGAGGTAATGATACTTCGTCACCTTCTCCACGCCGTAGTCGTAAACTCCCATAGGGCTCATGGTAGCGCCGTCTATGGCGCCCTTGTCGATTGCGTTCGCGACCTTCGGCGCCTCCAGAACGTTCGGCACGGCTCCGAGCCGTCTAATTGCCTCCGCCTCGATTGCATTGTTTGCGCGAAGCTTCTGTCCCTTGATCGAAGCGAGAGATGCAATCGGTTCGCGGCTGTGGATGAGGTTGGGGTCTGCTGTGTAGGCTCCGATCACGAAGAAGTCTTCATAACCGCGCAGGGCGCCGGCCGCGATGAGACGCGTATAGGCCAGCGTGCCATCCCGCGCATCGCGAAACAGTCCCGGTTGTTCAAGCAATGCGTTGTCCGGGAATCGATAAGGTGTTTGGCCGGGTATGACGTATGCGATGTCCGCCACACCGTCGATGACGAGTTGCGGCTGGTCGGCAATGGCTTTGCCGAGCACGCCGCCGGAAGAGACCTGGATTGCTAGAATCCCTTGTCCCTCGGCATTGACACCATCCACGAACGGCTTGACGCCCGAAACGTATGTCAGCGCCTGTTCGGATCCAAAGAACGCGAGTTTGAGCTGGATCGGCTCCGCGCGTGCGGCAACTGGCGCTATGAGTACAACGGCTGCGGTTAAACGTGCGATTACGTTGAGCATAAGGGGCCTATTTGTTGGCGCGCAGTTTTGCGAGTTCGGCTTCCACTTGGATGAAGAGTTCGCGGTTGCGCGGGTTCGCGCTCGTCCAGGTTTCTCGGACGGACGCGAATGCGGCCTGCGCCTTGTCGGAATCGGCCTGCGATGGGACCACAAAGCTCCGTCGCGAGTCCTCTGTGAATCGCTTTATGGCGGTCTGTTTAAAGCTCAGGTCGGGTCGATAAAGCGGGTGGCGATCCAGTCTCCGCTATGCCGGGCGATAATGGCCTTGGCCTCTTCAGGCAGACTATCGAAGGCGTGCCGGTTCATCAGCAGGACGAGCGGTGCGGTGCCGATCGGCAGCATGTAATGGTTGCCAGTCAGGCGGTTGATGCCGACGTCGAGCATGGTGGCGACGTCCACTGCGGCTCCGTCGATGGTACCCTTGGCGATTGCGAGGGCCGTGTCGTTACAGGCGATGACCAATGGCTTCGCGCCGAGTTTTGCCAAGGCGGCGGACAATATCTCGTTGTTCGCGCGAATCGTCTGATCCTTGAGGTCGGCAAGTGACGCTAACGGCTTACGGCTGTGAATCGTTAGGGGCTCTGTGCCATAGGCGCCGATGACGATGAAATCCTTGAAATCGGCCAGCTTGCCCGCCGCGATCAGCCGTGTGTAAACGAGCGTGGCTTCGCGGACGTCACGGAACAGCCCAGGCAACTCGATTGCCTTCGTATCGGGAAATAGTTCGGGGTTTTGTCCCGGCGCGATGAACGCGATATCGGCGCCGCCACTGCGAACGAGCTGCGGAGCTCCTTTTG
>Ga0193699_10000167_pt1 | contig 30024 bp, 25 predicted proteins | sample L3c2metaG_FD_160095 | JGI IMG/M metagenome (GOLD analysis project Ga0193699, IMG submission 160095) | Soil microbial communities from a riparian zone of the East river system, Colorado, United States - L3c2 | ecosystem: Environmental > Terrestrial > Soil > Riparian zone | place: USA: East...
CCGAAGGCAACCTGGCGTGCGAGATTCCCTTCGAACACCGTGTCGATGAGATCGGCTCACTTTCCCGGGCGCTTCGCGTTTTTCGCGACAACGCGATCGAAACGCAGAAACTTTACCTCGAAAAGATTGGGGCAGAGGCAGCCAACCGCACCAAGTCGTCGTTTCTCGCCAACATGAGCCATGAGCTGCGCACGCCGCTCAATGCCATTATTGGATTTTCCGAGGTCATTCAAAAAGCGATTATCGGCCCTTTAAGCGAGCGCTATCGCGGATATGGTACCGATATTTTCAACAGCGGCACCCATCTGCTCGAGCTCATAAATGAAATTCTGGATCTGTCGAAATTGGAAGCGGGCCAGTTTGAGCTGCATGAGGAAGATATCGATCTGGGGGAGGTGATTGAAGCGAGCATGCGTCTCCTCGGACCGCAAGCCGAAAAGTCCAAGGTTCAGTTGTCCAAAGCGATCGATGAAGACCTTTCCTTGATACGCGCCGACGATCGGCGCATGCGCCAAGTCCTGATCAATCTCCTTTCCAACGCCGTAAAGTTTACCCCTGCGGGTGGAAAAATCCGGGTGTCGAGCTTTCGAATGCATGCTGGCCTGGCAATTGCCGTAAGCGACACGGGAATTGGGATGGCCTCGGAGGAAATCCCGAAAGCCCTCGAAGAGTTCGGCCAAATCGACAGTAAGATCAGCCGTCAGTATGAGGGCACCGGGCTCGGTCTTCCCCTCGCCAAACATCTGATCGAATTGCACGGCGGCACACTGACGATCAAAAGCGAAGTCAATGTCGGCACCACGGTCACCATCGTTCTGCCGCATGAACGCATCGTGGCAAGGACGGCACGCGCACAAATTGCCAAGGTAACAGCCTGATTTGCCCTATGACGCTTGCGCGACCCGTTGGAGAAAACAATTGCTCCGTCACGTAAAGAGCGCGCGAGGAATCATCCCATGATGGGCAACCAGAACGCGAGTGCGGCAGGTTCAATTCGATCAGGCGCCGCAGGAGCGCTGCGCCAAATGAGCGCCTGACGGCAATCCCAAATTCAATCGTCCGATTCGGGAAGGATCACGACACTCTCGATGTGGGAGCCGCGCAGGATTGTCAGCGTGCTTCGTTGGTTCGCGCGCTCCAGCGTCAAAAGCCTATGCAGGTCGTCAACGCCCGCAAGAACGTGCTCGTCGAACTTGAGAATGATATCGCCCGCCACAAGTCCGGAACGGGCAGCCGCGCCAGTTGCTATAACTTCGGACACCATCACAGCATTCGTGCTTGGCCGGTTGAGGCGCCGCGCCAGGCGGCGATCCAAGCTGATCGTCTGTGCCGCCACACCGAGCCTTGCTCGTCTGACGCGCCCATCGCGCATGAGACGGCTCGCGACATCTTCCGCCGTATCGCTTCCGATCGCGAAGCAGATGCCCTGCGCCGCGCCCGCCATGGCCGTGTTGATGCCGATGACGAACCCTCTTCCGTCAACGAGAGGGCCCCCGGAATTGCCGGGATTGAGAGGCGCATCGGTCTGTATGACACTTTCGATGAGCCGGCCGGAGCGGGCGCGCAGCGTACGGCCGAGGGCGCTGACGATGCCTGCCGTAACCGTCGTCTGATATCCGAACGGATTGCCGATGGCGACGACGAGCTCTCCGATGCGCAAATGCGACGATGAGCCGAACTTCGCGTATTCGAGACCATCGGCGGACATCCTGAGCACGGCGAGATCGGTTTCGGGATCGTCGCCCACCATGCGTGCCGGACTTTTCAGACCGTCCGGCAGAGTGATGAGAAAGTCCTTCGCGCCAGAGGCAACATGGCTGTTGGTCAGCAAATATCCGTCGGGGGTGAAAACGACGCCCGAACCTTGCCCGGCGGGATTTCCATCCTTGCGAAGCGCGATGACGCTCGCGACGGCGGGGCCGACAACCTCATAGGCGTGGGCGACGCGGGCCGAATAAGGGTCCAGTTCGAGATCTTCAGAGTGAGCGCGAGAGAGCATTTGCTTCAGATAGGCGCCGCTTGGCCCGCGCGCACCCGGCCAAATGACCGGGGCCGCCCCCGCCATAAGACCGATAGGAATGGCGGCTCGAAATTCCCATTCTGATCCCCATCTAAGCATTGGAGGCATCGATGCCCAATCCCCACTCCCCTCTGGTTCAATTTTCCGACGCGCTCAGCGCGCTTACCGCCGGCGCGCGCGGATTTCTTGCCGAAATCCGTACCAAAGACGGCCACCGAGTGAGCGGTGTGCTGTGGAAGTCCGATGCCGTGGTGGTCTCGGAGCAAGCGCTTCCCGAAGCCTCAGAGTACGAGGTGAGGGTCGCCGACCGCATCGTAAAGGCCCGTCTTGCGGGGCGCGATGGGGGAACAAATGTCGCCGTATTGCGGCTCGAGAGCGAGATCACGGCAACATTGCCGCCGGCAGCGATACCGCTGGCAGGCTCGCTGGCACTCGCTTTGGGCATGAGCGCGAACGGGATCACGGCACGTTTGGCGATTCTCCGCTCTGTCGGTGAGGCGTGGGAAAGCCTTGCGGGTGGGACAATCGATCACCGCATCACGCTCGATTCCCCTATTGGACCTTCCGAAGAAGGCGGGCCGGTCCTGGCCGCCGACGGAGCGATTCTCGGCATCTCCACGCGCGGCGCCGGCCGGCAGAGTCTCGTTATCCCCGCTTCGACGATCGAAAGAGTGGTCGGTGTGCTTCTCGAAAAAGGCAGCGTCGAGCGAGGTTGGCTCGGCGTAGCACTGCGCCCCGTCGCGCTGCCGGAGGCGCTTCGGCCAGATGATTCCCAAAGAGTCGGTCTGATGGTCATGGATGTCGGCGCCGACAGCCCGGCGGCCAAAGCCGGGATTCTGGCCGGCGATATCCTTCTCTCGGCAGGCGGTGCACCTGCGACCAGATTCGGCAAGATCGCCCGCCAGCTTGGCGCGAATAGCATCGGCAAGAAAATCCAGATCACGCTTGCGCGCGCAGGCGCCGTCGTCACCAGCGAGGCGACGATCGCTGCACGAAAGGCCGGATGAGCGTCACCGCTCCGAGATTGATGACGCACCCGCTCCGCGTTGCCGTGTTCGCGGCGGAGCCGCGCCGCCTTGCAACTTTGTCGCGATGGGTTCGGGATTTCGGGCATGTCGTCGTGACGGCATCGGAAAACCCATCCGTCGTGCTTACCGACGCAGTGGTCGCAGCGACCGGCAATCTGCCGACGGTCGCGCTTGGCACGGATAGAGAGGGCTTTCAGGCAAGGCTCCCCAGCGATGCGTCGCCCGAGCAGATAGATGCTGCCTTGCGCGCCGTCGCCGTTGGGTTGTCGGTGACGATTGCCGAAGAATCCGGCCGGGGCTTCGAAGCGGTCCACGAAGACGACGAGAGGACCCTCCTCACGCCGCGCGAGGTCGAAGTGCTGACCGCCGTCTCAAACGGTTTGACCAATAAGGAGATCGCGCGCGAACTCGGCATTTCGCGCCATACAGTCAAATTCCATATTGAATCGTTGATGCGCAAGCTCGGCGTTTCGAGTCGTGCCGAAGCCGTCTCCAAGAGCATGCGGCTCAAATTGCTTGAGCCCTATCGCCTCTAAGACTGACCAAGTGTCTTCGTTGCGTCGGGGATTCGCCTGTTCTTGCAGGCGCCACAGCTTGCTTCGCGCCGTCCAAGCTGCAAATCTTGCTGCGAATAACGAAGCCCGTTGTGGGCCGCTAACCCAATGAGGGACGGGAGAATGCGACCAAGCCGGCGCAATGTTTTGGCCCTGTTCGCATCTGCCATTTATGCGTCAGGCTTACCGACGCTCTCCTCGGCGCAAGAGCTGAAGAGAGTCCGCATCGGGAAGGCGATCAACTCGTCCTTTCCCTTCGCGGGGCTCGAATTGGGCGTCAAGCAGGGCATCTGGAAATCGGTCGGCCTTAATGCCGAGATCTCCGCGTTTCGGGGCGACGGCCAGTTGCAGCAGGCCCTGGCCGCCGGCTCGGTCGATTTCGGCTTCGGATCCGGACCGGGCATGGGTTATGCCGTAAAGGGTGTCCCGGCGCATGCCGTCGCGGTGATCGCCAATCGGCCGGCCAACATGGCGCTGGTGGTCGCTAAGGGAAGCCGCGTCACCAGCATCGGCGATCTCAAGGGCAAGCGCATCGGCGTGTCGACCGCCGGCTCCCTGACCGATTGGCTCGCCCGCAATATCGCCGTGTCGAACAAATGGAAACCATCGGATATCGAGATCGTGCCGATGGGCGAGATGCGCAGCCGGCTCGTGGCGATGCGATCGGGCGAACTCGCAGGCGCCGTGACATCCGTGCAAGAGGCCTACCAAATCCAAAACAACGGTCAGGGCACCGTGCTCACCACCTTCGGCGAGGTGGTTCCACATTTTCACACGCATGTGGTGTTCGCGCGCGATGAACTGATACTGAAGGACCCCGATCTGGTGCGGCGCTTTCTCAAAGGGTGGTTCACCGTCGCGGCCTATATGCGCGACCACCGGGCGGAGACGGTCAAATCCGTCGCCGCAACCATGAAAGTGAGCGAAAAGATCATCGACGAGACCTACGGCATCGAGACCGGAATGATGTCATTCGACGGCCAGTTCGACCCGCAAGCACTCGAGGTGATTCGGCTGTCTCTCAGGGACCTGGGAATCTTGGACGTTCTGCCCGCAACGTCCGCGCTTTATAACGGCAAGTTCGTGCCGGTTAGAATAAACTGACCTGGCCCAGGTCCCGCGGTCGCAAACTGGGCGGCCCGATTTCCACGAGGAAACCCGTGAAATTAGCGCACACCTCCGATAAGGCAGCGCTCGCCGAAAGCTCGGTCGCCATATCCGCTCGTCATGTCACGCAGCGTTACGGCGAGCCGGGCGATCCGCAGACCGTACTTGCCCTCGACAATGTGTCGCTGGAAATCCGTCGCGGCGAATTCCTGTGCCTGCTCGGACCTTCAGGCTGCGGAAAGAGTACGCTCCTCAACATCATCGGCGGCCTTATCGAACCCACCGATGGAACGGTCACGGTACACGACGCCATGGTCCGCGGTCCCCTGCCCGACAAGATCGCATTCGTGTTCCAGGAGAGCACGCTCTTCCCTTGGTACAATGTGGCGGAGAATTTCGGCATCAATTTCAAATATCGCGGTGTCGCACGGTCCGAATGGAAGGATCGTGCGATCAAAGCGCTGAAATCCGTGGGCATGGCCGACTTCATCGATCACTACCCCAACCAGCTTTCCATCGGGATGCGCCAACGCGTCAATCTCGCCCGCGGCCTCTCGAGCGGAACCGAGATTCTCCTGATGGATGAGCCCTTCGCCGCACTCGACGAGCAGAGCCGCATGGTGCTCGGCGAAGATCTCTCGATATTGCTCGCGGAAGCCGGCAAGACGATCATCTTTGTGACTCACAGCCTCGCGGAGGCCGTATTCCTGTCCGATCGCATCGCGCTGATGACGGCAAGGCCTGGGCGCATCAAGGCCATCATCGACGTCAACGAGCCGCATCCGCGGATGCCGGGATTCATGCTGCAACCTCGTTTCAGCGAGCTGCGCAATGCGTGCTACGCCTCGCTCCACGACGAGATTCGACAGGCCATGGTGGCCGCCGAAAGAGGGGGGGAGACCAGCGGATGAAGGACTCCTCTCACCTGCCGGCGCGCGCGATCCAACTCGGCTTCCTTGTGGTCGTCATGGGCAGTTGGTTCGTGATCGGCCGGACCGGCGCGATCAGTCCCTTGTTCGTGCCGCCGATGGAGGCGGTCTGGCTGGCCTTTAGCCGCTTGGTGCAGACGGATCAGTTCTGGTCCGCGGTCCGCACCACATTGATGACGATCAGCGAGGCCTACGGAATCGCGATCATCTTGGGAATCCTGGCCGGTTATCTGGTGACGCGGTCACGCTTCCTCACCCAAGTTTTGGAGCCCGTTGTCAGTGGGCTCTTTTCCATCCCGATCACATTGTTCTTTCCGCTGTTCATCCTGTTGTTCGGGATCGGCCCAGCGTCCAAAATCGCCTATGGCGCCGCCTACGGCTTTTTCCCGATCGCGCTGAACACGATCGCAGGGTTCGCCGGCGTGAACAGCAATCATTTGAATGCAGCCCGGTCGATGGGTTTCTCATCGTTCGGCACCTTCCGGCATGTGCTCTTCCCGGCGGCGTTCCCGGTGATTCTGACCGGGCTGAGAATCGGGTTCTTCATCTGCTTCGCCTCCGTGCTCGGAGGAGAGACCATCTCGTCGGTGTCGGGTGTCGGGCGCAACATTGCGCTTGCCGCGGAATTGATGGAACCGGCCCGCATGTATGCCTGGATCGTCGTCGTCGTCGCGACCGCACTGGCGCTGAATACGCTGGTGTCGGGAATCGAAAACCGCATGCGCGGGCACTGACGGGAGACGGCGGTGAGCTTGACACAAACCGAAATGCCGCAGGCGCGCGCAATGGCGCGGCGCCCCCGGAAAGAATTTGGAAGCGCCGCAAAGATCGTCTGGACGCGACGACTGATCGTCTTGGGCGGTCTGGTGATCTGGGAGCTCTGGACGCGCTTGGCCGGCAGCTCGGATGTGATCGCGCCTCCCTCATCGATTGCGCGTGCGTTTTTCTCGGACATCTTGTCCGATGAGCAAATCCGGAGCGCCATCGCGCTGACGCTGTTGGAGGTAGTGTGCGCCTATGCTTTGGCCATCGTGGCGGGACTTGCGATAGGGCTAGCAATCGGCTCGACGAGTTTGAGCCGGCGCAGCCTGTTTCCGATCATCTTGCTGCTCTATGCGATTCCGCAGGTGATATTGCTACCGCTGTTCACGCTTGGCTTCGGCATCGGACCTGCCGCCAAAATCGCCTTCGGTTTCAGCCACGGCGTCTTTCCGGTCCTCGTCAATGTGGTGGCCGGCATGAGAAACGTGCATCCGCTTTATCTGAAAGCTGCGCGATCCATGGGCGCGCGCCGGAGCGACATCATCCGCAACGTGACGTTCCCCCATATGGTGGCGAGCTTCTTCACCGGCCTCCGTCTGTCGATGACAATGACATTGCTCGGGGTGATCCTTGCGGAACTCTACGTGTCCACCGCCGGGGTTGGCTATTTCACGAAGCTCTTCGCCGAGACGTTCGATCCGGCGCCGCTGTTCGCATTGATCGGCACGCTCGCCATCATCGCCATCGGATTGAACGAAATCGTCAGGACCATCGAGCGGCGCTTCACGCGCTGGAAAGACTGAGGTCATGAACCTTGTGGGCATAGATATCGGGGGGACTTTCACGGACCTTGTCGGCTGCATCGACGGCCGGATTGTCACATCCAAGGCCTCGACAGTTCCGGCGGATCCGACACAAGGGGTCGCCGAGACCATCCGCCTGGCGCAATGCGACATGACGCGGCTCGCGGAGGTGCTTCACGGTTCGACCGTTGCGATCAATACGGTGCTCGAGCGCAAGGGTGCACGCACGGCCCTCATCACCACGAAAGGGTTCCGGGATGTCTATGCGATCGGGCGAGGCAACCGCATCGAGGCGTTCAATCTGTTCTTTCACCGGCCGCAGCCCTTGGTCACGCGCGATCTCACCTTCGAAGTCCCCGAACGGATCAATGCCCGCGGCGAGATTTTGATTCACCTCGACGAGGCAGCGGTCGAAGAGCTTGCCGTTACGATGCGCAAGCGCCGGGTCGAAGCCGTAGCCGTATGCCTGCTTCACGCTTACGCCAATCCCATGCATGAGCGGAGGATCGGAGAGGTGTTGCGCCAAGTGATGCCGGACCTATTTGTCACTCTCTCGCACGAGATCCTCCGTGAGTACCGGGAGTATGAGCGCACCTCGACGACCGCGCTTAACGCCTATGTCGGTCCACGGGTCGGGGGCTATCTTCGCAAACTCGAAACCTATCTTCGATCGGAGCGCTTCGGCGGCAAAATTCAGATCATGCGGTCCAATGGCGGCGTGATGTCGATTCAGCTCGCCCAGGAGCAGCCTGTCTCCATGATGGAGTCCGGACCCGTCGCGGGCATGATCGGGGCCGGACGTCTTGCGCTTGATCTCGGATTGGAACGTTGCATTGGTTTCGACATGGGGGGGACCACCGCCAAAACGAGTCTCATCACCAATGGCGCACCGGCCATCGAGGAGGGCTATGTCATTGGCGGTCAGGCGAGCGGTCAGCCGATGCAGCTCCCCGTGGTCGACATTGTCGAGGTTGGGGCCGGTGGCGGGTCCATCGCGTGGGTCGATCCGAACGGCGGCATTCATGTCGGCCCGCAAAGTGCGGGCGCCGATCCCGGGCCTGCATGTTACGGCAAAGGCAATAGGGACCCGGTGGTGACCGATGCCAATTTGGTCCTTGGACGGATTAATCCGCGACGCTTCCTGAACGGCAACATGCCGCTCGATGTGGCCGCTGCCGAACGCGCCATCAAGGAAAAAATCGCCGATCCGCTGCATTTGAGCGTGGGCGATGCAGCGCTCGGCATCATCCGGATTGCCGACAGCGCCATGTCGCTCGCGGTGCGCGCGGTCTCGGTCAATAAGGGTGTGGACCCCCGCGACACCGCGCTGATCGCCTTTGGCGGTGGCGGTCCATTGCACGCGGGCGCCATAGCGCGGGAGATTTTCATTCCAAGAGTGGTCATTCCCAAATTGCCCGGCACGTTTTCGGCGCTCGGAATGCTGATGGCCTGCTGGCGTCAGGATTTCGTCCGCACCCTGATCGGCAGGCTCGGCTCGCTCGATGCGCCGGTGGTCGAAGCGGTCTTCGGTGAGCTCGCCAAATTTGGCGAGGACCAGATTGCGCGGGACGGCATCGCCAAAGGCGCCGCCGATTTCGCCTTCTATGCCAATCTTCGTTATGTCGGTCAGGAGCACACCATTCCTATCCCCGTGAGCGGCCCGGGATGGCTGACCGGCGAGCTTGGACCCTTGCGCAAACTGTTCCACGCCGAACACACGAAGCGCTACAGCCAATCCGCTCCCGATGAATCCATGGAGATCGTCAGCCTCCGCCTCGTGGTCACGGCAACGCGTGGGGACAATTTGGCCGAAAGCTGGCTGAATGAACCTTGGCAGGCGGAGGGCGCTATCGAAGAATCGACGCGAGAGGTCATTTTCGACGATCCCGACCGGCCGCTGGAAACGAGAATCCTGTGGCGGCCGTCCTTGCCGGCCGGCACGAGCATCAAGGGCCCCGCGATCATCGAAGAACCCAACGCCACCACTCTCATCCATCCCAGTGACGTAGCTTCCGTTACCGGGGCTGGACATCTGACCATCAGCATCGGCCAGGAGGTCCATTCGTGACCAAACCCCATCCCATCACGGTCGAAGTCGTGCGCAATGCCGTCGTGGCCTATGCGGACGAGATGGCAAATGTGCTCGCCAAGTCCGCCTACAACATGATGATCTATGAAGTGCGCGATTATTGCTGCGGTCTTCTTGACGTTAAGGGGCGCATGATTTCGCAGAACCGCGGCGGTCTGCCGATCTTCCTCGCCGATCTCGGGCCGGCGGTGGAAGACGGCATAAGCCGATATGGTCTCGATGGTTTCCAACCCGGCGACATCATCGTCATGAACCATGGCGGAGTGTGCGGCCAACATCTGAACAATGTCGTGATCTACGCACCCTGCTTCCACGATGGCCAATTGGTGGGGTTTGCGGCCAATCGCGCGCATTGGGTGGATATCGGCGGCATGCGGCAGGGTTTCGGCTCGAGCGCCACCACCGAGATCTACGGCGAAGGTCTGCAGCTCCGGTCGCTCAAAATATACGAGGCCGGTAAGCGTAATGAGACACTTTGGCAGATTTTGCGCGACAATATCCGCTATCCCGAAGCGAGCTTGGGCGATCTCAGAGCGCAAGTTGCCGCTTGCCAGATGGGAGCGCAACGTTATGCCGAGCTATTGAGCCGCTACGGACACGAGACGGTGGAAGACTGCGTCGCGGTCATCTGGGATCAGGCCGAAGCCGCCGCCCGCCGCGTAGTCGAAACCATTCCCGACGGCGAATATGAAGCGGAAAGCTTCCTCGACAATGACGGTCGCAATCTCAATGTCCGGCTACGGATCAAGGTCAAGGTCATCGTCAAGGGATCGACCATGATTGTCGACTTCAGCGAGATGAACCCGCAAGTGGCGAGTCCACTGAATTCCGGACGATCGGGCGGTATCGCCGGCGCTGGCCTCGCCGGATCTCGACGTCGACGAAGGATGCTTTCGTCCGCTGGAAGTCATCCTTCCCGAAGGCACGATGCTGAGCGCGAAGCCGCCTGCCGCGTTGGGTCTGTGGAGCATCGCGCTTCCCACGGTCATCGATACCATCTTGAAAGCCTTGGCGCCTGCGATACCCGACAAAGTGCCCGCTGCGCACAAGGGCGACATGGGCGGCTGCTCTTTTTTCGGCTTCCGCGAGGACGACGGCAGGCGATTCCTACTGCTCAATATCTTCGGCGGCGGCTGGGGTGGGCGCCCGAAAGAGGACGGCGAATCCGCCAGCGTTTCGATCTGCCAGGGTGACGTGCGAAATACCCCGATCGAATTGCAGGAGATCAAATATCCCTTCCTGATCGAACAGCACGCTCTGCGCCCGGATAGTGGCGGAGCGGGCCGTTACCGCGGGGGGCTGGGTGTCGCGCTGACCTATCGCTGTCTGCAGAAATGCAAGGTGAACATCAATTTGGAGCGCACGACGGATCCGCCGTGGGGGCTTCACGGCGGCCGCGAGGGAGCCTTCAACCTCGCCATCATCACGCGGAGCAATGGACAGGAGACCACGGTCAATAAGGAGACGGAGATCGAACTGCAGGCCGATGACCGCGTCACATTCCTAACCGCGGGCGGTGGTGGCTATGGCGATCCGTCAGAACGAGCTGCGCAAGATATCGAGCGCGATCTTGCGGAAGGTTTCATTTCGCCGTCGGGAGCGGCAACATATGCCGGAGGGCGCATATGAACGCCGCGGTCATCGCCGCGGCGCGTCGAAACCGGCTTGCCGAAGCCATGGCGGAAGAAGGCGTGGATATCCTCGTCGTCTACGGCAATGCCTGGCAGGGCGATTACCTGCGCTATGCGACCGATTACGGCATTCTGGAAGGCGAAGGCCTCGCCGTCATCCGCCGCGACGGCAATACGACGCTGTATCTCGATAGCCCGCTCGAAGCTGAGCGCGCCGAGGTCGAAACGCCCGGCATCGAGTGCATCTACGCTCCCGCGATGCTTGCGGATGTGGAGGCCCTTCTCGAGCGCGCCGGCAATTCCCGGATCGGCACGTCGCCGAAGCGGCTGATGCCGCAGCGTCTCGCGTCGCGTTCGAAAGATTTTGGTATCAGCGACCGGACCACGATGATGGACCGATTGCTGATGAAGAAGCTCGATTGCGAAATCACGGCCATGCGCGAAGCGGCACATTTGGCCGACGAGGGATATCACGTTTTCCGGAACGCGGCGCGGGAGGACCGCGCCGACTACGAACTGGTTGCCGAAGTCGAAGCCTTCTTTCGCTCCAGCGGCGTCGACGACAATTTCATGATCATCGGCGTCGGCGGCAAGGAGGTGCGCGGCATGGCGCCCCCTATGGGCAAGCGTTTGAAGCGCGGCGATCTTGTTACGACGGAACTGACGCCATGCGTCAACGGATATTATCTGCAGATCTGCCGGACACTGGTTCTCGGCGAGCCGAGCACCGAACAGCGCAACGCCTTTCTGGTCTATCGCGACGCGCTGGAGGCGGGGATTGCCGCGGTAAAGCCCGGCGCCACGGCAGCCGACATCGCGCGCGCCGAGAACGAGATATTCCGCCGTCATGGCCTCGGCGATTACGTGACTGATGCCTATACAAGGGTGCGCGGCCACGGCCTTGGGCTTTTCGTCGACACCAAACCGCACATCCTTGAGACCGTGACGACCCCAATCGAAGCAGGCATGACGATGATCGTGCATCCCAATACCTATCATCCGGACGTCGGATACATGGTCCTGGGCGATGCGGTGATCGTCACCGCATATGGGGCCGACGTTCTGACACAGACGCCGCGCGAGTTGTTCACCGTACCGGCCAATTAGCGAGGAATCCGATGCGACGCGGGCTGATGGCATGGGATCCCGAAGAGATACCCATCGACACATTGCGACAACGGATTGGGCGTCTGCAAAGCGCGATGGGCGCAGCCGGACAGGATGCGATCCTCCTCTACACCAATTTCGTCCGCTCCGGCGCAGTCTCCTATCTCACCGCATTCTCGCCCTATTGGGCCGATGGCGTGCTCCTGGTGCCGCGAGAGGGCGAGCCGGTCTTTGCAACCACTCTATCGAAACGCGTCGGAAGTTGGATTCAGTCGGTGAAGCCCATTGGCGGCCTCGTGACGTCTCCCACACCAGGCACGGTCCTCGGTCAGAAATTGGCAGCCGGCGGTGGCATTCGTCGTCTTGCCATCCTCGAGCTCGACAATTTTCCTTCCGGACTCTATGGCGAGATAGAAGCGGCGCTGCCGGGCACCGAGATCGTCGATGGCTCCGAAACTTTCGCGGCAGCGCGCCGGCATTTGGATGACGTGGAACGTCGCCTTCTCGCAAAGGCGCAATCCATAGCGCAAGGCGCGCTTGACCGTTTGCCGTTCGATATCACCACCGATGTGGGCAGCGCCGTCGGTGCCGTCGAAGAATATGCGCGTCTTCAAGGCGCCGAAGAGGTTTATGTGGCGATTGCTGCCGATTTGGATTCCGATCGCCGCTTCGTCCGTCTGTCGGGGAACCGGCCCTTAGGCCGCCGCTTCGCGATCCGCGCGACCGTGGCCTATAAAGGTGCGTGGGTCCGGCAGACGAAAACCTTTTCGAAGGACGACAAGGACCGGCTGCCGATTGCGCGCGCCGATGCGCGGTTCAGAACTTTCGCCGCGAGCATCGATGAGAAATTTTCGCTTCGTGACCAAGTCGCTGTGGGTTTTGCAGACCTTGCCGGTACACAACTCGTCGGCTGGATGGCAGAGGCCGCTGTTGGCACCCATCCCTTGGCCGTAGTCGCATCGTCCGAGAAACCAACCGAAACGCGAAAACACGTCGCAGGCCTCATTGTGACTCTCGGGTTGACTATCGATGGCGTGCCTTGGTGCGGCGCCGGGCTCGCAGGGCTAGCGCAGGGGAATTCTTCTCCGTGATCCTGCAATGGGCGGAGCGGCTTCTGAAAGCATCTTGCTCGCCGGATGTGATCGACCTGCATGCGATGGACACGGTCGCAGCATTGCTCGCCGGTGTCCGGACAAAGGAGGGTCGGGCTCTTTCAGACCTGTATGGCGCAAAAGCCGATATCTCCGAACGCGTCGCTGCAGCGGCGGCGATCGCCAGGCTCTCCGAATGCGACGACATCCATCTTCCATCCTGCGTAACGCCGGGCGCTATTGTGATCCCCATTGCCCTGGCGTTGGGGGCTAACCGGGATAACGAGGAATTCAACCGCGCCGTCGCCGCGGGTTACGCCGCAGGGCTGCGCCTTGGAATGGCCATCGGTGGCGCAAAGGCGCTCGCCGCCGGCGTGTGGCCCACGCTCCTCGCCGCTCCGCTGATGGCCGCCGTCACGGCATCATGCCTTAGCAGCCATGACCGGGATCAGCTCGCCCATACCATGGCGCTGGCGCTTTCCGGCGCGAACGGCCGGCTCGGCCGCCCCGCGGGTGAGCCCTCCGGCCGGTGGTTCTTGCTGGGTGACGCTGTCTTGAAGGGGCTGCGCGCGTCCAACGCCGCGGGCCAAGGCTTCCGCGCAGATTTGATGCTGCTCTCCAAGCCCTGGCTCACGGCACAGGCAGGGCACGATGACGTCGACATCGGCGCGTGGGACTCGTCCGCCGCGGCTCCGTCGATATCCGATGTGGGTTACAAGCCCTTCCCGATCGCCCGTCAGGGCGCAAACGCCGTTGTTGCGTTTCAGCATTTGTTGTCCGAGGGCCTTGATCCCCAAAGGATCAGAACCGTCGAAGTCTTCGTACCCTCCATGAATGCCGCGCTTTTGAATCGACCCGTCCTCGACAATGACCGGTTAAGCCGGTTGTCCAATGTCGGCTTCCAGCTGGCCTGCGCGGCGCTCGCTCCCGAGATGCTTTACGATGTGGAGCGCACATCGCGGCCTGCCGCCCCGCTCGTGGACTTCGCCCGGCGCGTGACGGTGACGCAAGCGAGCGAGCTCGAAGCGCATCTGCCTCACCGTTGGGCCGCGCGCGTGGTGGTTAATACGGACAGCGAACGCCTGGAGAAGACGGTCGTCGCCGCGGCCTTCGACCATGACGCACCCAACCTTGCGCAGCTTTTGCGCGACAAATGGCGCCGCCTGCTGCCGCAGCAAGACGCGCCCGATTTGCTCGAGATTGGCGTTCGCGCCACGAGTTCCGAGGGGCGGGTCATTCTCTGGCAACGGATTGAAGCCTGTGTCAGCATGGAGGCCCAGCGCAGATGCGAGCCCGAGCCGACCAAAGGATAGACGCTATGCGGATCATCGATTCTCATTTCCATTGGTGGCCGAGAAGCATCTTCGAGCAGCTCTGCAAGCGAAGCGGCTTCCCCCGCGCGGAGCGCAACGCCAGGGGCGGCTACAATTATTTGGGAGCCGAAGGCCGCCCGTCCCTGAACAGCTGGGCCGAATGGTTCGATCTCGACAAGCAGCTCGAACATATGGATGGGCTTGGCCACCAGGTGAGCGTGGTCTGTTCGCTCGGCCCGTTCTCGATCTATTTCTCCGACCTGCCGCCTGAGGAAGGCCGCGAGGCCGCGATCCAATGGAACGAGGAGATGGAGGGCGCGCAGCGCAAATATCCGGGGCGAGTCTGGGCGAGCGCGGCGGTGCCATTGACCGACACGAAACACGCCATTGACGTGTTGGATCACGCGATCCTCAAACTTGGATTGATGGGCGTGAATATCCCCGGAAGCATCGGGCGCGATCCCCGGATCGACGCCGAGCGTCTGGCGCCCTTCTATGCGCGCATCGAACAACTCGGCGTGCCGCTTTTCCTGCATCCGACCGATGCGGTGTTCGGTGAGGAATTGGAGGGTTATGGCGGAGCGCTGCAGCTCAGTCTCGGCCGCGTCATCGAAGTCAGCGTGGCGGCCTCGCGGCTGGTCTTTTCCGGCCTCATGGAGCGCCATCCCAATCTAAAGATCGTGATGTCGCATACCGGCGGAGCGCTGCCTTACCAATCCGGCCGCATGGACAAGAACGGCAAGAATGCGAAGCTTCCACGTCCGCCGAGTACCTATATCAAGCGCATGTTTACCGACACAGTCTCCCCTCACAGCATGGGGATGAAGTTCGCCATCGAATATTACGGCATCGATCACGTGATGTATGGCTCCGACTATCCCTGCTGGGATCCGGCAACGGCGCTCGCGCTGATCCAGGAGATCGGTCTGTCGGACGCCGATCAAGAGAAGCTCTTCTACAGCAACGCCCGCCGCATCTTGGGTCTCGGCGATGCCACAAAGCGCATCGCGGAATCCGCCGCCGCCGAATGAGAACCTCGCCCCCGTTCCGGGCCGATCACGTCGGCAGCCTGTTGCGCAGCGCACCGATCAAGGAGGCGCGGCTCAAACGTGAGAAAGGCGAGATCGGCGCGGCGGAGTTCAAGGAGATCGAGGACCGCGAGATCGAGAACATCATCCGCCGCCAGAAATCGATTGGCCTCCAAGTCGCCACCGACGGCGAGTTTCGCCGCGCCTGGTGGCACTTCGATTTCTACGGACTGCTCGATGGCGTCGAATTGCGCGACGTTGATTCAGGCATCCAATTCCAGGGCGTGCAGACCAAGGCCCAGGCGCCGCATATTGTCGGACCGCTGCGGTTTCCTTCCACTCATCCGATGCTTGAGCATTTTCGGTTCTTGAATGCGCACAGCCAAGCGACTCCAAAGATGACCATCCCGAGTCCGAACGTGCTGCATTTTCGCGCAGCTTCCGTGAACGCCAAACTCTACCCGGATCGGGAAGCCCTATTCGCGTCTCTTGCAGATGTCTACAGCCAGGCGGTGAGGGCGTTCTACGAGGCAGGTTGCCGATATTTGCAATTCGACGACACCGCCTGGGCCTATCTCTGCTCCAAGGACGAGGTGCAAAAGGCGAAGCAGCGCGGCACGGAGGTGGAAAATCTCCCGGAGGCCTATGGGCGCATGATCAACCGCGTGCTGGAGGCAAAGCCCGACGACATGGTGATCACCACCCATATCTGCCGCGGCAATTTCCGCTCGACCTGGATAACGTCCGGCGGTTACGAGCCGGTGGCCGAAGTGCTCTTCGGAGCCTGCAATTATGACGGCTATTTCCTGGAATATGACAGCGACCGCGCCGGGGGCTTCGAGCCGCTTCGTTTCGTGCCGAAAGGTAAGAAGCAGATTGTGCTCGGACTGATCACGACCAAGACCGGAACGCTCGAGAAGAAGGACGACATCAAACGCCGCATCGGCGAGGCGGAGAAATATGTCGCCCTCGATCAGCTCTGCCTGAGTCCGCAATGCGGCTTCGCCAGCACTGAGGAAGGCAACATCCTTGCCGAAGACGAGCAATGGATGAAACTGAGGCTGGCGGTGGAAACCGCCAACGAGGTGTGGGGCTGACCCCTTCGATTTTCGCGTTTAGCCCGTAGACTTCCGAACGCGCGGTGCTCTCCTGTTCGGCGGAACATTTTATCGCACTGCACAATAATGCGCCATATTGCTGCTCCGAGTGGCAGGCGGGAACTCGCTAGGGCATTTAAACGCCCAGGATTTTTCCGGATATTGGCAAATAGCCTGCATTGAAAGCAGTGCAGCAATTGGCCCAGATTTTGCGATGACACCTCTGCCCAGCACTGGCATTGGGGAGAATTTTGCCCGCAAAACAGCGGCCATTGCGCCGCACGACAGAGGACGACGCTTGGTACCGTAGGTGTTCTGCCCGGGTCTTGCCGGCCAGCGAAGCGTTTCCCGCCTCGCCGCCTGGCCTCGTCTGCCACGGAACGTCGCCGCAGCGACATCGGACGGGGGATTTGCGATGCGCGCCCTCTATGTGACGTCCGAGATATTTCCTCTGACCAAAACGGGTGGGCTGGCGGATGTTTCAGCCGCTCTGCCTAGCGCGTTGCGGCAGCTGGGCGTCGATGCCCGTGTCCTCATGCCGGGGTACAAGCAGGCGCTGGAGCGAGCACCGAATGTGACGGAGGTCGCGTATTTCGGGGATTTCTTAGGGTACGGCGCAACGAGGCTTCTCGAAACGCGGCTACCGAAGACCCAGGTGCCGGTTTGGCTGATCGATTGCCCCGTTCTTTTCGATAGGCCCGGCGGTCCCTATCAGGATGAGCATGGTGAGGAATGGCCGGACAACGCCATTCGATTTTCCCTCCTCAGTCACGTCGCGGCGGCAATCGCGAACGGAGCCAGCGGTGAATGGCGGCCCGACATTGTTCACGCCAATGATTGGCATGCCGGCTTGATACCGCTCCTTCTATCCGAACGGACGAAGGTTGCGACGGTTTTCACGATCCATAATCTCGCATATCAGGGCCTGTTCGATTTATCCCAATGCGAGTCGTTGGGCTTGTCGCCGACCGCTTTCAACCATTTGGAATTTTATGGCCGTATGTCTTTTCTCAAGGCGGGGATCAGCGCCGCGGACGCGATCACAACCGTCAGCCCGACCTATGCCAGCGAAATCCTGAACGCGGAGCAGGGCTGCGGATTGGATGGGTTGCTGCGCGAACGCGCCGCTTGTCTCTCTGGAATTCTGAATGGTGCCGATTATGGCCTGTGGGATCCCGGTATCGACCCACATCTTCCGCGCAATTACACGCTCCGTTCACTCGGCTCGAAGAAAGCCTGCAAGCGCGCGATCCAAACCGAACTTGGCCTTGAAGGCGAACCCGATGCCCCGCTTTTCGCCTATATGAGTCGCCTTGCTCATCAAAAGATGCCGGACGTCGTACTCGAATCGCTTCCGCATCTGCTGGATGAGGGAGCGCAATTTGCCCTGGTGGCCGAAGGCGACGAGGATTATCAGGACGCCTTTTGCGAATTGGCGGAGCGTTATCCCGGGCGGGCGGCCGTGCATATCGGCTATGACGAGGGAAAAGCGCATCGGCTGCTTGCCGGGTCTGACATGCTTATCCATCCTTCGCGGTTCGAGCCGTGCGGTTTGGTTCCGATGTATGCGATGCGCTACGGCACTCTTCCGATCGTACGCAGAAGCGGAGGGCTGGCCGATTCTGTTGTTGACGTTTCGCCCGAGAATGGAACGCGTGGGTCTGGAACCGGATTCGTTTTCGAAAATTCCAACAGTGCCGACCTGCTGGCATGTGTTAGGCGGGCGCTTGATTGTTATCGCCAGCCGATTTCGTGGCATCGACTGCAAGTCAACGCGATGAAGCAAGATTTCAGTTGGGATTGCGCGGCAAGAAGCTATTTGGATTTGTATCACTCGCTCGTGGAAAGCCGGTTGCTGATGCAACCGGTTGCTCCACCCAAGAAAACTAAAAAGGCGCGCACCGAGGTAGGCGGGGGAAAGAGATTGCAAATCGCGGCCTGTGCCAAATCGATGTAAATAGCGAGACGACATTTTGCGTGGCGCTGGGGGGCCGGCAAGTTCGCACGCCTCGACGGGTCCTAGCCGCACGCATGGGGCCTAATGAGACAAGACATGGATGAGTCTGGATCATCTCCGGAGCGGTCGGGAAACACCCGAAATCCGCGCGAGCAACCGTTTTCCCTTTCCCGTACGCCGAACGACGACGACATTGACGAAGTGAAGAGCGCGGTGCTCGCCAAATTGGCGCTCGCCGTCGGGAAGGATCCAACGACCGCCGTCGATCGCGACTGGTTCGTCGCGACGGCGCTCGTCATTCGCGATCGCGTCATGCACCGCTGGCTCGCCAGCGACCGCGAAAGCCAGGCCAAAGGGCGCAAGCGCGTTTATTATCTCTCTCTGGAATTCCTGATCGGCCGGCTACTTGGCGACGTCCTGGGCAATCTCGGTTTGACGGACTTGTTCGGCACCGCGCTCGGGGATTTGGGTGTCGACCTCAACGTCCTCAGGACAGCCGAGCCTGACGCGGCTTTGGGCAATGGCGGTCTTGGCCGGCTTGCCGCCTGTTTCATGGAAAGCATGGCGACACTGGGAATCCCCGCTTGTGGTTATGGCATCCGTTATCAGCATGGGCTGTTCCGACAAGTCATTCGGGATGGAGTCCAACAAGAATATCCCGAAGAGTGGCTGTCCTTCGGAAACCCATGGGAATTCGCACGGCCCGACATCACCTATGACATCGGTTTCGGCGGCCGAATCGAAGCGACAAAATGGCCGCTCGGCGCGCCGCGCTCCATCTGGCATCCCGCCGAGACGGTCGAAGCGGTTGCCTACGATGTTCCCATCGTTGGATGGCGCGGCGGGCACGTCAATCCTTTGCGCCTTTGGTCGGCGCTCGCCGTGGATCCTCTTCGGCTCGATGCGTTCAACAGCGGAGACCACCTCGGAGCGTTTTCCGAGCAGGCGCGCGCCGAGGCCATATCCAAATTCCTCTATCCCAGCGACGCGTCTCCCGCCGGCCGCGAACTCCGGCTGCGCCAGGAATATTTCTTCGTGTCCGCTTCATTGCAGGATTTGGTGCACCGGCATCTGAAGATCTACGGCGACCTGCACCTTTTGCCGCAACGCGCGGCGATCCAGATCAACGACACGCATCCGAGTCTGGCAATCGCCGAACTCATGCGCATTCTGCTTGACGTCCACGGTCTACCGTGGAGCGAGGCGTGGCGCATCACCGGGAGCACGTTTTCCTACACCAATCACACACTGCTGCCCGAAGCGCTTGAAAGCTGGCCGGTTCCCTTGTTCGAAAGCATGTTGCCCCGGCACATGCAGATCATCTATCGCATCAATGCCGAGCATCTCGAGCAGGCAAGGCGAAACAAGTGCGTTTCCCATGAGTTCCTCTCCTCGGTTTCCATCATCGATGAGCAGTATGGAAGGAAGGTGCGCATGGGGCATCTTGCATTCATCGGCTCCCATCGCGTGAATGGCGTATCGGCGCTTCATACCGATCTCATGCGCAAGACCGTGTTTCACGATCTGCACGCGCTCTATCCTGAGCGGATCGTCAACAAAACCAACGGCATCACGTTTCGCCGCTGGCTGCTGCAAGCCAATCCGGAACTGGTCAAGGTTCTGCAAAAAGTCTGCGGCGACGGTCTTCCGGAAAATCCCGCGCTTCTCGCCCGTTTTGCCGATTTCGCCGACGACCGCGCTCTGCATAAAGCGGTTGACAGCGCGAAGCTTGTCAACAAGCGGGCACTTGCGCGCCTCATCGCCAGCCGTTTAGGCCTGCGCGTGAACCCGCACGCGATGTTCGACGTGCAGATCAAGCGCGTGCATGAATATAAGCGCCAATTGCTGAATCTTCTGGAAACAGTGGCGATGTACGATGCCATCCGCGCCAATCCGGCCCATGAGTGGGTTCCGCGCGTGAAAATCTTTGCCGGGAAAGCGGCCGCGAGTTACTCGCAGGCAAAGCTGATCATCAAGCTCATCAACGACGTGGCGAAGATCATCAATAATGATCCGGTCATTGGAGACATGCTGCGCGTCGTGTTCTTGCCCGATTATAATACGAGCTTGGCCGAAGCGATCATTCCCGCCGCCGACCTCTCGGAACAGATATCAACCGCAGGCATGGAGGCATCGGGCACCGGCAACATGAAGCTCGCTCTGAACGGCGCCCTGACGATCGGTACGCTTGACGGCGCCAATATCGAAATTCGCGAGCATGTCGGCGAGGAAAACATCTTCATCTTCGGCTTGAAAACGGATGAAGTCGCTGAGCATCGCCGCCGGGGCTTGGATGCGAGCGCCGCCATCGCGGCGTCTCCCAAGCTTTCGGACGTGCTTGCCGCGATAGAGTCCGGCTTCTATTCGCCCGACGAGCCCCATCGCTTCGCGCCGCTTACGCAAGCCCTCCGGCACTCGGACTACTACATGGTCACGGCGGATTTCGAGGCCTATTTCCAAACGCAGAGACAGCTCGAAAAACTCTGGTTGGCAAAGCACGCCTGGACCAGGGCAAGCATCTTCAACACCGCGCGCATGGCGTGGTTTTCCTCGGATCGGGCTATCGGCGAATACGCCCGGGAAATTTGGAAAGTGCCGTGCGAAGCGCCCGAGGCGTGACTTTCCGTCACGCGTCGGATGTGGCCAAATGATCTGCCCGAATCGAAGGACCTGTTAGTTAACACAGCATGGATATTCTGACCGTCCGCCATCTGACCCGCTATCGCTACACCAAGCCTGTGGCGTTCGGGGAACATCGTATGATGTTCCGCCCGCGAGAGAGTTTCGATCAGCACGTTCTGGATTCTTCACTCACCATTACGCCCAAGCCCATCGATGTTCGCTACATCCACGATGTGTTTGGCAACTGCATCGGCATCGCACGTTTTGCTTCGATGGCGAAAGAGCTGACTTTCGAAAGCAACATTCGGCTTGAACATAGGCCGGAAGATTCGTTGGATGATCCGAACTCGGCGGATCGGGCGCTAAACGCCTATCCGTTCGCGTATGATGCGTCCGACCTTCCCGACATTCACAGTTCGATGCTGCGCGGCTACCGTGATGCCGACCGGACGCTGGACAAATGGGGCCGGCGGTTTCTGCAAGATCTCTCGAAAGTCGCCGCCCCCCAAGTGCTGGCGGCCATGACGCTTGCGATCCACGATGAGCTTGAATATGTCGGCCGGTCGGCCGGCCCTCCGCAAACGCCGCTCGAGACGCTTCGTTTGGGTCGGGGAACCTGTCGCGATTTCGCAGTGCTCATGATGGAGGCGGTGCGCACCCTCGGCCTCGCGGCGCGGTTCGTGTCCGGCTATCTCTATATTCCCGCCCGCGAAAATGTTGCCTCGATGCGGCGGGGCGGCGGGAACACGCATGCCTGGGTTCGCGTTTTCTTGCCGAATGGCGGCTGGGCGGAATTCGATCCAACGAACGGCCTTGTCGGAAATCGCGATCTTATCCGGGTCGCGGTCGTTCGCGATCCCGCCCAGGCCTCGCCGCTTTCGGGGACGTGGACGGGCGCGCCGAGCGATTATTTGGGAATGGACGTAGAAGTTGAGGTCACCGCGGAGAAACCGGGAGACTTCACGCGCAGGCGGGTCGGAGGCCTTCGCTCCTAACAAGCCAGAGAGATTGGAATTTTGCTTATTCAGGCTGGCTACAGTATCGCGTTTGAATGTACGTCGGAAACGCCGCTGCTGTTGATGGTCCATATCCGCACCGAGCGGCATGCCGATTTGACCGCGCCGGAGAAATTCACGCTGTGGCCCAACATTCCATATCGGACATACACCGATTATTTTGGCAATATCTGCACGCGCCTGACCGCTCCCGCCGGCACGCTTTCGCTGTGGAGCAGGTTTGTCATTGCCGACAGCGGCTTGCCGGAAATCATGCCCGAGGGCGCAAATCAGCACAGGATCGACGAATTGCCCGACGATGTCCTGACGTTTTTGCTCGGCAGCCGATATTGCGATACGCAGAAATTGTTGACCATTGCATGGTCGCTATTCGGCGCTATCGACCCCGGTTGGCCACGCGTCAAAGCCATTCTGGACTATACACACGATCGAATCCGGTTTGGCTATGAGCATGCGCGATCGGACCGCACGGCCTGGGAGGCGCATGAAGAAGGCGTTGGCGTATGCCGCGACTTTGCTCATCTGGCGATCGCGCTGTGCCGTTGCATGAACATTCCGGCGCGCTACTGCACGGGATATCTTGGCGACATCGGCGTTCCGCCCGATCCCAGTCCGATGGATTTCAGCGCGTGGTTCGAAGTCTATCTGGAAGGCGCGTGGTACACGATGGACGCACGGCACAAGCATCCGCGGATTGGACGAATCCTGATGGCCAGGGGAAGGGACGCGACGGATACCGCAATCAGCGTGGCCTTCGGGGTCGCCAATCTTGTCGAATTCAGGGTGATCACCGATGAAATGACGACGTGATTGCAGCGTCGCGCGGGCCCGCTCGCGCGCTCAGTCCGCGGGCAGGGTGTTCACGTAATGCACCTGATGGGTTTCGTGCGGGACGGCAAGCGACACCGGAACAAGCCCGACCATCAGAATCACACCGGGCACGGCAAGCATATAGTGGCGGTGATTGAAGAGCGTGACGACTGCCCCAAAGATGATGAACCCCGTGAGACCAATACCCCAGCTGCGCAATTCGGGCATCGCGAGAAGGGCCGCGGCTGTCAGCTCGAGGGCGCCCACCACGAGGTAGAACCGTGTCGGAAATTCCCAGCGTGCATATGCCTCGCGCAGTCTGCGAGGGCCGGCGATGTTGACAAAGCCGGTGACGCTGAGGATCGCCCCGATAACCCAGGCGATAAGGTACGGATAGGAGATCGCATTGATCATCGAATAGCCCCGTTCAGCGCGCTCGCAAACGAGTCGAAACGATAGGGTGCCGCGAGCGACTGAAAGTAACGCGGCGTCGCCGATCTAGAGAGTGGAGCTTTCCCAGGCAGTTAATATTGCAAGCTAATTTACGATGAAATCTCACTTTGGCGTATACAGATCATTTAGGAAAACTCCCATTAAGAGAGAATCCTTACCCGCTGTTGCGCAAGCCGGCAGAAATGCCATTGATCGACATATGGATGCCTTGCAGCGTGTCGTCATCGTCTTTTCCGGCCCTACGGCGACGCAGCAAATCCAACTGCAGCAGGTTGAGTGCATCGATATAAGGAAGGCGGAGCTGAATGGATTCGCCAAGAGCAGGATTGCGCTCGAGCAGCTTCGTTTGGCCCGTCAACGCAAGCACAGTGTCGCGGGTGATATTCCATTCTGCGGCAATGCGATTGAAAATGCCGTTCGCCAGTTCCTGGTTTTCGACCAAATCGGCGTAACAGCGCGCAATCTCCAGGTTCGATTTGGCCAAGACCATCTCGAGATTGGACACGATGGTCCGGAAAAACTGTGAATTGCTGTAAAGCGTTTCCAGTTGTTCCTGGTTGCCTGCCTCTCGCATTTTGACCGCCGCTGAGCCGAAGCCAAACCATCCCGGCAGCATCGCACGCGCCTGCGACCAACTGAAAACCCAGGGGATGGCTCGCAAATCTTCGATCCGCGTGGAATTGCTACGCGAGGGTGGACGGCTACCGATCTTCAAGTCCGATATTTCCGGCAAGGGCGTAGATTGCCGGAAGTAGGATTCGAAGCCGGGCGTTTCATAGACGAGTGCGCGATAGGCCTGGTAAGCGTGTGTGCTAAAAACCGAAAATGTTCCGGCAAGTTCGCCATCCGCTGCGTCCCCCTCGGGGTCGAGATCGGTCAGCAGGGTGGCGGCCACGATCATTTCCAGCGTCCGCCGGCCAACATCGGGGTGGCCATATTTGCTCGCCACCACTTCGCCTTGCTCGGTGACTCGCATACCGCCGCCGACGGCGCTGGCCGGAAGCGCACGAGTGGCCTCAAAACTTGGTCCGCCGCCACGTCCAACCGTTCCTCCGCGCCCATGAAAAAAACGCAGCCGGATGCCTCGCGATTTCGCCAACGCGATGAGGTGCACGATGGCGGAGCGGATTTCCCAGTTCGAGGTCACGTAGCCGCCGTCCTTGTTGCTGTCGGAATAGCCGATCATCACCTCTTGCAAATCGTCCTGGGCGGATAGGACGGCGCGTCCGAGCGCGGAATCGAAAAGTTCCTCCATGATCTGCGGACTTGCCCGCAAATCTTCGATGGTCTCGAACAGCGGAATGATGCGCAGCGCGCAGCGAGGTTGGCTGCCCGGCGCAAAAAGGCCGGCCTCCTTCAACAGCATCGCGACCTCCAATATGTCGGAGACGCTCGCCGCTTTGGAGATCACGTAGTTTGCGACCGCGCCTTCACCGAACTGACTGCGCAGGTGCGCGGCCTTGTCGATGATCTCCAACTCCTTTGTGGTTTCGTTCGAATAGGTACGGTAAGGCGTGCGCAACAGACGCGGGCTGCCGAGCTCGCGCACCAACAAGGCCATCCGTTCAACCTCCGGCAAGGCCGTATATCGCTCGCAGACCGCCGCTTCGCGCAGCAATTCGGCAACCACGCGTTCGTGCACGTCGGAGTTCTGCCGAATGTCCATGACGGCGAGATGGAAGCCGAAACTTTGTACCGCTTCGCGCAAATTGGCGAGCCGTCCTTCCGCCAAATCGGTGCTGCCGTTGCGAACCAATGAGTTCCCAATGACGGCAAGATCATCCGCCAACTCGCGCGCCGTCTCATACGGGGTTTCGTCGCCGCGCGGGGGACGCGCCGGCAGCCTTCCAAGAAGCGCCTTTCGTGTCGCGGCGAGGCGCGCGTAACTTCGCGTCAGCGCACGCCGATATGGCTCGTCGGCTTTGTGTTCCGAGCCGTGGGAACTCTTGGTTGCCAACGCTGCCAACTCCTTGCTCACCGGCACGAGTTCATCGGAAAGCGACAATTCCCCGCCGAGCGCCTGAATCTCGTCCAGGTAATGATCCAATGCGATCTCGGAGAGACTTCGCACCGAGTAGTCGAGCGTGGCTGCGGTCACGAAGGGATTGCCGTCACGGTCGCCGCCGACCCAGGAGCCGACCCTGATAAAGGGCGGCAGCGGCCCTTCCAGTCCGAAAGTTGACGCAAGGCGGCGTTTGACAATCGGCAATTGCGACATGAACGTACGTGCAAAGATCGCGGCGGCGTTGTCGATCTCGTCCGTCACGTGAATGCGCATCGGACGCAGCATCCGGGTCTGCCACAGCGTACGGATTTCACGCTTCAATTGCGTTTCGATGTCGTGCCGCCGCCGCTCGCTGGAGGCGTGATGATTATAGGCCGGCAGAAGATCGGCAATCGCCGATTCGCGATCAAGGACGCTCGTGCGCCGCACTTCGGTGGGATGCGCTGTGATGACCGGCGATATCAGGGCACTTGCAAGGAATCCGTAGACGCGCTCCGGTGTCATGTCCGGACGAGCCTTCAACTGTTGCAACGGATCCTCATCCTCGAGTTCGGCTTCGCAGCGCGCCAAATAATCATCGGCAATATTTGCGAGCTGAGAGAAAATGGAAAAGGCGCGGATGAGGAGCACCAGATCCCGATTGGGAAGATGGCTGAGCTGCTTGACCAGCGCGACAACCGAGCGGCCCTCGCGATGTTCGGCGACGACATGGCGCCTCAAGCCTTCCACGCGGTCGAGGGCGGCTTGCCCGTGCTGGTCACGAATGACTTCGCCAAGGTGGCGTCCCAGCAACCGGACCATCTTGCGGCTCGCCGTGCCCGAGGATGGCTTGGCTACAAGCCAAAGATTTCGTTCAACCATGGCGCTGGCCGAATTTGACTTTGCCTCCTATGTTGCACCGCAGCATATTATTCTGCAATGCAAAAAAGTCGTTTGCCGCGTAATCCCCCGGTCGCCTCGTCCCGTCAGATCGGGCTATCAAAACGTTCTTTGAATCGCGAACCGGATAAAATCGCGGTCGGCCAGGACTTGCCGGTCGGCATTGCCCAGGAAGTGGGTGAACGTGATGCTTCCAACCCACACCACTCGGTAGGTCGCCGTCACGCCGAAATCGAGATCGCCCGCACCCTGTTTTTGATAGGAGTCGGTGATCGAATTGCCCGCAAGATTATAACCCAGGCCCAAACTCAGGGTGACATCGAGATTGGGCAGGACTTCGAAATAGGTCGGTTCGAACGTGCCGCGAAAAGCGACCGCCAATTTGCTGTCCGACGGGTCGAGATCTGCGGCATTCTTCGTCACCTTCAGTCGCTGGGTTGCGGCGAATTCGGCATTCAAATTCGCGCTGTCCCAAACGGGGGTGCGAGCGAATGTCGTGATCGTCGACAGTTGGGCATGAAGCGTGTCGCCGACCGGATAGCGCGGGTTGTTGTAGGCGTCCGCGGTTTGGCCGGAGGGAAGGAAGAGCAGCGAGTTCACCAGCGGCATATTGCGCCGGCCGGACAACTCCGCTGCAATATTGCTGTTGCCTATGTAGCCGCTTGCACTCGCACCATATATTTCGATGCCGCGCGGGTAGACCAGATTGAAGGTCCCCAAATCGGACCGGTAATAAATTTTTGGATCCTTCGCATTGAAGCGCAGCGCATAGAGGCCGTAATCGACCTCATCGGTGCTCCAGCGAAGGGCGGCTCCAAATTGACCGGAATCCGGCGGGGTCTGGTCGGGACCGCGAAGCAAGGTGTTTCCCGAACGCAGGAGGTACCTTTCCCCTCCTACGTCATAATAGTCCGAGCTGCTGAGATAACTGCCCGAGCCCGGCAGTCGCGTCTTGCGCCATTCGAACTGATAGTAACCTTCAACCGCAAAGCCTGCCGGAAGTTGAAGGCTGGCCGAGACCTGGGCCACCGGCATGAAGACGTCTTTCGCATAGGTGGTCGGACGACCCAACACCTTGATGTCATCGACCGGGGCTTGTCCGGCCGCGATGCCATTTTCCGTAAAGAAAACGGTTTCGCCCCAGAGCAGCGTGTGACGCCCGATACGGAATGAAAATGGCAGGCCGCCCAGTTCGGTATTGCCGTACAAGAAAGCATCGACGAGCTCGGCCTTTGCCCCGTGCAGTGTTTGAACGGCGTGCGTGAATTCGTTGTGCGGGACGGAAACGGGATTGAATGTGGCCGGCGAATTGTTGTCATTTTTCTGGTGGTAGACCGTATCGTACCAAGCCGCACCGCTGGCATGGATGCCGAACCAGGCTTTGGAAAGATCGAACTGCGAAAAGAGATCGAATCTGTTCGAGACGATGCCCGGGGCGAAGTTGCGGTCGCCATCATCGGCATTGCGATTGCCCAGCAGCGCCGGGTCGGGATCGCGGAGTCGAAACGCGGTGCTGTAGCTGATCGTATTGTCCCAGCGCAGCTCGGTATCGCCATTGCTGTAAAGTTCCGCCGCCGAAAGGGCCGACGCATCACGAAGCGTGAGTGCCAGGCACAGGCATAGCTCTACGACAATCCGCAGCGCCGGCCGACGGCAGACCCAGCCAGATATCGTCATAGGAGGATCGAATAAGGAACCAAACATGGGTGAGTTGCGAATGCCGCCACCCTATCATGCCCGGCTTTTCACGCATCGTCTGGCCGTTAATCATAATGGCGTGTTATCACTCCCCTTTCTGGGGATTTAAGGCGAGGGACCGGTGCGGTTTTGCGCAGCCATAGGAGCGGCGACACTGGGGGCCGCGTTGGGTCTGTCTCCTTGTGTGTGGGCAGGCGTCTCGATCGAGGAAGCCCAGCAGCTCACTAGCAATTTGACGCCCATGGGCGCCGAGCGCGCCGGCAATGCCCAGGGATCCATTCCCGCTTGGACGGGCGGCTACACGACACCCGTGCAAGGCTATCAGCAAGGTAGGCCGCGTCCTGATCCGTTTTCTGGGGAAACGCCGCTTTTCTCCATCACAGCAGCCAATTTGAGCACCTATGCGCCAAAGCTGCCCGAGGGCGCGAAGGCTTTGTTCGCCAAATTTCCCGATTACCGCATGGACGTCTATCCCACGCACCGGACGGCCGCTGCTCCCCAGGGGGTTTACGACAATATTTTTCGCAATGCGACGCGAGCGCGAGCCGCTTCAGCAGGCATCGCCTATGGTGTTGAAGGCGCGGTCGGCGGGATACCCTTTCCGATTCCGAAGAGCGGCTTCGAGGTGGTTTGGAATCATCTTCTGGCGTATTGGGGGCCGGCCCGCGAAGCGCATCTCAGCACCTACGTCATATCCTCCGACGGCCATTTGGAACTCACCTCGGCGTACCGGGAAATCGCCGATTTTCCATATTATTACCCGAATGCGACACCGACATCGTTCGGCGGCTATTATTTCAAGACGCGTCATTTGCAAGACGGCCCGCCGACCAAGGTTGGCCAGGGTTATCTCACCTGGCAGCCAATGGATACCAAGCGCTACAAATTCGCGGCTTGGCGTGTCCTGCCGGGTGAACACCGGGTCCGCAAAGGCCCGTCGCTGTCCTATGACACGCCAGATCCGGATGCATCGGGCTATCAAAACCTGGACGAGTATTACGTCTTCTTCGGAGGACCGGATCGCTACGATTTCAAGATCCTGGGCAAGCAGGAGATGTACATTCCGTATAACAACAATCGGTTCTATACGATGCCGGTGAAGGAGGTCGCGGGCCCCACTCACGCCAACCCCGGCGCACTGCGCTATGAGCTTCACCGCGTCTGGGTCGTTGAAGGGAAGCTAGCCGATGGACAGCATCACGTAGCGCCTCGGCGGCGGCTTTATTTCGACGAAGACACGTGGTTGGCGGTTTACAGCGACAGTTGGGATCAAGAGGGGCAGCTGTGGAAGTTCGGACATGGCACCATGTATCTTGTCCCCGACTTGCCGGCCGCGGTGTTGGGCAGCCAATTTGTCTATGATCTGGTCCTCGGCGGCTATGTTTATGGCTTTGCCTTTAACGGCGAAGCCGTCCAATACAAGATCACTCCGCCCCATTCTGACGCCAGCTTTACGCCCACGGCTTTTGCGGCGCAGGCCGTGCGCTGAAAACGCGACGCCGCCAAGCGGGTTAAAGTGTAAGTTCGGAATAAGCGAGACTCGCAATCCTGGCCATTTCGCCCGCCGACATTTCGCCCAGCATGACCGTGCCCAGAACGTCATCCTGCCAGATGCAGATCCGAATGCCGTCGCGCTCGACCAGGTCGACGCGCGGCGAACCCGATGGATGGCGAAGATACAGGGTGAAAAGGCGATTCTGTGCGTCGCGGTACCCGAGCTCGGCCGCTTTTCCCCCGGGCACACCCGAATAGACGCGAATGTTCGCCAGCCGATACCCCAATTTCGTCAAGTCCGGCGCCTTCAGCGGCATAGAAAGTGCCGTCGTAAGGACTTTGCTGCGCTCCTCGGGCGCGACAGATGTCGCGGCAAAGGATTGTTCGGGGTGTAGTGAATCCTGCCGCGCGGCGACCGCCTCGGCGATAATGGCGTCTTCATTTGTGGCGATAAAACGCTCGTAAACAAGCCAGAGGTTGGCCGTCAATACCAAGAGAAGACCCGCCGCAATGGCTGTGACGCACCGCCTT
>Ga0193699_10000168_pt1 | contig 29884 bp, 33 predicted proteins | sample L3c2metaG_FD_160095 | JGI IMG/M metagenome (GOLD analysis project Ga0193699, IMG submission 160095) | Soil microbial communities from a riparian zone of the East river system, Colorado, United States - L3c2 | ecosystem: Environmental > Terrestrial > Soil > Riparian zone | place: USA: East...
GGGATGGGGCTGTCGATTTGCCGGTCTATCATCGCCGCCCATGGGGGCCGGCTGTGGGCAGAGCCGAATGAGCCTCGCGGCGCCGTATTTCAGTTCACCTTGCCCGCAGCGCCGTGAGAGCTGCGTGAAGGCACCGTTTCAGATCACTGACGACACGACACGACACGGCTCGCTTGCTACGATAGAGCAATTGCGCGCCCGCCTAGCGCCTGACGGCTATTGCAATTCGACCAAACCTGATCTGTAATAATCGTGTGCTAAGTTGACGCCGCGGGCGAGACGGCACCTATGCGTATAGTAAAGCATTGTTTATGGGTTGCGTTGGCGTGCGGTTACGCAATTCCGCTGCACGCCGCCGAGGGACCAGCACTTGCGGGCCCGATCGGCGGCACCGACATAAGATCCGCTGTGCTTCCACCGCCGGGACTTTACGGCGGCGGGGTGGTGGTGCCAGGCGGTGATCTATACGATTTTGTCGACGGCCAAGGTCAGCCCATCCCCGTTCTCAATGACGCATTCATCAGGCGCACAATCGTTGCGCCGTTCATTGTCTACGTCCCGAATATTGATGTGCTCGGCGGCTCGATTGGTTTCGCCGCGACCGCCCCTTATGCCAGGCAATGCGGACATCTGTTCCAAGCAACTCCCAAGTTTTGTCAATCCGGGTTCGGCGATCCCTATCTTGAAACCCAATGGTCGCGTTTCTTCGGAGTCGTGAGACCGCCGAGTTCTCCCGGCGCGCTGCCGATCATGCAGGGCCTTTCGATCGCATTAGGCTTTGGTGTGGTCGTGCCAGCCGGCCAATACAATTCAACTGATATCTCAACGCGGGCGTTGAGCTCCGGCGGCAACATCTGGGACTTTGCACCACACATCGCACTCACGTACACATCAGCCCCGATCCTTGCTGATGGCACAGAATTCAGCACCAAGATATATTGGAACAAGTACCGCACAAATCCCGCGACGCAATATTCAACCGGCGATCTCATCAATATTGATTTTGCCCTTTCAGAACGGATCGGAAGGTTCCAAGTCGGGGTCGCGGGTTTCTATGCCTTTCAGGTGGCGGACGACAAGCAATTTGGAATCTCAGTTCCGCCGGACGGACAGCGCGTCAAGCTTCTCGATTTGGGAGCCGTGCTGGCTTATGATATGCCCGAGTTGGGCGCAGGGATAAAAATAAAAGTGTTGCAAACCGTCTTTGTTGAGAACAGTGCACACTCACGCGGCATTGTACTTACTTTTGTCAAGAAACTTCATTAGCAAGTATGCCGGCGCTCATAGCTAAGGCGACGCAGAGCGCGGGCTCCAAAATGGCAGCGTGAAGCCTAGAATGGCAGTCAGCTAACGCAGCCGAAGTCCACCGCCTGGCGGCATTTACTCTTTGTGGAAATTATTCATGTCCGCTTCGGGTCGATTCTGTTGAAAAAGTCCGCGGACCGACCACATCGAATGTTTTAAACGTCGTAGGCTCCCCGAAAGCGGACATTGAATGCCGGCTGTGGGCAGAGGCGAATGAACCTCGCGGCGTCGTATTTCAGTTCACCTTGCCCGCCGTGCAGGTGGGACGATGAATTTTCTTCAGGCGTTCATTCACCGGACGCGAGAGCTGCGTGAAGGCACCGTTGCAGATGCTGTTCATTGACCGGCTTGCGAAGGTAGCAGACGACCCCATCGTTCAAGGCGCGAATCCGGTGAACATCATTGGGGTACGCAGTCACGAGGATTGTCGGAATTGGGCGCCCTGCATCGATGAGGTGTCCGTAGAGTTCGATTCCGGTCATCGCAGGCATGTTTACGTCGGCGATTAGGCAGGCCGTTTCGGCGAGACGGGGGGATGCGAGGAACTCTGCCGCCGATTCAAAAGCCTCGGCGGTATAGGCCAATGACCTCATGAGCCTTCGCATCGACTCGCGAAAGAACCGATCATCATCAACGACTGACACCAATAGCTTTTTCGTCATGCCGCCTCTGGCGGTTTGCTCGAACCGCGGTGCTGGCCGCCCCAACAATGCCGTTGCTCCGCATGGGACCACTGGCTTTGTGCGAATAATGCCACCGGCGCCATGCCAATGCCCCGTAAACTTTGGCTTATATCGGGCGAGAATCGCGCACCCGGGCGCCAAACGAAGCCGCCGAGCTGTCTTAGTGCGCGTTACACCGCGCGCGTCCTCTGGAGAAGAATGGGGCTTTTCAGGTCTGGAGATCGGGCCTAGAATTGCACGGCAGGGCCAAATCTGCGCACCGAGACAAAGGTTCATTTCCGTGATCCCGTAAGCCGAGCAGCGGCGATGTCTGAAGCAGGCCCCACCGTGTTGGTCATCGACGACGATCCGGACCTCCGAGCTTCGGTCGGCCGTCTGTTGCGATCGAGCGGTATGAACGTTCAGCTGTTTGCGACCATTTCCGACTTCCTCAAGTCGGATCCGCCCGATGGTCCGACCTGCTTGGTGCTCGACGTCAGACTGCCGGGGCAAAGCGGCCTCGATCTACAGCATGAGCTCGCACGGGCAAAGAGAAAGTTCCCGATCATCTTCATCACAGGGCATGGCGACATCCCGATGTCAGTGCAAGCGATGAAGGGCGGCGCCATCGAGTTCCTGACCAAGCCATTCCGCGATCAAGACCTTCTCGACGCCATTCAGCTCGGCCTTTCACGCGACCGCGCGTGGCGGCAAAATGAAGAGGCTTTGGCGGACCTCAGGGAGCGTTTCGCGTCGCTAAGCCCGAGGGAGCGCGAGATCATGATTCAGGTGGTGCGCGGCCGCCTTAGCAAACAAATTGCCCACGATATGGGCCTCGCCGAAGCCACGGTGAAGGTGCATCGCAGCAGGGCGATGCAGAAGCTGAAGGCCCGTTCGCTTCCCGAGCTCGGCCAAATGGCCGACAAACTCCAGCTGGTATCCGACGAGCCGCATCGCTCCTGAGCTGTACGTTTTGCGCGACGCACTTTTCGCGCGGGCAAATCAGCGGTCAGGCGTCCCTGTCTTTTACCGGCCATCATGGCCCCGCCGAAACCGACACGCGCCGCGGGCTGTAAATTTAGGTTTTGAAAACGCAACCTCATCGTCATTGCGCGCTACGTGCGTGCAATGGCTCGCACTATCGCTTCGAGATATCTCCCATTCTATCGCCCATCTGGAGGGCTCAAAGTTTCTCGAGGGTTCGATATGGAACGGTCTGAATTCGAGATGGAACGGTCTGAATTCGAGATGGAACGGTCTGAATTCGAGATGGAACGGTCTGAAAATGCAGCGTTGGATTCTTCGACACCAAGCGAGCCGCAGTTCGATTGCTTAGCCAACAGCCTGGTCCAGCTCCTTGAGACGGCAAGACGGAGCCTAGAGCACGATCAGGAGGCGGCGAAGGAATCGTTGGCAAGAGCGTCATCGATCCTGCGATCGGAAATCGAGCGTCGTGTCGGCGCCAATGACTCTGGAACCGGCGGGCTGGCAGGCTGGCAGGTAGCGCGAGTGCGAGCCTTCATTGACAAGAATTTAGACCGCAACATCCACACCAAGGACCTCAGTGCGGTCGCGCGGCGAAGCGCGGCACATTTCGCACGTTCGTTCAAACGCACCTTCGGAGAATCGCCGCACGCTTACGTGATGAGGATGCGGTTAGAGAAGGCGTGTCATCTGATGATGACCAGCTCGGAATCCTTGAGCCAGGTCGCACTAAGCGTTGGATTTGCGGATCAATCACATTTCTGCAAACGCTTCAAACAAGCGTTTGGTGAAAGTCCATCCAACTGGCGGCGCGAATACGAAACTGTTGGCATCCCCCGGGGGCGGGTGACGGAGAAACTGGCCCTCCAAATTGTAGATCGACAGCAGGCTTGTGAGAAATTGCACGAAAATCGTTCCAGTCCGCAACCTGTTTCATCTTCAACGGATTGAGCTCGCCCAGGCCCGGCGATGGAGCGTCACATGAGCGTCGAAACATTCACTGGTCCAGCACAATTTCCGGCCCACATAAGATTCGTGGTCGTTAACAACCGCGTGCCGCGGGCAGATGCGCTATGCGCCCTGTGCGACACGAAAATCGAGCAAGCCTACGTCCACGAACTACAGACGCGCTTCCTCTACTGCGACACACAGTGCCTTGGGGGCTACCAAAAGAAGATGGTGCAGGCTCGCGCAAGGAGAGTGCAATGAAATGTTCGAACCTAACCTGCGGTCACGGCATCGGGCTTGTGTCGTATAGGCGCCGCTGGTTTGATAAACGGCGGTTTTGTTCAAAGAAATGTCGAGACGATTTCATGGTTGAGTGGCCAAGACGCAGCCAGCAGGAGCACCTCGCCAGCAGCTACTTCAATTGGCTAGCCCGAAGATGAGTGTCGCTAGAACGGCGATGAGTGCCAAGCGCAGTACCAAAATGGGGACCAACCGTAGTACGGACTTCATCGGAGCCTCCATTGTTACGGAGTAGACAAATTGCACGGTTGGACTCCGACGATCTTCTCCTGTTCTCCTGTTCTCCTGTTCTCCTGTTCTGCTGTGATTGGAATAATTTTCGCGCTTTTCAAAGTTTTGACGCACGCGCGTACTAACCGGGGCATGAATGATAAATTCAGGTCAAAAAATCTTTGATAGCCCAATGAAGTAAAGTGCAAACTCGTCATGCGCCAACGCAAAATCTCTCTTCGGTTGGCTCGCTGTCAACCGGTTGATGGAGATTCAACGTCAGGCGATGAAATTGCGAGGCACAGGCCCATTTTTCTCCCGGCAGCCTTCCTCGCAATGTGCGGCCCGCTCAGTCCCCCGGGGCGGGCCGCATTCCTCGTACGTTTCGACGTATGGCGCGTAGAACGTGATGGCGTCGCGCAGGCCGTTGAGTCGATGACAAAGGCGCTAAAGATCGAAAACCTGCTCGGTCAATAATCTTTGCTTGGGTGCTAAAGAGCAAATATCAACCTTTTTAGGACCGCTGCTTCGAGCTCGGCAGGTCGCTCGTCAGCCGAAAAACTGAGATGCGGCGACGTTCAATTTCAGCTCCATCGTGGGAGCTTGTCACTCCGTTTCAAAAAACCATGCACGCCGTTCATCTCGTCAAGCACGTACCAAGATGAGCATGAGTGGCAAATTCAACTTGGAAAATCTTTGATACACGATCTGAGTGCGCAGGATCGTCGTGCGCCGACAGTGCTAATCAAGGAGTGATTAGATGAGCAGAGAGTGGCGAAGCATTCGATATCTGTGGGAAAAAGCGCGTATCACCGACGGTCAGTTCATCTCGCAATCGGTAGCAATGAGCGCGCACTATGGTGCTCTCGCCTGGGAGATGGTCAGACGCGACTTCGGAGAAGCTTGGCCTCCCTCCATCGAATCTGTGACGCCAATCTGGCGCTGAGGAGAGTTGACGTGACGTCTAGAGCATTTCCGCGCTTTCAGGTACTCGCGCTGTCTCGTCTCACAACGCGCGTACCCGATTTCCTTGCGCTGATGAAGCCGCGCGTGATGGTGCTCGCGGTGTTCACCGCGCTGGTCGGATTGATGATCGCACCGGCTCGCCCCGATCCACTCCTTGGCTTAGTTGCAATTCTCGCAATCGCCGCAGGGGCTGGAGCCGCCGGCGCGCTCAACATGTGGTACGATGCAGATATCGATGCGGTGATGACTCGCACCGCTGGGCGTCCAATTCCCCGCGGGGCGGTGTCGCGCCTGGAAGCGCTGGCATTCGGACTCATCCTTGCCTGCAGCGCAGTCGCGATTCTTGCTCTCGCGCTCAGTCTTAATGCTGCGGCGCTACTCGCCTTTACCATCTTCTTCTACGTCGTCGTTTACACGATGTGGCTCAAGCGAAGTACGCCACAGAACATCGTGATCGGCGGCGTTGCCGGCGCGCTTCCGCCGGTGATCGGCTGGGTGGCCGCCACCGGAGACATCGGGATAGAACCGGTTGTTCTCTTCCTAATAATCTTCCTGTGGACGCCGCCCCATTTCTGGGCGCTGTCGCTCAATCGTACGAACGAATATGCCCGAGCGGGTGTCCCGATGCTGCCGATCGTTGCCGGAAGGGCGGCAACAATGCGACAGATCCTCATCTACAGCTTTCTTCTGGTGCCGGTTTCGGTGCTGCCATGGTTCCTTGGCTTTGCGGGTGCAATCTATGGCGCGACCGCCGTGGTCTGCGGAGCGATCCTTGTTGCGCTTGCCTTGCAACTTCGCAGGAGCAGTGAGGCCGATCGACGACCTGCTCATCGCCTGTTCGCCTTTTCTATCTTCTACCTGTTCGTGCTGTTCGTGGCGCTATTAGCCAGCAGTGGCAACACTCGATGGTCACCCACTCACTTGGGGCGAGTTGCGTCGAATCCGACGGGGCTGGTTGAAGCTGAAGCTTTAGCGCAACCGGTACGGATCGCACTCGGATCCACCAATCTCAAAGCGGACAGGCTCTAACATGCAGCGCGTTGTACTCGCTCTCGCCTTGATTTGTGCCGCAACAGTTGGCGGTTGCTCCGAGGGTGTCCTCGATCCGAAAGGACCCATTGCGGCCGCCGAACGGCAGATCCTGTTCAACTCGCTTGGTATCATGCTGGCGATCGTGATCCCGACGATCCTCGCGACACTCGGCGCCGCGTTTTGGTTCCGCGCGTCCAACGCGCGTGCTCGCTACATGCCGGACTTCGCCTATTCCGGCCGCCTGGAGATGCTCGTCTGGTCGATTCCGATCATGACCGTGCTTCTGGTGGGCGGCGTCGCCTGGGTCGGCTCACACGACCTCGATCCGCCCAAGCCGATCGCCTCCGCGGTCAAGCCCGTCAGGGTTCAGGTCATCTCGCTCGATTGGAAGTGGCTGTTCATCTATCCAGAGCAGGGCATCGCGGCCGTCAACCAACTCACCATTCCAGTTGGCACACCGGTCAGCTTCGAGCTGACCTCCTCGAGCGTGATGAACAGCTTCTGGGTGCCGCAGCTCGGCGGCCAGATCTACACCATGGCCGGAATGACGACGCGCCTTCACCTGCAGGCCGATCATCCAGGAACATACCGCGGCGCGTCGGCCAATTACAGCGGCGAGGGCTTTGCCGATATGCGCTTCAACGTTGATGCGGTGCCGGCCGAGAAGTTTGCGCAGTGGGTCGATACGGCGCGCAGCGCCGGTCCGGTGCTCGACGCTCAGGCTTACGCCGACCTGGCCAAGCCGAGCAAAGCGGTTGCGCCTTTCACCTACCGTTCCGCCGCGCCCGGTCTGTTCAACGGCATTGTGAATGCCGGAATGCTGCCGCGCGATCCTTCCTCGATCCCACATCACATGTCGCAAAGGGCCGACAAATGAATCTCCTTGGCAACCTGACTTGGAGCGCCATCCCGTTTGACCAGCCGATCATCATGGGCGCCTCGGGCGGCATGATCCTGGGCATTGTCTTTGTCCTCGGGTGGGTCACGTTGAAGGGCTACCTGCCTTACCTGTGGCGCGAGTGGATCACCTCCGTCGACCACAAGCGCATCGGCGTCATGTATCTCGTGCTGGCGATGCTCATGCTGCTGCGCGGCTTCTCCGACGCGATCATGATGCGGGCGCAGCAGGCCGTCGCGGCCGGGGGTGCGCAGGGCTATCTGCCGCCGGAGCACTTCGACCAGATTTTCTCGGCGCACGGCACCATCATGATCTTCTTCGTGGCGATGCCGCTCGTGATCGGATTGATGAATTTCGCCGTGCCGCTGCAGCTCGGCATCCGTGACATGGCATTTCCGACATTGAACGCGGTCAGCCTGGGGCTCACCGCGTCAGGCATCCTCTTGATCAATGTCTCTCTGTTCGTCGGTGAGTTCGCGAAGACCGGCTGGGTTGCTTATCCGCCGCTGAGCGAACTGCAATTCTCACCCGGGGTCGGAGTCGATTATTATCTCTGGTCCCTGCAGATCTCCGGCCTCGGTACACTGCTGACGGGAATAAACTTCGTCACCACGATTCTGAAAACGCGGGCAGCGGGCATGAGCTACATGCGCATGCCGGTGTTCTGCTGGACCGCGCTCGCCTCGAACCTGCTCATTGTCGCGGCGTTTCCGGTCCTGACTGCCGCGATGGCGATGTTGCTGCTCGACCGGTACCTCGGCTTCCACTTCTTCTCAGTCGACGGCGGCGGCAACGCAATGATGTACGTCAACCTGTTCTGGGTGTGGGGTCACCCGGAGGTCTACATCCTCGTCCTGCCGGCGTTCGGCATCTACTCGGAGGTGAGCGCCACGTTCTCCGGCAAGCCGCTCTTCGGCTACCGCTCGATGGTCGCCGCCACCATGGCGATTTGCGTTCTCGCCTTCACGGTCTGGCTGCACCACTTCTTCACCATGGGGGCCAGCGCAAGCGTCAATGCCTTCTTCGGAGTCGCGAGCATGATGATCGCGGTGCCGACCGGCGTGAAGATCTTCAACTGGCTGTTCACCATGTATGGCGGGCGCATCCGCTTCACTGTACCGGTCCTGTGGACCATCGGCTTCATGGTGACGTTCGTGCTGGGTGGCCTGACCGGCGTGCTGCTGGCCGTGCCTCCGGTTGACTGGCAGGTGCACAACAGCGTCTTCCTGGTCGCCCATTTCCATCACGTCATCATCCCGGGCGTCGTCTTCGGAGCATTTGCTGGCTACACCTACTGGTTTCCCAAGGCATTCGGCTTCAAGCTCGAAGAAAGCTGGGGCCGGCGCGCGTTCTGGTGCTGGTTCATCGGTTTCCATGTCGCCTTCATGCCCATGTATGTGGTCGGCCTGATGGGCATGACCCGGCGCCTGCAGCACTACGACGTGCTCTCCTGGCAGCCGTGGCTCATCGTTGCCGCCGCAGGCGTAGCCATCATCTTCGCCGGAGTCGTCTGCCAGATCGTGCAGTTCGTCGTGTCGATCCGCGCGCGTGAAGAGCTACGCGACGTGACGGGCGATCCCTGGAACGGCCGCACGCTGGAATGGTCCACGGCGTCGCCGCCGCCGGCCTGGAATTACGCCGTGCTGCCGCGCGTCACCGGCCTCGACGCTTTCTGGACCCGGAAGAAGCTGGCGCGCGTAACACAAGGCGAGTCGGCTCCGGCTCGCGAGTACGAGCCGATCGAGGTGCCGAAGAACAGCGCGATCGGCTTCGTCAATGCATTCTTCGCGGTCGTCGCCGGCTTCGCACTGATCTGGCACATTTGGTGGATGGTCATCTTCGGAGCCTTCGGTGCATTCATAGCGATCGTTCTGTTCGCCTTTCGCAATGAGGAAGAAGTCGAGATCCCGGCGGAGCGGATTGCTCGGTTCGATCACGCTCATCCAGCGGAGGTCACGCTATGAATGTCGCCGTTGCCGTCGATGAGATTCAGCCTGAGACGCTGATCAGCTATACCGAAACCGGTCCCGCTCCAAAGCGGGTCGTTGTTGGCTTCGGCTTTTGGATTTTCCTCTTAAGCGATATCGTGATGTTTTCAGCGCTTTTTGCGAGCTACGGGGTGCTCGTAAATGCGACTGCCGGTGGCCCGACCGGAGCCCAATTATTCAACCAAGTCAGCGTCGCGATCGAGACGGCTTGTCTCCTGCTTTCGAGCTACACCTGTGGGCTAATGTCATTGGCAATCAACTCGCGGCGTCGTATTGCCACCTATTTGGGTGCTCTGGTGACATTCGTCCTCGGGGCGTTGTTTCTTAATCTCGAGATCCGCGAGTTCGTCGGCATGATTGCCAGCGGTGCAACTCCGCAACGCAGCGCATTTCTTTCCGCTTTCTTCACGCTTGTTGGCTGCCACGGACTGCACGTCACAGGTGGTCTAATTTGGTTGGCTGTAATGATGGCACAGGTCGCAATTAAGGGATTCCGTCCCGCCGTCGAGCGCCGTCTCTTCTGCTTTGCCTTGTTCTGGCATGCGCTCGACATCGTTTGGGTCGGATTATTCACGGTCGTATATCTGATGGGAGTCATTGTATGATGGAAGCACCCTATCATCCTGCACCCGGAGAGAACTCAGCGCCTGGCGACGAAGCGCGGGCTTCATCCGAATTGCTCGTGTACACAACCGGGCTGTCTCTAGCGGTGCTCCTCACTGCGACGTCATTCTGGGTCGCCAATACGTCGTTGCTTTGGGGGCCTGGCGTACCCTTGGGGCTTACCGTGCTCGCTATTGCCCAGATGGGTGTCCACCTGGTGTTCTTCCTGCACATCACTACGGCACCGAACAAAACTAACAACGTGCTGGCGCTCGGGTTCGGCATCCTTATCGTGTTCCTCGTAATTGCCGGGTCGTTGTGGATCATGAACAATCTGAACGAAAACATGATGCCGAATATGCCCATGTTGAACTAAGCCGCATCTGGAGATCGGTAATGTCGAACTTTCTTGCACCCAAGCTTGCTGCCGAATTCGTAGGCACCTTCGCATTTGTATTCATTGGCGCTGGCGCGGCTGCAGTGGTCGGTGCCAGCGCTGGTCTTAGCGGCATCAGTGCGGTTGCTTTCGCTCACGGCCTGACCATCATGGTCTTCGCCTTTACGTACGGCAATATTTCGGGGGGGCACATGAACCCGGCGGTCACTGTCGGTGTTCTCGCCGCCGGCGCCATGCGCATCGGCGATGCGCTGGGCTATATCGCATGCCAGCTCGCCGGTGGAATTGCCGGCGCGCTACTATTGCGAACCGTACTCGGTGGCGTGGCGACCGGACTCGGCACACCGCATCTCGCGAACGATCTCATGCTCGGCATGGCAACCGTCACCATCACGCCCGCAATCGGATTTGTAATCGAGGCAGTGCTCGCCTTCTTCCTGGTGACCGTCGTGCTCGGTGCCGCGGTTGCAGGCCGCGCTGGTCACCTCGCACCTCTAGCGATCGGAATGACTCTTACGCTGAATATTATTATGGGCGGAATCTTAACTGGCGCCCCGTTCAACCCAGCGCGTGCACTTGGCCCGATGGTGGCCACCGGCGACTTCACCAATGCGTGGCTATACGTGATAGCTCCGCTCGTGGGCGCGGTGATCGCCACCTTTGTGCACTTGGGACTGACGCGGCTTGCCCACGAGCAGAATATAATCGCGCCGGTGGCCACCGCGCCAGCCGAATGAGCATCGTTCGATCGAGCCCATCTTCAGTTTGGCATCTTGTGGAGCAACTACGCGCATCTCTGGAGTAGGACGCATGACTGGAGCGCAACCGCGTGCGGTTAGGGTCGCAGAAAGTGGGAGCGGACCCTACTCGCAAATCGTGACTGCTGGCAGTCACACTCTATCCGCTGACGAGCCGCAGGCAGTCGGCGGCAATGACGTGGGCCCGTCCCCATACGAATACATCATGGCTGGGCTTGGGGCGTGTACCGCTATGACGCTGCGGTTCTACGTTACACGACACAATTGGGGAGTGAATCGAATAACAATTGAACTGCAGCATGAAAAGATTGTAGCGACCGAGAGTGCCTCAACTGTCGATCAGTTCCGTCGGGTTATTCATCTTGAAGGTGATGTAAGCGGGGAACAGAGACTAAAACTACTCGAGATCGCTGAAATGTGTGCAGTAAGTCAAACCTTGCGTCGCGTCTCCATCATCGAATCGAAACTAGCCGACAATTGCGAACCGACTTCTGCTTGACAGCGCCTTTGGCGCATCGGGTTCAACCACTCTGGATCGAACGATAGCGTGGCGAGCGCCACTCCGAAGCCGTGTCGCTAGCCTGCGTCAGCGATTGCCCCCACACGCGCGGCACCGAGGGTGGGCGTGAAAGCGCAACGACGATAAACACGATGATCGCGAGCGCCAACAGGATGCGGCCCTTGGTAGGCGGCGCATCAGGATCAGGAATCAGCAGTTCCTTTATCAGACTGTAGAAGGACTTCATGCAGCACTAGATGGCGGTGCCGCTCATTTATGCTTTTCTATTTCTGCCATGCGAAGCGTTTGTGCCGCGACCATCCGGATCACAGCACACCGGTGCAAGCGCTCTTTTTTGGCTAGCCCTACAAGTAGGTATATCGATGAAGGCGGCGCAGCATGATTCACACACATGGCTTGGGACGAGCGCTCCGGCACTACCCGAACCGGACTGCATTCTCTAATGGCGGGAGGCGTCGAACTTTCCTCGAGCTTTACGATCGAGTCGCGGGCATCGCTGGTCATTTAGTCGGCCAAGGCTTCAAACGCGGTGACCGGATTGCGCTACTGCTCCCAAATGAGGACCAATACATCGAATTGATCTACGCGTGCGCATGGCTTGGCCTCATCGTAATTCCCTTGAATACGCGCTTTTCGGCGACGGAAATCGATCATGTCCTCGCGGATGCAACGCCTCATGGCATCATTAGCCACTCGTCATTACCGATGCCTAAGTCTGAGCTGCCGTGGCAGTGCGTCATCGACCAGCAACCCTTAATTGGCGGCAAGCTCCCTCCGGGGCCGATTTACGAGCCTGAGGCGGTCTTGGCACTCATCTACACAAGCGGAACGACTGGACGACCAAAGGGCGTAATACAAACTCACGCCAATATCCTTTCGAATATCTACCACTTAAACTACTGGATGCCTTACAAAGAAGGTGGTGTTTACCTGCATGCGGCGCCGATTTTTCATATTTTGGATTTCCCATTCATGTTTGCGGCGCCGGCCTTTGGCGCCTGTCAGGTCACAATTCCAAAGTTCAGCCCGCACGCTTTTTGTGAGGCCGTTCAGCGAGAAGGTGTGACCCATTCGGTGCTGGTGCCGACGATGATCAATTTGCTTATTCAGTTTGGAGATCTCAAAAACTATGACTTACACAGCCTTGAAATGTTGGCTTACGGCGGCTCTCCGATTGCTCCGGAGCTCGTTCGGCGGGCGCAGAAAGCTTTACCGAATGTCAAACTCGTCCAAGGATACGGATTGAGTGAGACAGGTTTTCTCACCGGTCTGCAGAGTGACGAACATACCAGCAAAAGAATTATGTCTTGCGGACGAACGTGCGTCGGCGTCGATTTGCAGGTTGTCGACGAATCCGGACTGCCGGTTGGGGTAGGTCAGCATGGTGAACTGATGGTGCGGGGAGCCAACGTGATGCAAGGCTACTGGAATAATCCGGAAGAAACTAAACTGGCATTCCGCAATGGAATGTTTCGCACGGGCGATATCGGCTTCCGCGATGATGACGGATATTTTTTTATCCTTGATCGTCTGAAGGACATGATCGTCACGGGTGGTGAGAACGTTTATTCCGGTGAGGTCGAGGCCATAATCTACCAACATCCTGCGGTGAAAGAGGCTGCGGTCTTTGGTATCCCCGACCCGCAATGGGGAGAAATTGTAATGGCTTGCGTGGTCCTGAAGCCCGGACAAGTGCTTAGTGCGAACGAACTGATCGCCTACTGCCGCCGTTCGCTTGCCAACTACAAGGTACCGCGCCGCATTGAATTTCTCGAGACTGAGCTTCCGAAAAACGGGTCCGGCAAGATTTTGAAAAGACAGCTTCGTGAACGGTTTTGGGTTCACCAGCAACGCGCCGTGGGATAAGCGCAAGGCGACATCAGCTGCGGCATCATCGTACAAGCGGGTCAACACGCAAGCCGGCGCGTTCACGAAAATCGCGTAATTCTACCGCGCGCCGACATGGCCGAAGCTGCGCCAGATGTTTCCCATCGATCGAAATGTCGGGTCATAAGTCTTGGCGGCCATTAAAATGGGTCGTCTAATGCCCGCTTTCGGTGACAAAGCGGAACATCCCGCGACGAACGTCATGATTATCCGCTGATGACCCAAAGCGCGCACGCAAGTCGGGTGCCTTTGCGAATAATTTCTATTCCACGCGATTCTTTAGACCAGTAGGCGCTAAGGCATTGACGCAAGAAGAGCCGCGATTGCATCAAGAATGTGAAAAACAAAGCAAACCGGTGCTAGCGATCTTTTTCAGTCAAACTAAATTGTCGCCACCACAGTTCAGTTCGGCTGGCGCCCGAGCGGAGGCAGCGAAGCCCCGATTCGAAATTTAATCGGCTTTAAATCGCTTAATTCGCCTCGCGAAACAAGCGGTGACAGTAGAGGCGGTCAAAAGCAGTTCAATTGATGAGTGCCGTACTCTCAAACGCATCGGTAAACGGCAGCCTGTTCAAAAAGCCAGGCTGGTTGAGTCATGCGACAAAGGTTGGGCTGGCCTTTGCAGTCAAGACTTACGTCGCCTCCTTGCTTGCGCTCTATATTGCATTCTGGCTTGGGCTCGACGATCCGCGGTGGGCATTTCTCACAGTCTTTGTTGTCTCGCAGCCGGATAGCGGCCTCGTTCTGGCTAAGAGCTTCTATCGCATTCTCGGTACCGTAGCAGGGCTGTTCGTTACGATTGGGCTCGTGTTTGCGGTTGCCCAATACGGCGAGCTCTTTGTGATTGCAGTGGCTATCTGGATTTGCTTCTGCAACTTCGCTGCCCGGACGGTGCGCAATTTTGCGTCATATGGCTTTCAACTGGCCGGTTACACAGTGGCGGTCGTCGGCATCCCGGCGGCCCTTCTACCGGCTGGAGCCTATCCTCTGGTGCTAGCGCGATTCACCGAGATCGTACTTGGTATACTTTCCGCCGCGCTGATCAACCGCCTGTTTTTCGTCCGCGAGCTTTCGCCGAATTTGGTCGAGCTCGTACGTTCGTTGACCCAGCGAGCCAATCACTTTGTATCCACATTGCTTGATCCCGAAGCAGACCGCGCCGGCGTCGCTGAGGAGCGCAATGCGCTGATAAATGACTATGTAACGACCCTGGCGATGCAGCAGTCGGCGTATTTTGAGAGCGCTGAGGCGCGCATCCTCGCCCAGCCGCTTCGGAGATTAACTCAGGGTGCAATGGAGCTTTGCGCAACGGCCGAAGCAGTGGCTAGCCATCGCATCCCTTTGACGCCGGATACGCCAAGCGTTTCACGTGCCGTCCAAAGCCACGAAACGAGCCATTCACCTCCCGGAAATGAAGCGACATTGGCTGCGCTTGTGCGAGCGGCCGATGACCGGGACATCGGAGTTGCGCTTACCCGGCTTGTGGACTTTAGGGCAGCTTTTGACCGCGGAGACGAACTGCCGAAGCGGACCATCACTCGCGGGTGGTTGGACCCGGTACCTGCAGCTCTGACCGGAATTCGCTCTGGCCTGGCCGTCTTAATCACGTCGGCGTTCTGGTTCGTCACGGCTTGGCCGAACGGCCCAGTCGCAGTCGTCGTAGCAGCGGTTGCATGCAGTCTCATCGCTTCAATACAGCAACCAGACAAGATCACTATGGCCGCGGCCGGGACGGTGCTTGTCGTGGCAGTCCCGGTGTTTGTCACCGAATTCTATCTTTTGCCGCTTGCGGTCGACTTCCCGTCAATGGCAGTAGCGCTAGCGCCGCTAACGCTGACCTTCGCCTTCATCATGGCCCAGCCGCGCATAGGCCCGCTTGGCCTTTTGTCAGCAGCGTACTTTGCCGTCGCTTCCAGCATCGACAATGTCATGAGTTATGATGCCGCGGGTTTACTGAATACGTCTTTTGCCATTCTCTTTGGCATCGCAGTTGCGGTGGTTCTTTTTGCAACGTTTTTCCCCGAGACGCCCGCCTACGCGAGTCGTCGTTTCCGTAGACAGCTTTTCGCCCACTTGGGCGACATCATCAGCGCTAAGAACTACACTCCAGCGCTTCGCCATTATCAGCTCGCCCTTTGCGAACAGCTCGGGATGACGCTGACCCGCGTCACAGATGAACCGAAGATGGCGGCCGCGTGCTTAGCCAATGCGGCGACGGCGCTGTCAGCGGCGCACGCGATCAACCGTTTGAAAAATGCAGCCGATGCTGCGGTAGTGGCGCCTGAAGTCGTCGCTGAGACGTCCGCTCTGCTGGAGCGGCTGGCGCGTGCTGTTCAGACCAGATCCGCGTTGAAGCGGAGGAAAATAACCGAGGAGGCGCGCAGCCTTTGTCATCATGCTCTCGATGCTCTTGCAGAAGCCCAAGGCTTGGCTGCGCCCCACGAACTCGATGCTTTGAAAAGGCTCGTCGTCGGATCTGAAACGCTTAGCGCTTCTCTCATACGTGCGCGCATGATCTCAGAGGAAAAGTAGATGAACTCCGAACTCGACGTCTTAGGCGCATTCCTCCCCACGATAGCCGGCTGGTTTGTGCTCACACTGGCAATGTTCATTCCAGTCGATGCATTGCTCACTGCGCGCGGCATTTATCGACTGTTCTGGCATGCGCCGCTGGCCCGGTTTGCGATTTTTATTTGCCTGTTTTGCGGTGGCGGGCTGACCGTTAGCTCTTGAAGGGAGATATCGATGCAAACGGCTGTTCGCGTGGTGCTCACTCTCGTTTTGGTTGTTGCAGCGGGTTTCCTCAGCTACGCCATGGCTAGTTACTATCTTTATTCGCCCTGGACGAGGGACGCCCGCGTACGTGCGGACGTTGTCAGTGTCGCTCCCGACGTTTCCGGTTACGTCGAAGACACTCGTGTACAAAACGACCAATTCGTCCACAAGGGTGATGTGCTCTTTGTAGTGGATCAGGAGCGTTATCGGATAGCGCTTGCGGACGCTGAAGCGGGGCTCGAAGCGCGAGGTGCGCAGCATCTGATGCTACAAGCCCAATACGAACGGCGCACGCGGCTCAAGTCGGGCGATTCTATTACGGCGGAGGCGCTCGATAATGCGCGAAGACAGGCGGACACCGCTGACGCCAACTATAAACAGGCTATCGCTGCACGCGACAGCGCCGCCCTCAACTTGAAACGAACTGAGGTGCGCGCTCCGGTCAACGGCTTCATTACGAACCTGAACTTGGCAAAAGGGACGTATGCGTCACAAGGAAAGCCGGTGATGGCGCTAATCGATAGTGACTCGTATCGAGTCGAAGCCTATTTCGAAGAAACCAAGATCCCACATATCCGCCCCGGTGCAGCGGCCGAGATCCGTCTAATGGGCGGTGGTCCCGCGTTGCAGGGAACAGTCCTTGGCGTCGCCAGGGGCATTACGGATCAAGACAACCGCGACGGCCCGCAGCTGCTTTCTTCGATCAACCCTACGTTTACCTGGGTCCGACTCGCACAGCGGATCCCCGTCCGCATTCAGTTCGATCGAGTACCGCCGGATGTTTTTATCAGCGCAGGAATGACCTGCACCGTTATCATGAACGACGGTGTCGCCCCGACTTTTGGCCTCCGGATAAGCAAGGTCATAGCGGCGATATTCTAGGTACTTATCCGGACGGTAAGGAAATCGGGAGGCAATGCCCCCCACATCGCGGAATTCACCGAAGAGCCTGGATGGACGATGGTTTCGAACGATCCCTTTGTCGCTCAGCTCAAAGTATTGCGATCGAACCAGACGACTGATGTGCTGTATGCACGTATTCTTGAACAGCTGTCGCAAGAGGCCGAGCTTGATTGTGCGATATTCGAATCGTCCGCAGTCCCGCGGACTTCGATCCGAAAATGCTGAACATGGTCAGGGCTTTCCTGAGCAAGCGGTTTGCCGGTGAATAGCCGCGTGAGAGGTGAGATGAAACTCGACGCCGTCGCCAAGAAATTCCGCATCGACAAGCCGGACAAATTTCGCCTGTCGAGGCACGACTCTGCCGACTGTTGCGGTCTCAGCATCGACAGAGACGATGCGAAAGCGATGCTGACCGACAGCGTGAAGCGCTTGAGGGATCTTCAGGAGAAGCTTTATGCCGACGGACGCTGGTCGGTGCTCATCGTGGTGCAGGCGATGGATGCCGCGGGCAAGGATGGCCTGATCGAGCATGTGATGAGCGGTGTTAATCCGCAGGGCGTCGATGTCCGCTCCTTTAAGCAGCCTAGCGCGGAAGAACTACAGCACGATTTCCTCTGGCGCATCGTGCGGGCGCTGCCGGCGCAGGGACGCATCGGCATTTTCAATCGCTCGCACTATGAAGAAGTTCTGACGGTCCGCTTGCACCCGGAATACCTCGCGGCGCAGAAGCTGCCGCCGCAATCGTCGGGCAACGACATCTGGCAACGGCGGTTCAAGGACATCCGCGGTTTCGAGCAGCATCTGGCGCGTAATGGCACGCTGATCCTGAAGTTCTTTCTCCACGTGTCGCGCGAGGAACAGCGCAAGCGGTTCCTCGACCGCATCGAAGAACCGGCTAAGCGCTGGAAGTTCTCCATGGGCGACGTGTCCGAGCGCAAGCTATGGCCAAAGTACATGGACGCTTATGAGGACATGATCCGTGAAACCAGCCGGCCGGAGGCGCCGTGGTTCGTGGTGCCGGCCGACAACAAGTGGTTCACGCGCGTTGTCGTGGCGGCGGCGATAGGCGAAGCCATGGAGAAGCTCGACATCGATTTCCCCAAGGTCGAAGGCGAGACGCTCAAGGAATTGAAGGCCGTTCGCGACGCGTTGAAGGCGGAAAAGCCGTAACCGTCACCAGAGGCCCGACGCCAGGCGATAAATCACCTTGTTGCGATAGTCTGCGTATCCCTCTTTAGTCACCGCCAATTTTCCGGTCGGGCGCGATCGTATTTCTACGATCTGTGATCCCCAACTTATCAAGCAACGGAGGATGACGCATGCGAGCGCACTCCGAACGGGAAATCAGAATGGCACTCTAAAACACCGCAAGCATATCCCATTTCCAGCAGAGTCCTCCAAGAGGGAACCGCCAACTCAAGTCATAACGCACACGGACATTGGAAGCGAAATAACCCGTGAGCACCGCGATGACAGATAATCGGCTTCTGGCGAAGCTTCCCACTGCAGAAAATCCTACCGCCGACCGTCGGCGCATCGTTATCGTCGGCGCGGGGTTTGCTGGGATTGAAGCGGTGCGCGCTCTACGTCGATCCGACGCCGATATTGTTCTGATCGACCGTCGCAATCACAACATTTTTCAGCCACTGCTATATCAAGTCGCGACCGCTGTTCTCTCCGCTCCCGACATTGCCGCCCCCATCCGCCAGCTTGTTGCGAGGCAAGCAAATCTCAGCGTGACCTTAGCGGAGGTGACGAGCGTAAGCCCAGAGTCTCGGACAATCGATGTGTGTTATCCGCGTATTGGCGTTCGCAAGATCCCATTCGACTTTCTGGTTGTCGCCACCGGAGTCCGTCCGAGCTATTTCGGCCACGATGAGTTTGCCTTGTATGCGCCAAGCCTCAAAAATCTGAGCGACGCGGAGACAATTAGAGCCAAGATTTTGAGCGCGTTCGAAGCTGCCGAGTCGACCGACGACAAGACTGAGCGCGCCCGTCAGATGACGTTTGTTCTTGTCGGCGCTGGCCCGACCGGCGTGGAACTGGCAGCCTCAATGGCGCACATGGTCGCCCATACGTTGCGCAGAAATTTTAGGCGAATCGATCCGGCGCAATGCACGATCATTCTTATCGAAGCCGGTAATCGTATTCTTCCGACCTTCGCCGAGAGCTCGTCCAAAAGGGCGACCAAACGGCTGCAGAAGCTGGGCGTCAAGGTTGAAACTGGTGTCAAGGTTGACCGTGTCGATGCTCAGGGCGTCACCGCCAGTGGGAAAGAAATTCCAAGCGCGACAGTACTATGGACTGCGGGGGTCGCGGCATCGCCGATCGTGAAAATGCTCGGCGCCAAGACGGATCGAGCGGGCCGGGTATCGGTTGGTCCGTTTCTGAATGTTCCCGATTTGCCAGGCGTATTCGTCGTCGGCGACGCGGCGTCTGTCATGCAAGATGAGCGACCTGTGCCTGGCGTTGCACAGGCGGCGATCCAACAAGGACGGTATGTGGGACGGCTGATTTCCGCTCAGCTCCGCGGGCGGAAGCCTAAACGTCCGTTTCGCTATTTCAACAAGGGAACAATCGCCGTTGTTGGCAAGAACTTTGCCGTCATGGAAGTCGGCTGGTTTCGCATAAGCGGATTTATTGCTTGGCTCGCGTGGGTGTTTGTCCACCTGATGACGCTGCCGCAGCTGCAAAATCGGCTGCGAGTCCAACGCCAGTGGCTGTGGTCGTATTTCACCGGGCAACGCAGTTCGCGCGTGATTTCCGAGGACTACGAACAACTAGAGCTCACTCAAAGTCGCGCGGATATCTCGGGCAACCGGCTCACTTCAACTTCGACAACTGACATGAGTGCCAAAGTAAGCGCGGCCGGCTAGACGAAAATTCACAGATAGGAGAATCGAATGACGATCGCAGTCAAAGAAGTCAAGCAAGCGAAGCCTCTGCCAGCACCGAATACCGATTTCTACGCGCTCTATGAAACCTTGAACGCCGAGGAACTGGCGACGGTGAAGCGGGTGCGCGCGTTCATGGAAGCCAAAGTCGCGCCCGTCATTACGAAGTACTGGGTCGACGATGCCTTTCCCTTCGAACTGCTGCCGCTAGTGAAGGAAGTCGGGATTGGCGGGCTCGCAATGCACGGCTACGGCTGCGCCGGCGGAAGCCTGGCGCTGTTAGGCTTTGTTCAAATGGAGCTTGCGCGCGTCGACCCCTCATTCTCGACGTTTATAGGCGTACACGTCGGATTGGCGATGGGCTCGATCTACATCGACGGATCGGAAGAGCAGAAGCAAAAATGGCTGCCCCCGATGGCGCGTTTCGAGAAGATTGGCTGTTTCGGTCTGACCGAGCCACTGGTGGGTTCCGGTGCGAGTGGCGGCCTGCTGACCACGGCCAAGCGTGAGGGCGACAGCTGGATTCTCAACGGTGAGAAGCGATGGATCGGCAACGCGCCGTGGTGCGACATCTCGATCATTTGGGCGCGCGACCTCGCCGACAACCAGGTGAAAGGCTTCATCGTCGAGAACAAGACCACGCCCGGCTTCAGCGTTGAGAAGATCGAGAACAAGATTGCGCTTAAGGTCGTCCAGAACGGCCATATCACGCTGAAGGACGTTCGCGTACCGGAGACGAACCGCCTCCAAGGCGGCAATTCGTTCCGCGACACGGCGAAGGTCCTGAAGATGACACGCTACGCGGTAGCGTGGATGGCGACCGGATGCGCGATGGGCGCTTATGAGGCCGCGCTCAAATACGCGCAGGAGCGTCTGCAGTTCGGCAAGCCCATCGGCTCCTTCCAGTTGGTGCAGGACCTACTTGCCAAAATGATCGCGAACATCACGGCCTCGCAGTGCCTGATCGTACGCCAAGCGCAGCTGCACGAAGAAGGCAAGCTGTCGGACGCCCACGCGGCTCTCGCCAAGGCCTTCTGCACGGCCAAGTGTCGCGAGACCGTTGCCTGGGCCCGCGAGTTGCTGGGCGGAAACGGCATCGTCGCCGATTACAAGGCCGCGCGGTTCTTTGCGGACTGCGAAGCACTCTATTCCTACGAAGGCACTTACCAGATGCAAAATCTGATCATCGGCAAGGCCGTCACGGGTCTTGGCGCCTTTGTGTGACGCCGCAGCCTCATTCAGTCAGGAGACATGAACATGACCCAGGCAACGCTTACGCTTACGCCCGCCGTCGTACCGGCGACTCAGGCAGCCTCACTGGCTCTCACGAATGTTCTGTACGAAAAAAGGGGCGCCATCGCCTACGTGACGGTCAATCGACCTAAGGTTCTCAACGCCCTGAATACACCAACCTGGAAGGATCTGCGAACGGCGTTTGAGGATGCACGGGATGACGTTGCCGTACGCGGCGTCATCCTCACCGGCGCCGGCGACAAGGCGTTCATTGCTGGGGCCGATATCAGCGAGCTCGCCCATGTCGTGGCGTTCGAAGCGGAGCAGTCCAGCCGCTTCGGCCAGGAAGTCCTCGATCTGATCGAGAATCTCGGCAAGCCCGTGGTCGCGGCCATCAACGGTTTTGCGCTTGGCGGCGGCTGCGAGACGGCGATGGCCTGCACCATTCGAATCGCGGTCGACACCGCGAAATTCGGCCAGCCAGAAGTCACACTTGGTCTCGTTCCAGGCGGCGGTGGCACGCAACGACTGCCGCGGCTGGTCGGCAAGGGTCGCGCCCTGCAGCTCATTCTGTCCGGAGAGATAATCAACGCGCAGGAAGCCTATCGCATCGGGCTGGTCAACGAAATCGTTCCGGCCGCTGATCTGATCACGCGTGCCGAGGCCATTCTGAAGAAAATCGCTTCGAACGCCCCGATCGCCGTCAAGTTCGCGCTCGAGGCAGCGAACAAGGGAATGGACACGAGCCAAGGGGAAGGTTTGCTGCTCGAAGCTTCCTACTTCGGCCTCTGCGCCGCCACCGAAGACAAGAAGGAAGGCACGGCCGCCTTCCTCGAGAAACGCGCGCCCCAATTCCGCGGGCGGTGAAGAAAAGCTGCACGCACAATCATTCAGGTGAGACCTATGGCAAACGACAATATTTTCTCTGGACTGAAGGTAGTGGACTTCGCGAGCTTCATCGCGGGTCCCAGCGCCGCCGTGATCCTGTCGGACTTTGGCGCCGACGTCATCAAAGTGGAGCCGCCGAGCGGCGACCTCTGGAGGATAGGGAACAAGATCCCGCCGCAGCCGCAGTCGAAGGAGCCCTATCAGTGGCACCTCGCCAACCGCAACAAGCGCGGCATCACCCTCGACCTGAAAAATCCGGGCTCCAGCCAGGTTCTCGAGAAGCTCGTCAAATGGGCTGACGTGTTCATCGTCAATACGCCGCATCCGGCACGGAAAAAATTGCACCTCGAATACGACGATGTCGTGCAATGGAATTCGCGGCTGATCTACGCCGATGTCACCGGCTTCGGCGAAAACGGACCCGACGCCAGCCTTCCGGGCTTCGACATTACATCTTATTGGGCGCGCAGCGGTTTGCTATCGATGACGCGCGACGCAGGTGCGGCGCCGACCTGGCCGGTTGCCGGAAGCGGTGACAATGCGACTGCCGTCGGCCTCTATTCGGCGATTGTCACGGCGCTCTATCGCCGCGAACGCTCCGGCAAGGGGTCCTATGTCACGACCTCGCTGCTCGCCGAGGGGGTCTGGTCGGCGAGCGTCTCGATCCAAGGCGCGTTGTCAGAGGCAAAGTTTTTCGCTCCGCACGATCGCAAGAATCCCGCAAATGCAGCTTTGAACGTGTACCAGTCCTCCGACGGGAGATGGTTCGTTCTCCTTGTCACGCCGGACAAATTGGCAGGCCTCGCGAAGGCTATCGGCCGCACCGATCTCCTACGCGATCCGCGGTTCGTCGATCCGGCGAAGTTGGTGGCGAACATGGGACAGCTCGCCGCCATCCTCGATGAGGTCTTCAGCGCACAGCCGATGGCGCATTGGTCCGAAGTCCTCAATGGCGTCCACGTCACCTTCGGTGTTGTGCGCGAACCGCAAGAGGTGATCAACGATCCGCAGTTGCGCGCCAACGATATTGTCGTTCCGCTCGAAGGGGCTGGCGGCAAGCTCACCTCGACGATCAGCAGCCCGATTCAGGTGCATGGCGTCGCGAAAGCCCCGGCAAAGCGGGCCCCGCAGCTTGGCGAGCATAATGAAGAGGTTCTCCGGGAGCTGGGCTTCAGCGCCACCGAAATTCACGACTTAGGCGCGAGTGGCGCCACTCCGAAGGCCAAGGAACGCGTGGCGTAGACGCCCGAAATCTTCAGAGGATTCTGACATGCTCGGAATGAAAACAGGGACGATGAGAGCCGAGCAGCGCGCAGCACTTTGGCGCATTGCGTCCGCCCGCATGCCCACGAGGTGGGGCCCGTTCGACGTCATTGGGTTCGAGCGCGATGTTTCGTACGGCACCGCACGGGTCGAAACCGCGCTCGCCATGGTTATGGGCGATTTAACCGAAGGCGTGCCGCTCCTGCGCATCCATTCGCAGTGCGTTACTGGCGAATTGCTCGGGTCGTTGCGCTGTGATTGCCGCGATCAACTGGAAATAGCTATGCAAGCCATCGCGGACGAAGGTCGCGGACTGGTGATCTATGAGTATCAGGAGGGGCGCGGCATCGGCTTGATGGCCAAACTGGAGGCATACGAGTTGCAGGATGCCGGCCTCGATACGGTCGAGGCGAATCATGCCCTGGGGTTCAAAGCCGAATGTCGGGATTTCAGCCTGTCAGCCGCGATCGTCCGCGATCTCGGCATCAAGCGAGTTCGATTGCTCTCCAACAATCCGTGCAAAACGAGCGCACTGAGGCAAGACGGCGTCGAGGTGGCGACCGTGCTCAGCTGTGAAGCTGCGCCGAATCCGCACTCCTTCGCCTATTTGCGGACCAAAAAAGAAAAAATGGGCCACGTACTGAGCCTCGGCATGGCGAATGCACGGACCGGAGAGGAACTCTGCGTGCGATGCGATCTCGTCGGATGGCGGACAGGTTGTCCGGCCTGCGAGGGCCTCGATCATAACCGAGCAGTCGACCTCTCTTCGCGAGCGCGCGGCATCGAGGCTCAACTCTGACTTCATTGGCGAATAAAGGAATAAAGGAAATAGTGATGAATGAGATCATTACGGAACGGTCCGGAAGCGTCCTTCGCGTTCAATTGAATCGTCCGGCAAAACGAAACGCGATGACTTCGAGTATGTACGTCGTTCTCGCAGATATCTTCAATGACGCCGCCAAGGACCAGAGCACACGGGTCGTGCTCTGGCATGGTGCAGGAGATTCTTTCTCCGCGGGCAATGATGTAGAGGACTTTCTGAAGAATCCTCCGGGCCCGGGAGAATCTCCACAGGCCCGGCTGATGAACGCGCTGCTCGATTTCGACAAGCCGCTGATCGCAGCCGTGCACGGTGCCGCCATCGGCGGCGGAACCACCATGTTGACGCACTGTGACTTCGTGTACGCGGGCGAGAGCGCAAAATTCCAAATGCCATTCATCAATCTTGCTCTGGTGCCAGAATTTGGGTCGAGCCGCTCGGTTCCAGCGAGGATCGGCCATATCCGAGCGGCGGAGTTGATTTTGTTGGGACTGCCGTTCGATGCCAAGCGCGCTGCGGATTTGGGATTCGTTACTCAGGTCGTATCCGATCAGAACCTGCTGACGACCGCGACCGAAACGGCGCAGAAGTTGGCCGCGAAGCCGGCCGGCGCGCTGCAAGCCAGCAAGAGACTCATGAAGTGGTCCTTTCGTGAGCAAATGAAGGCGGCAATGAAGGCCGAGAACGAAGAGTTCAGCGCGCAGATTCGCTCTGAAGACGCCAAGGAGGCGCTGACCGCGTTTCTTGAGAAGCGCGCGCCTGATTTCACCAAGACCTCTAAATCTGCAACGGCGGCGTAGCCGTTGCGAACGCACACATATCGAAGAATCCGCAGGCATATGCTGGCCGGCGAAGGACCCGGAGCAAGTCGCATGAGCGAGACACAACAAGGTGTGGTTACCGTCGCCGAAAGCGGCAGCGGGCCATATTCACAACTGGTGCATGCGGGCCGGCACGTCTTGTCCGCCGACGAGCCAGACGCGAGCGGAGGTCACGACGTCGGTCCGTCGCCGTACGAATACCTATTGGCGGGACTCGGCGCGTGCACCGCCATGACGGTGCGATCCTATGTCGAGCGCCATAACTGGGGTCTGCGCCGCACGACCGTTGAACTGTCGCACGAAAAGAGGCCGGCTGCAGATGGCAATTCGATGATCAACCATTTTCACCGCGCCATTCATCTGGACGGCGATCTGACCGAACAACAGAAACTGAAGCTGCTCGAGATCGCCGAGAGGTGTCCGGTCAGCCAGACTCTGCGCCGCTCCTCCACCATCGAATCGAGCTTGACGGATGCTGCCCCGCCATTTGCGGCATGGGCGCGCTCTGAGGATCGAACCGCAACTATAACACGAAAGGACATACCATGACCGTACTCCAGGCCACGCGAACAAAGGCTTCATCGGGCGCGACCCGCTCTGGCCGATTGTTCCTTCTCGAACTGAGCGGCGACCGCATTCACTCGATGAATGCGGATGGCTCCGAGCGCAAAACGATAGTCACCAATTGTCACCTGCCCGACGGCATCGTCGTGGATGCGGACGCAGGTCATATCTATTGGACCAACATGGGTGTCCCTAACCTCGACGACGGCTCGATCGAGCGTACCGACCTCGACGGCAAAAATCGCAGGGTTATCGTCCCACAAGGCGTTACGCACACGCCGAAACAGATCCACCTCGATAAGGAAAACGGCAAGATCTATTGGTGCGACCGTGAGGGCATGCGGGTGATGCGCGCGAACATCGACGGCTCGCACGTCGAAACCCTGGTCGAGACCGGCCGCGGCGACAAAGACAGTCGCGATGCGACCCGGTGGTGCGTCGGAATCACCATCGATCCCAAGCTTGGGAAAATCTACTGGACGCAAAAAGGTCCGGACAACGCCGGCCTGGGCCGCATTTTCCGCGCCAACATCGACATCCCGAAGGGCGAGAGCCCGACGAACCGCTCCGACATCGAGGTGCTGTTCGATCAGTTGCCGGAACCCATCGACCTCGAGCTCGATCTGGCGAATCGCGTCCTGTACTGGACCGACCGCGGCGATCCTCCGCGTGGCAACACCGTCAATCGCGCGCCGATCGACAAAAAGGCGGTGCCGGAAATCCTGATCACGCACCTGATGGAGGGAATTGGCATCGCCCTCGACGTTCCCGGCAATCGGATGTTTGTCACCGACTTTGCCGGTTCGGTCTATTCCGCCGATCTTGATGGAAAGAACGAGCGCAATCCCCTCTATGGGCAGGGCAACCTCACCGGCATCGCTTACACGGACATCTGAAATCAAACCTGAAGGAGAATCAAACCATGTCGAACAACAAGCCTATTCGCCGCATCGCCATCATCGGAACCGGCGTGATCGGCGCGAGCTGGACCGCGCTGTATCTCGCCAAGGGACTGCAGGTGGTCGCGACCGACATCGCGCCGAACGCTGAAGCCGCGCTGAGGAAGTTCGTGGAAGCCGCCTGGCCGGCGCTCAAGCGATTGGGCCTGTCGCCCGGAGCGTCGCAGTCGAACCTCAGTTTCACGGCCGACCTCACGAAGGCGCTCGCCGGCGCCGACCTCGTTCAGGAAAACGGGCCCGAGCGGATCGATTTCAAGCAGAAGCTCTATGGGCAGCTGGACGAGCTGCTGCCGCCTGACGTGATCATCGCGTCGAGTTCGTCGGGGCTCACCATGAGTGCAATTCAGTCGGGCGCCGCGTCCCATCCCGAGCGCTGTGTAATCGCGCATCCGTTCAATCCACCCCATCTAGTCCCGCTTGTGGAGATCGTCGGGGGAGCCAAAACGTCAGAGGAGACGATCGAGCGCGCCTCGGAATTCTATACGGCATTGGGAAAACAAACGGTCCGTCTGCACAAAGAAGTGCCCGGCCATGTCGCCAACCGCTTACAAGCCGCCTTGGCGCGTGAAGTTTATTACCTGGTTGCCGAAGGGGTTGTCAGCGCTACCGATGTAGACAAGGCGCTGTGCTGGGGACCAGGGCTACGGTGGGGCATCATGGGCAATTTGCTTCTCAACCACCTCGGCGGCGGACAAGGCGGTATCGAGCATTTTTTCCAGCAGTTCACCGCTCCGATGACCGCTTGGTGGAAGGTTCTCGGCTCGCCGGTGTTGACGCCCGAAGTGCAGAAAAAGCTCATCGACGGCGTTCACGCCGAAGTGGGATCGCGCTCAATTGCCGATCTGGAAGCACAGCGAGACGAGATCCTGCTAGGACTGCTCGAATTGCGTAATAAGTACGACAACCCGACGGCGACATCGCTGCGAACGGCTCGTGGGGGAGGGTAGCATGACCTTGTTTGATTTTTACGACTTCCAGCATCTCATGCTCCGCGCCTACGTGCGTAACGTCATGGTCTTCGTGACGCTGCCCTACCATATAGCGCAAGAGGCGCGCAAAAATCGCACAAGTGAAAGGCCCTCTCAGTCCGTTCGCGATTTTCGGCGCAATGACGTTAGGTGGCTCAGATGAGCGAGACTCTGCAAGATTGCGGAGCTGATTCATGGAGAAAGTCATGAAGCTTCTTCATTTGGACTCAAGCATCACCGGGCCGAACTCGGTGAGTCGTGTTCTCACTTCCGAAATTGTTGCTGCGCAGATTGCTCTGCATCCCGGTATTGAGGTCATCTATCGGGATCTGGCCAAAGAGCCGGCCATGCACCTGTCCCCGGAGCACCTTGCTGTGTTTCAGGGCGGTCCAGTTCGGAGCGACGCTCTGGGTCAGGATCTGGCCCTTGGCGGCAGATACCTAGACGAGCTCTTTGCTGCCGACGTGTTGGTAATAGGCGCTCCGGTGTACAACTTCAGTATTCCTACACAACTCAAGTCCTGGATCGACCGAGTCGTCGTCGCCGGCAAGACTTTCCGGTATACAGAGCGCGGTCCGGAAGGGCTCCTGCCGAGCGGTAAGAAAGTCTTTATCGCTTCGTCCAAGGGCGGCATCTATACCGGCGAGAGCCCGGCGAAGTCGTTGGAGCACAATGAGTCGTATTTGAGGGGCGTTCTTGCCCATATTGGTCTCAAGGACGTCACAGTGGTCCATGCCGAAGGAGTAGGTCTTGGCCCCGACGCGCGCCAAGCCGCGATCGATGATGCGCGTCGTGCGATCAATGGACTTCGCGCAGTCGATCTGACCGCCTGACCACCCAGGTAGCTGAGCTGGCATCGGCATCCTTCTCCCCCGGGGGATGCAGAGGCTTCGGCGATCCGGCTGCAGACTTATTCGCAGAAAATCGCGCGACGTCAAAAGCTGCGCATTCTTTTTTGACAAGAACGTTTTGAGAAAACCGTGCAAAGATTTCTTGTTGTTGCCGCTCTGACTACATCCATCAAATCAAGCCCCTCTAACGCCTAAGCGCCTACCGCCGACAATATTAGCGCAGAACTAAACAAACTGAGCAGAGGTGGAAAAGCTAGTTCGCGACGCTGTGGCTAGGCTTTGGGTCGTTCCACGCTCAGAGGTTTTCCGTGCCGACCACGGGATGCATATCCTGTACATGCCGAAACATAAACTGGGCTTGTCAATTGAAACTGGAGCCTTTCAAGGTCCACAACAGGAGAAGTCTGATGAAGATGTTCACTACGGTTGTCGTGCTGTTCTCTGCGGTAGCCACCGCTGCGAACGCACAGACAAAGGTCTCTCTGGAACAGGCATGGAGCCAGTGTCTGAAGGTGACCGACAAAGCGGAAGGTCCCAAAACCGACGAAAACGATGCTGCGCGGGTAGCAGCGTTCAAGGCCTGCATGACCAATATGGGCCACGCGGAAGGAAAGTGAACGGGCGCGCTACCCGAGTTGATAGAGTCGACGCCGGATCTGGCGAGCGGAGCAAGTTTGCTCCGCTCCAACACGCTGTCCGCCGTGTTTGCCGCGCGCTCTCCAGAAGCCTAAGCGCCGTCCGGCGCGGGGCGCGCGCTACACGGTGGTTGTGGAATCGTCACGAGTCGCAGTCGGCATTCAGGCCGGCAGTTATCGAGTCGCAATAATACAGACGTTCGAGTATCGCGCGACGCTTGCAAATGTCCACGCACAGGTTTGCTGGAGAGGAGGCTTTTATGACTAGATTCTTATTACTGCTGGCGCTCAGCACTGCCGGGATCTTCGGAGTATCAACAATATTGAAGGCGGAAGGTACCCCTGAACAAAGGTGGGCCTGCGAGCATGACGCATTCAAATTTTGCGGCAAAGAGATTCCCAACGTGCAACGGGTGACGGTATGTATGACCAAAAATGTCAAAAAGCTTAGCCCCGCATGTCGATCTCAGTTCAAATAACCAGAGCGGTCATTGCATTGGACAATGGGAGCATGTTTGCGACGGCCGGCAACTTTAGACCCGCAACGTGAGGCGGGCTTGCGACGATCGTCAAGCTTTCGCAGATCAAATTGCCCGGGAAACAAGAAAACCTGTCTTGTCACCCCGCCATCAACGTGCATTTCGTCGTAAGTCAAACCGTCACGACGTACCGAGAAAAAAAACCGGCGGGAATACACCGGGAATCGAAGTCGAAGCGACAAGAACCTCGCGAAACAGCTTAAGTGCATTTGCATCACCCTGTATCGCGATAGCGCCCATATCCCAAACGACCGGACGCTGTGCGTCGAGTTCCGTGGTACCAATGTAAAGCCTCCGTCCCCGGCGATACTCA
>Ga0193699_10000169_pt1 | contig 29883 bp, 25 predicted proteins | sample L3c2metaG_FD_160095 | JGI IMG/M metagenome (GOLD analysis project Ga0193699, IMG submission 160095) | Soil microbial communities from a riparian zone of the East river system, Colorado, United States - L3c2 | ecosystem: Environmental > Terrestrial > Soil > Riparian zone | place: USA: East...
CCCGGCATGAATGACGCTGAGCGCCTCGCAAAGCTCATGGCCGATCCCGTGAACAACCTCCGGGAGATTGCCGAGTTATTGGGACAGGTCGAGCCGGAAAATAGCCGCGATTCCGACAAGCCGGTAGACCGCAAGCCGCCTATGGACCGCCGTTCTAGGCCATAACTTCCGCTCTCAGTTGAGACGTATTTTACAACCGAAAACACTCCCAGCGTGCATTCGGTACCTGGGAGGTTGCAATGAATGAGAGGGAAAAAACGGCTGACTATCTTTGCGATCAGTTGGCGGGGCTGTCGGTGAAGGCCCACCAATCTAAGTTGAAGGTCTTGGCCTACTTGATCGAAATCGCTGCAATGGAGGCAGTACGGGACGCTCGGGCAAAAGCTGCGCCATGCTGATTACCGGCCCGAATATGTTCGTGCAGGATTATCACGACCGTATGCCTGTGCTTTTGCAGCCCGAACAAATCGACGGTTGGAGTTCTCGAACAACCGTAGGTCGCCGAAGGATACGATTGGGATCGTTAGTAGCGCAAACGGTTAACATTGGATGCTGCGAGCATCACTGCCTTAGCAGCCGCACAGTCGACGGCTGTTCGGCATCAGAAATTCGACTTATGAAGAAATTGCGAAAACGACATCAGACTTGTGAACAAATAGTACACTTGTACTAAGTAGGCGGCGGACTGAGAACTCAGTCGTCCGCCTAGATAATCCTCAATGACCTTCGCGCGATTCGAAAATCGATCGAGTGCGGTTACTGTGCGACAATCGATGTCAACCTCACGCTGGTAAATTTCCTTCTTGAGGTAGTGAATTGGGGCGCCGCATAGGCGCTGGCTCGTTTGCGGATGCGAGCGCGATGGGCGCGCGACTTGATCCACCGCGCCCGTGTCAGCATAGACTTTCAATGACGGATCACGACCTTGCCAGTGACTTTGCGGCCCGCGTAATGGCTCCAAGCGGCCTTGGCCTCATCGAAGGAAAACACACTGTCGATGACCGGCCGGATCTCATGCTGTTCTATCACCTGGCACAGGTCCTCCAGGTCACGACGGCTGCCGATCGCGATCGTCTGGAACGACGCCTGGCTCAAGAACATGGTCATGAAGTCGAGGCCGCCCTCCGTACCCGCCAGAGCACCCACGAGGGATACCTGACCGCCATAAGCGATGGTCTTGACCGACTGCGCCAGCGTACCCGGTCCACCGACCTCCACCACCCGGTCCACGCCACGGCCGCCCGTGAGCGCGCGCACCTTGTCGCCCCAATCTGGTGAGTCGCGACTGTCGATCACCTCGTCAACGCCCAGCTCACGGAGACGGGCCGCGTTCTCTGGATTGGACGTCGTCGCGATCACGCGTGCGCCGAGCGCCTGGGCCAGTTGAACAGCGAACAGAGAAACCCCGCCCGTTCCTTGGGTGAGGACTGTTTCTCCCGCCCTCACGCCCGATAGCGCAGACCACGCGGTCACGGCGGCGCAGGGCAACGTCGCCGCCTCCTCGAAGGTCAGATGTTTCGGCATCGCGGCGAGCGTTTCAGCGTTGACGGCCTTGTACTCGATCAACCATCCGTCGTGATCGACGACATATTGCTCGGGCATCGCTTTGAACGATCCGCCGAACCAGTTCGGGAAGAAGGAGTTGATGACCCAATCGCCGACTTTAAAGCGCGTTACGCCCGTGCCGACCGCAATTACCTCGCCGGCGCCGTCCGAGAGCGGTACGCGGCCGGGAGGGACCGGCATCGGATACACGCCATTGAGAATCATCACGTCACGGAAATTGAGCGAGCTTGCCCGCACCCGGATAAGCACCTCGCCAACGCTGGGCGATGGGATGTCTCGCTCGGCGAGGACCAGGCCGTCCAGACTGCCGAGCCGATCAAGCTGATACGCGCGCATTTTCGAGCCTTTCGCGGTCATGGTCGAGATTCCTTGTTCAAGGTTTCTTGAATCTGCAGAGCGCCTCGTCATAGTACCACCCGCGTCGGATAGTCGATCCGATCGAAGCGGCCGCCTGTCATCACTGCGCCTTGCTCTGGCGATCTATTCAAGTCGTGCGGATAGCCGAGAGCGATTGCGGTCACTGCGTCGAGCCGATGCATCTGCTCGTCATTTAGAGTGACTTTAAGGGCGCCAAGATGGTCCTCAAGTTGCTCCCTTGTACGCGTGCCGATCACCGGCATGACGCCTTTGGCCGTGACCCAAGCCACAGCGACTTGATGCCCTAGATTCTCGAGGAAGGTCCGGGCGTGTTCAGTGATCGTGCTTTCCTCTGCGAAAGATGCGCTGCTTTTCTACTTGTTGAGGCTGCAGGTTGATTTGCTAATCATGTCGACATCGTCATTTTGATGAATGATGATCGATTTAATGAGTCGTGGCTTTGCACTGGTTGCTACGGGTTTGTCATTTCTTGCTAGCAAAAGAGCTACGCGGGAATCGGTCAGGTGACGTTACGGAAAAGCTTGCAAGATCGATTGCCCTCACACCGGCGGCTCTAATTTTTCTCAGTTCTCGAACTTCGCACTATCAACCCTTTTTACAAATCTAAGGCGGACGCATCGCAGCGGAGGAGCATTTGCTTTGCGAGCGTAATCGATGCCGCTTGCCGGTCGTCAGCCAGTCATTGGGGGCGCGCATTCTTCAGAATTGTTCAGGGCAAGAAATGATAAAATCGTAGCAACCGTTGCTAAGCCAAGCTCATTAATTCGGTCATCATGTCTCAATCCTAATGATGTCAAGTTAATCGGCGGAACCCTGACTTTGCTCAAATCTTCAGCAAACAACTTCAGTTCATGCGTTAGCATCTCTCCTGACCCAACCGAATGGATCAATGGCATGTTGCAGCGAGTCCCAGGCCACGATTTTAATCCACGGCGGAAGCTACGATCGTCGGAGGTCGCGTTTAAGCGAGCGACGGCAGGCGAAGCTGCGGTTAGCTTGGCTGACGAAAAGCGGATGGCCAGCGACTTGCCGCGTCCGGTGGCTTGGCCGACGTTTGGTCCCAGCGCTGCCACCACAGCGCCCGATATTGAATACGCCCTGTCCGCGGGCGTACCGCCCTCAGCGATCCTCTTCAAGCTTGTCACCGATGTGGCGGAGGTCCTGGACTCCGAATACGAACCGTTGCGCGCACTCCTTCGGCAGGCCGCCGCCCTGCTGCGGTCAGGTGCTGCACGGCGCAGGCTGACGGAGCGCGGTCCGGCCCGAGCCGCGCTCGCGAAGTGGAAGGCCAAGCGTGTTGCGAGCCACATCAACGATAATCTCGATAAATACTTGCCTCTCGGCGAACTGGCGAGGTTTGCCGGGCTTAGCAACAGCCATTTCTCGCGCGCCTTTAAGGGCGCCTTCGGGAAGACGCCCCACGCCTTCATTATTTGCCGGCGTGTCGAGCGGGCCCGGCAGGAAATGCTTGAGTGCCGAGTATCTCTCTCGCAGTTCGCCCTGTCCTGCGGCTTCACCGACCAGGCGCACCTCGCTCGTACCTTCCGGCGCGAGACGGGCCTGACGCCCAGCGAGTGGCGTCGCGCCAATCTCCCCGCTGTCGATCGCCCGCACTGTGACGCCTCGGCTCATCATCAAGGCCATGACTTGGGCTTTCTCCGCTGATCCTATAGCGCGCGGCCGGGAGATCACCGCGTTCCGACCATCAGATCTGCCGGATCTGCAAGCGACTAGAGAGCACGACCGCGCGATCAAGACGTCTGGGCCATCGAACACCCGCAGAGTCTGCGGGAAGCACTGGCGAAATGTTCGGCCATGAACGCCCCACCCTTATCGAAGTCGTCAGCGGCCGTCAGGAATTGCTCATGCCGTCCAAGACAACGCTCGATTAAAGATCATCACAACCGGTGCGAATACGATCAACATCAGCACGTCGCGGCCACAAGCACCGAGCACTCAAACTTCAACAGTCCTTGGTATGTCACCAGTCTCATCGCCGTTCCGTTGCAGTACGCGAGAAAATAATTTTGCATTCGGTATTCGCGCGGTCGCCCGTTGTGCAGGGCTGGTAAGCACGATGGCGGTCGATCCCATGCACTCCGCCTTCCTTGCAAAAAAAGGCGACCGACCTCAGTGAGTAGAGATCGGCCGCGTCCGGCTTCGGGGAGGTGGCGGGGGTGCCAGCCGGATTGACGACAACTTTACTCGGCCCACGCAAGGTGGCTTTCACGAAGCTGCGCTATTTGTCATTTCCTATCCCTATTTTTACTCGTTCGTCACCTCTCGCCGCTTTGGGCCAGTGCGCGCTCAATGCGTTCGATTGTGATCTCTACCGAACGATTTTTTGAAGAAGCGCAGAATGGAGATCGTTATGACCGGTCACCGCTTGGGCCGGATTGGGAATCGATGAGGTGATGCGCCGCCTAGCCGCAACTTACGCTAACGAACAATCAGCGCGCGTGGCGCGTCTGAATCATTCGCTCTACGTCGCAACCATAAAACTCGTGTTAAGGGCACCGATAGTTCCTGATCATGTAAAGCAGCACGTCAGGAACCCGTTTTGGCTGTTAGTATTTCAACGACTCGTACTCGAATGTTGAAAATGTGTTGCATTCGCTCGCGCGCCGCAACTGTGTACTAGGCTTGGGTGGCCGCTCGCCTTTGAGAATGCGGTCTGAATCTGCAGGTGATGGCAATCCAGTCGTCACCAGATTGATTTCTGCGTGTCTCCATTGCCCAGCAAGAAATGACAAAATCGCAGCAACCGGTGCAAAGCCAAGGCTTATTAATTCGATCATCATTTCTCAATCCCGACGACATCAACATGATCGGCAATTTAAACGTGTAGCCTCAACCAGCAGAGAAGCAGCCCATCTCTCGCAGAGGAAAAAGCCAAATGTATCAAGCAATCGAGCGGAGAAATGAGGCGTCACGGCGGAATGACCGCTGATTTTTGGTCATTCAGTCGGACCATGACGGCTTCCGCGAGCCCACGTCGTAATGCCAGCTGCGATTGGCTACTCGGAGGATGTAGGTGTTCAAAAAGTTGCTCATATTCTTTGTCGCGCTTGGATTTATAGGCGTCTTAGGTTTTGCAGCGTTAGCATGGAAGCCTTCTATATCTCCGACTACGCCGTCTTCAGCGGGAAGCTTCGGACACGATCTGGTCGCGAAGGGTGCCGCGCTCGCCGGCGGTGGCTATTGCGCCGAGTGCCACACCGCTAAAGGTGGGCAAATGTTCGCCGGTGGTTATCCCATGCCGACTCCCTTCGGCGTGATCTATTCCACCAACATCACCCCTGATCCTGAGACCGGCATCGGCAATTGGTCACTAGCGGCTTTTTCTCGCGCGATGCACGAAGGCGTTGCACGCGACGGCTCACTTCTCTTTCCGGCGTTTCCATACGACCACTTCACGAAACTATCCGGCGATGACGTGCAGGCGCTCTACGCGTATTTCATGACGAGGGAGCCGGTCCGCGCTCCCGCGCTTACAAACGGAATTCCGTTCCCGCTCAATATCCGTTATCTGCAGGCGGGATGGAGGTTGCTGTTCTTCAGGCCCGGCCGCTTTGAACCAGACGCTGCCAAGACCGCGGAATGGAACCGTGGCGCTTATCTCGCGCTAGGGCTGAGCCATTGCAGTTCGTGCCACACGCCGCGCAACCTGCTCGGCGCGGAAAAGTCAGGTGACGCCTTTGCTGGCGCGGTAATCGACGATTGGATCGCCCCGCCATTGACCGCCGCAAATCCGGCACCCGTGCCTTGGTCGCAGGCGGAGCTGTATAGCTATCTTCGCAATGGCATAAGTGTTTTTCACGGGACTGCGGTGGGACCGATGGCGCCGGTCGTCCGCGGCCTTGCCGCACTGCCCGAATCTGATGTGCAGGCCATCGCAGCCTATGTAGCCGACATTGGTCACTCGAAGGACCGGTTGGCATCTGCCGATTCGGCGGTGGCGCGCGCAATGTCCTACGCGCCTATCGGCACCGGACAGGAGTTCGACGCCGCCGCTCGGCTCTATACGACTGCATGCGCGTCTTGTCACTACAACTCCGGCCAGACGCCGCTCGCGGTCCGGCCAGATCTCGCACTCAATAGCGCGCTGAATCTGCCTGAGCCCAACAACCTGATCCAAGTTGTGCTGCGTGGCATTAGTGCGGAGGATGGCATCCCGGGCGTCGTCATGCCCGCCTTCGCGCGAGCGCTCAGCGACTCCGACATTGCTCGCATCGCCGCCTATCTGCGACGGACTCGCACGAATTTGCCGCCCTGGCCTGACCTCGAGACGAAGATCGACGCGATTCGCCGGCAGATCCTAGCCTCGCAATGAAGACCGCCGTTCGGAGATTTTGAGCATGACTACATTCCACATAAATGGCCGCGCCGTTACGACCAACGTCGACAATGATACCCAGCTGTTGTGGGTTATTCGTGATGTCATCGGCCTCACTGGCACGAAATTCGGCTGCGGCATAGGAATGTGCGGCGCCTGCACCGTGCACGTGGGTGGGCGCCCGACGCGCTCCTGCATTACGTCGGTGGGTAGTGTCGCGGGTGCTGAGGTCACGACGATCGAAGGGCTCGATCCCCAAGGACAGCACCCGCTGCAGAAGGCTTGGATCGACCTTCAGGTTCCGCAATGCGGGTACTGCCAGTCCGGTCAAATCATGCAGGCGGCTTCTCTGCTGAAAGACTTCCCGACGCCAAGCGACCAGGACATTGATGCGGTCATGTCGGGCAATTTATGCCGCTGCATGACGTATGTCCGTATTCGCAAGGCCATCAAGCAAGCGGCTGCCGAGCTTCGGAAGGTTGTAACCAATGGCTAGACTCAAGCACCGGGCCGTGGATGAGGCCCACTCGTTATCGCGTCGCGGCTTTCTGATTGGCATGAGCAGCGCTGGAGTAGCTTTCGGCTTCGTACGATCGGAACCGCTAGCGGCCGCTACTTCGACACTCACACGCCACGCGTTTGAGCCGACCATTTGGTACAACATTGACAGCGACGGAATTGTAACCGTCAACTTCACTCGCGCAGAGATGGGGCAGCACGTCGGTACTGCGCTCGCCAGAATACTCGCCGACGAACTCGAAGCGGATTGGCAAGACGTACGGATCAACGCTGTCGACACGGATCCGAAGTGGGGAGTGTTTATCACGGGCGGCAGCAGGTCGGTATGGCAGACCTTTCCGCTCTTCAGTCGCGCGGGCGCAGCCGGACGGATTGCACTCGTGGAGGAGGGGGCACGGCTTCTCGGCGTTCAGGCGGACCAATGCATGGCGCGCAATAGCGCTGTCATTGCGGCTAACCGTTTGATCTCCTATGCCGAAATTATCAGACGCGGTGAATTGAAGCGTACATTCACTGCAGACGAATTGGGGATGATGCCGATAAAGCCAGCGTCGGAACGCCGCCTCATCGGGCACAAGGCCAACGCGATCGACATTCCCGCGAAGACAAACGGCACAACGATCTACGGGATCGACGCGGCTGTCGAAGGTATGGTCTACGCGCGGCCGAAAATTCCACCGACGCGCAACGGTGCGAGCGTTCGTTCGATCGACGATTCCGCAGCCAGGACAGTCAAGGGCTATATCAAAAGTCTCGTACTCGACGACCCGTCGGATACAGTTCCGGGCTGGGTGATGGTGTTAGCAGACACTTATCCGGCCGCCATAAGAGCGGCTGACCTCGTCAAGGTCGATTGGGTGGCGGGCGATACCGCAAACGTCTCCGAACAAGATATTTACGACTGGGGCGCGAAACAAATAGCAGACGTGAACGGTGGCGCTCTGCTGGTAGACGACGGCGGGCTCGACAACGCCTTCCAGCGCGCGACTTCGACGCTCGAACAAACCTATACGACTAACAGCGTGCTCCACCTCCAACTTGAGCCAGTCAATGCGCTCGCATTCGAAAAGGACGGCATTTTCGAGATTCATACCGGCAGCCAAAGGCAGAGCTTGATCCTGCCGATACTCGCCCAAGCGCTTCGTATACCACAAGAAAAAATAGTGATGCGTACTTATTCGATCGGCGGTGGCTTCGGTCGGCGACTGAACGAAGACTATGCCGTGCCAGCGGCACTCGCCGCCAAGGCAATCGGCAAGCCGGTGAAGATGGTGTTGACGCGCCCCGACGATACCCGTTTTGACTCGTTTCGCTCGCCGTCCATTCAAACGCTACGCATGGCATTCGGTGCCGACGGCAAGGTCACTGCGATGGAGCATCATGCATCCGCGGGCTGGCCCACGGGCGTGATGGCGCCGGGCTCCATGTCGAAAGGGTTGCATGGCGCGCTCTATGATTCGTTTGCGATAGATGGAGCGGACCATTGGTACAATGTGGGCGCGCAGCGCGTACGGGCGCTGTCGAATGACCTGGCTAACCGAGCTTTCAGACCAGGCTGGCTGCGCTCGGTTGGGCCTGGCTGGACCAATTGGGCGCTCGAAAGCTTCATGGACGAGGCGGCCCATGCGGTGCGCGTCGATCCTGTTAACTTTCGACTTGGGATGCTGGATGGTTCAGGGCGCAATGCGGGCTCGGCTCCGAACGCAGTCGGCGGCGCAAAGCGCCAAGCAGCGGTGCTACGACGCGCTGCGCAAAAGGCAGGCTGGGGCACTACTATGCCGGAGGGTACTGGACTTGGCGTAGCAACCACGTTTGGCCAGGCTCGCAGTATGCCAACTTGGATGGCTTGCGTCGCACGCGTCAGAGTCGATCGCAGCATTGGTGGGGTGATGGTTGAGAAACTCACGATTGTCGTAGACGCCGGCACCCTCGTGCATCCAGACGGCGCGTTGGCGCAGGTTGAGGGCAGCGTGCTTTGGGGTGTCAGCATGGCGCTGCACGAAGGAACCGAGATCGTCAAAGGTGAGGTGAGGGACACAAACCTCGACAGCTATACGCCGTTGCGTATCTCCGACGTGCCTGAGCTTGATGTCGAGTTTGTCGACAGCACCGAGGTTCCAGTTGGTCTAGGCGAGCCTGCGACGACCGTTGTTGCTCCCGCCATTGGCAATGCAATCTTCTCTGCCGTCGGGGCTCGGCTTCGCCATCTGCCCATGCGCCCGGCCTTTGTGCACCGAGCGCTCGCAAGGCGATAGGTGAACGCGTCTGACGCGGCCTAACACAATGCCCCTGAAGCACGGAGATTACTCGCGCTTCGCTGGGGAGGTGAATATGGCTTCAAGTCTGCTGGCTCGATCCGCAAGCACACTAGTGCCTTCGAGCAGTTGTGCGGCGCGTGCATTAGCGCATTCCTGTGATAGGCGGACGCAACGCAGTGTCACCTCATGCAAATGCTGGCCGATTTCGGTGGGCGACATTGGACTGAACATGTGCGGGGGTAGTGCGCCAAAGAATTCGTCCCACAATCGGAAGCTGCCGGAGAGGGTCATGCAAAGGGAATTTGAAACGATCATAAGGCAGGCTTCGGCCCGTACTCCCAGCATCATCGTCGGCCTGGTGGTCGTCGCCGTCGCCGTCCTGTCGCTCTGGTACCTGGTGCGGCCCGAACCCCTGCTGGTGCAGGGTGAGGTGGATGCGACGCGGCTCGACATCGCGGCGCGGGTCGACGGACGTGTCGCAAACATCCCCGTTGCGCGCGGCCAGAACGTCGGCGCCAACGCGGTGCTGGTGCGGATCGACAACCCTGAAACGTTCGCAAAGCACGATCAGGTGCTGGCCGCCAAGGTCGTCGCCGATGCGCAACTCGCAAACATCAACGCCGGCACGCGTGCGGAGGTCATTGCGGCGCGCAAGGCCGCGTACGAGCGTGCGCAGGCGAGCGTAACCCTGGCGCAGAAGACCTACGACCGCGTGCGCCAACTGGCCGAGCAAGGCAATGCTCCGCAGGCGCGGCTCGACCAGGCAACCGATGCCCTGCACGAAAGCGAACGCGCCACGGATCAGGCCAAATCGGCCTACGAGCAGGCGGTCAACGGCTACACCGCCGAGGAACGTCAGATCGCGGTCGCCAACATGAAGAAGGCGCTCGCCGACATTAAAGCCGTTCAATCGATTATCGATCAGATGGTGGTCTACGCGCCGGTCGCCTCGCAGGTCTACAAACGCAACGTGGAGCTTGGCGAATATGTTTCGCCCGGCGTGCCACTAGTCACGTTGATTGATCTCGACGACGTATGGATCCACTTCGATCTGCGCGAGGATTTGGTTAAGACGCTGAAAATCGGCGACCGCTTTAGCGTCCGACTTCCAGCGCTTGGCGATCGCCGCATCACCGTCGAGGTCAAGCTGATCGCGGCCAAGGGCGAATATGCAAGCTGGCGAGCCACACGTGCCACCGGTGATTTCGACCTTCGCACGTTTGCCATCCGGGCATACCCGGTCGACAAGCTGCCGGAGCTGCGGCCGGGCATGAGCGCCTATACAGACTGGCGGGCGCGCGGATGAAGCCGGCGCCAAAACCAGGCTTCGTGCTGGTAGCACGGCGCGAATTGCGCTGGCTGCTGCGCGACCCGGTGGCGCTCATATTGATCTTCGGCGTGCCGCTGTTCGCCTTCGCAGTGCTGACCGCGGTCTTTAGTCACCCGGTGATTCGCGGGCTCGGGGTGGTGGTCGTCGACCAGGACCGATCGGAGACCTCGCGGGCCTTCGTTGAACAGGTGGCCGCGTCTCCTAGTCTCAGCATCGTCGCGCGCACCGACGACCTTGCGTCGGCGGCGCGGGCGATACGGTCCGGCGATGCCATTGCAGCCGTCTACATTCCGGCCAATTTCGAGCGCGACCTGAAGGCCGAGCGCCGCCCGCAAGTCGTCGCCTTCTATAACCAGCAGTTGTTGACGGCCGCGGGCATAGCGTCGTCGGGCGTGAGCGACACCCTCGCGGCCGCCGCCAGCAGTGTGGCGCCAGCGGCCGGCGCGGCGCCGGCAGCTTCCCGCGTCGGGGCGCTCGTCGCAGAGACGATCGTGCTGGTCAACCCGCAGAAGAACTACGCGCAGTTTCTTCTGCGTGCGCTGCTCCCGGTGATCATCCATATGGTCATCGCGCTCGCCGCGGGCTACGCAGTGGGCTCCGAGTTCCGGCGGCGCCGCGTGCGCACCTGGCTCGCCTGTGCGGGCGGCAATCCGATCGTTGCGCTGGCGGGCAAGCTTGCGCCCCTATTCGGGATCTTCTTCGCCATCATGATGGTGGTGCCGCTGATCCTGGAGGGGCTGTTCGATATCTCATTCAGGGGCGACCTGCCGATGATGGTCGTCGCGGGATTGCTGCTGATTATCGGATACCTATCGCTGGGAGCGCTGCTGCAGCTTCTGGCGCGCGACCTCCTGACCGGGCTCAGCCTCACCGGCCTCTTCGTCTCCCCCGCGTTCGGCTATCTCGGCGTGGGATTTCCGATCCTGGGCATGAACGCTTTCGCGCAAGTCTGGGGCGCGATCCTGCCGTTGCGCTGGTACATGGCGGTGTTGTTCGGGCAGGCGGCGCGCGGGCTGTCGGTGCACGAATCCGCTCCTCCCTTCGCCGCGCTTGCTACGCTGGCTGCGATCTACGCGCTGCTGGCGCTCGTTCGCCTGCGCGTGATCGGCGCAAGCATGACCGGCAGAGCAGCCGCACCGGAGCCTGCACCGGCGCCCGCCGCCATGCGCGGAATAGGCGGAGCCTTCGTCGCCGAGTGGCAGCGCGTGCTCGCGACGCGCAGCGCCTTCTCCCTATTGGTCGCTGCGCCGTTGGTCTACGGCGTCTTCTATCCGCAGCCGTATCTGACCCAGATTCTGCGCAAGATCCCGATTGCGATCGTCGACAACGATCTGAGCGAGCTGAGCCGCAGCATCGTGCAGACGCTGGACGCCAGCGGCGCGGTCAGTGTGGCGGTCCATGCCGAGACGCTTCCCGAAGCGCACGCGGCGCTCGATCGCGGCGAGGCCTTCGCCGTGGTCGGCATTCCGCCGGGGACGCAACGCGACGTCCTCAAGGGCGTCGCCGCCCACCTTCCGATCTACGCCGATGCCACTTACCTGTTCATGTTCAGGTCAACGGCCAGCGGGATTTCCGCGGCGATCAATTCGCTGTCATCCGAGCTTACCGCCGGCGGCGCGCGCACGGATGGCAGCCGCGTCAAGGCGACGCTCGCGGCCTTGAGCCCGGCCGACATCCTGCTGCAGCCGATTTTCAACCCGGTCGGCGGCTACGCAAGCTACATCGTACCCGCGGCCTTTGTGCTGATCCTGCAGCAGACGCTGCTGATGGGCGCGGCGATGCTCACCGGCGCAGCCCTGACGCAGGCCGCCAGTGGAGCGGCTGCGAGCGTGCTGGGCCGTGGCATCGCGCACCTGACCATCTATCTGCCGGCGCTCGCGCTATACCTCATCGTGTTGCCGCGCTTCTACGGCTTTTCCGTGCTCGGCCAGCCGTTGCAAGTGTTCGTGCTGGCGTCGCTATTCATTCTCGCGACCAGCTTCATGGGCCAGGCGGTGGGCGCCTGGTTCAGGCGCCCGGAGACCCCGATGCTCGTCTTCCTCGCCACCAGTCTGCCGCAGTTCTTCCTGACCGGCTTCGCCTGGCCGCGCGAAGCAATCCCCAAATCGGCGCTCGCCGCGGGCTATATCTTCCCGGCCGACTTCGCGATCGACGGCATCGTCCGCATCGACCAGCTGGGCGCGAGCCCCTCGGAGGTGGCGCACGACTGGCAAGGGCTCTGGTTGCTGGCCATTGTTTATTTCGCGCTAGCGGTAGTCTCGGCGCGTCTAATCAAGCGGAGGCAGGCGAATGGCTAGTTCCAGAGACGGCCGCATCATCGCGCTCGGGCTCCTCCTCGTCGTGGCAGGCGCCGGAGCGTATGTGCTGTGGCGGCCCGGGCAGGCTGCGACGGTTGTCGGCGTCGTGCGCGCGACCGAGATCCGCGTCGCGCCCCAAGTCGGCGGTCAACTCGCAGCCATCAGGGTCCAGAAGGGCGCCCGCGTCCGTGCTGGCGTCGTCGTCGCCGAGCTGTCCGCGCTTGAGTTGACCGCGGCGGTGGCGCAAGAGCGCGCGGCCCTGGCTGCCGCGGTCGCGTCGCGCAACCACGTCTATGCAGGTACACGCTCGGAGGAGCTCGCTACTCTCGCAGCCGAGATCGCCAAGGCAAAATCGCGGCTGGCTTATGTGGACTCGCAACTCGCCCGAACCTCAACGCTGGCGCGCGGCGACTTCGCCTCGCAGCAGACGCTCGACCAGGCCCAATATGACGTGGCAAGCGCGCGCGCTGACGTTGCCGAAGCCGAGGCCAACCACGCCGCCGCAGAAGCCGGGCCGACCCGCGAGCAGCGCGCCATCGCCGACGCGGAGGTGCAAGCCGCGGCGTCGGCGCTTGCAGTGCTTGAGCGGCGGCTGGACAAGACCATCCTGCGGGCGCCGGCCGACGGGGTCGTCAGTGTGATCGTCGCCGAGGTCGGTGAGGCCGTCCGCGCCGGCCAGCCGGTGCTCGCGATCGAGGAGCCCGACAAGCGGTGGTTGTCGTTCAATGCGCGGGAAGATTTTCTGCACGGCCTCGCGGTAGGAACGACAGTCGATGTTGTGAGGCCAGGCGTAAGTGAGCGACCCCGGCGGTCGTCACTGAGCTTCTGCCTCTAGGGCCGTTCGCGACCTGGCAAGCTGAGCGCGCGGTCGGAGATCACGATCGCAATACGCTGCGCTTGCGCCTCGATCTGCAAGGTGGCTCGACAGGGTTCGAGCCTGGCATGACGGTCTGGCTGCTTCGCTGGGGGCGGATTGCACCGCGGGAAGCCGGCCGGGGCGCGGCGGGGGCTCAATAACGGGGCGGTGAAGAAAGGGACTAATGTTCGGGGCGCCCAACTGTCGCTTTTGTTGAGCTCTGTCTGCCGACCCTTTAGGAAGGTTTTGCCCAAAATAGGCGGCCCGCCGGGACCGTAAATGCGAACCGGTCAGAAGTTACACATGGATGCATCAGTTATTACAGCCCTCGCGGCACTAGCGGGAGCCGCCATAGGCGGTCTCACATCTGTTGTCGCGTCGTGGTTGACTCAACGCGCACAGGCAAGGACACAGCGGCTCGCGCAGGACCAACTCCGCCGGCAAGAAATATATAAAGAATTCATTTTGGAGGCTTCGAGATTATATATCGACGCGCTCCAGGACGACAAAGCAGACGTTTCCGCCTTGATGGTGCTTTACTCGGAGCTAAGCAGAATGCGCGTCCTGTCCTCGGCAACGGTCGTCGACAGCGCTGACCAAATCGTTAGAAAGATCATCGATACATATCTGGAGCCGAGCAAGACTTTCCCAGAACTGCGGGAGATGGCCAATAGCGGGTTGATCGACCCTCTTCGAAATTTCAGTGAGGTCTGCCGCGCAGAATCCGAGCGCCTCCATTTCGGGCCACCCGCCTAGCTCGCGTATGAACGTCGGGACTGGAAAGCGCAGCAGCGCAGAGGGACGTTTGCTGGGTTTGGATGTCGACGACTGGTTCGGCACCGGAAGGGCCAGAGACTGTAAATCATGGCGTCGTTATAGGGCTTCCGCTTTGAATTCCCTGCTCAACGGAACAGCGAATCATTTTGGCGGAACAGGGAATTCTGGCGCGACGTGGCGCCGATCAGGAACCCCGATTTTGGAGGGCTGGTGAGGCTGGTCAGAGAGGACAACGCGATCGACCTCTCACGGCGAATGCTCCTTGATACGGAACCAGGCCACGTAAAGTGCGGGCAGAAATATAAGCGTTAGCGCAGTAGCAACCGCTAGGCCGCCCATGATGGAATAGGCCATCGGTCCCCAAAAGACGGTCGGAGCGATCGGGATCATGCCGAGAATGGCGGCCGCCGCCGTCAGAAGGATTGGGCGAAAGCGGTGCAGGGTCGCTTCAATGACAGCGTCCCAGGGGGCCCGCCCGTGCGCGATCTCCGTATCGATCTGATCCACCAGGATCACTGAATTGCGAACGATCATGCCGACGAGCGCAAGAACACCCAGGATGGCAACAAAGCCGAGCGGCTTTCCAGTAATAAGCAATGCGGCTACCACCCCAATTAACCCAAAGGGCGCGACGCTCAGCACCAAAAACAGCCGGCTGAAGCTTTGAAGTTGGATCATCAGCACAATAAGCATGATGAGAAGTGCTGCCGGAACGACCGCAGCGACTGATGATGTCGACTTGGCGCCTTCCTCAACCGACCCGCCGGCCACAATCCTATATCCAACCGGCAACTCGGCATTCAGCGCCTCGACCTTGGTCCGCAGCGTATCGACCACTGTTGCAGGCAGTACGTTGGCGATCAAATCGCTCTGGACAGTCAGTGTCGGGTTTCGATCTCGTCGCCAGATCAGTGGCCAATCCTGGGCATATTCGACCGTCGCCAACTGGAGCAGCGGAACGGTGCCGCCGTTTGGAATGGCGATCTGCAGGGTCCGCAATGCATCTGGAGATACTCTTTCCTCCTCATTGGCTCGCGCGACGACGTCGATCAAGTATATCCCGTCGCGTAATTGGGTAACGTTGATGCCGGACACCACAGCGGATAGCGACTGAGCCAGCACTTGCGAACTCACGCCCAGCAGCCTGGCCTGATCCTGATCGACGCGCATGCGCAACGTGCGTTGCGGCTCGATCCAGTCGAAGCTTATTTTTTCCGTGCGTGGGTCGCCGGCTATGACGGCAGAGAGCTTGTAGGCGATTTCGCGAACCCGCACTTGCTCCGGACCACTCACGCGGTACTGCAGCGGCCAGCCCACGGGTGGCCCCAATTCAAGCGCCGACAGGCGGCTCACCACGCCAGAGAATTTATCGATCAGGACAGACTCAAGGCGACTGCGGAGCCGCTCGCGTGCTTCAAGGCTCTTGGTGACGATAACCGACTGGGCAAAGAAATCGTTGGCGAGTTGCACATCGAGCGGCAGATAAAATCGAACGGCTCCTTGGCCGACATATGTCGACCAATGATCAATATCGGGGTCGCCTTTCAGGAGTTCTTCGAAGGCTGCAACGATCTTCTCCGTTGCATAGATTGAGGAGGCTTCCGAGAGTTTCAAATCGACCAGCAGTTCTGGTCTGTCGGACGCCGGGAAAAATTGCTGAGGAACGAAGCGCAGTCCAAATATGGAAACCGCCAACGCCGCCAACGTTATGCCAATCGTCAGCCATTTTGCGCGCATAGCTCCCGTCAGCGTACGCCGGAAGCCTTGCATGATTCGGCCGGGCTCCGCCTCGATCGTGTGCTTCATCTGGTCGGGCAGGATGGTTACCCCGATCAGAGGCGCGAACAGAACCGCCACGATCCAGGATATAAGAAGTGCCAATGCGACGACCGCAAAAAGTGAGAACGTGTACTCGCCGGCGGAACTTCTTGCGAAGCCAATGGGAATGAAGCCCGCGACCGTCACCAATGTTCCCGTCAGCATGGGGAATGCCGTCGAGGTGTAAGCAAACGTGGCTGCCTTCGTCTTTTCGGCGCCGGCCTCAAGCTGTGTCACCATCATTTCGACTGTGATCATGGCGTCATCGACCAGCAGGCCCAGCGCTATAATAAGTGCGCCGAGCGAGACGCGTTGCAGATCGATCCCGGCGAACTCCATGCCGACAAACACCGCAGCGAGCACCAACGGAATGGAGCACGCAACAACGGCGCCCGCGCGGACGCCGAGGCTGATGAAGCTTACGGCGAGAACGATGCCGATCGCCTCCCATAGCGCTTCCATGAAATCGTCCACCGCGGCCTTGACGACTTTGGGCTGGTCGGCGGCGAGATGAGGTTCGATACCGATGGGAAGATCCGCCCTGATCTCGGACATCGCCCCTTCGATGTTTTGGCCGAGCGCCAGCACATCTCCGCCGGCCCGCATTGCGATGCCGATCCCGATCGCCGCCTGGCCGTCAAAGCGGAACATCGGTTGCGGCGGATCGGAATAGGTACGCTTGATGGTCGCGATATCGGACAGTCGGAAGATTTGTCCGTTTGCTACAAAATTGACGTTTCGCAGATCGGCTTCCGAGCGAAATCCGCCTGTTACGTCGACGCGAATCTCTTCGTCCGATGTTTGAACGACGCCCGCTGGCGTCACGGCGTTCTGGGCCTGAACGGCTTGAATCAATGCCTGACGATCGAGGTGAAGCCCGGCGAGCTTGTGTGACGAAAACTCAACGTAGATTTTCTCGTCCTGTGCGCCAAAGATATCGATTTTCGAAACATCGTTGACCGCAAGAAGTCGGGTGCGCGCACCCTCCACATAATCGCGCAGTTCCCGTTGCGTAAAGCCATCCGCAGTGAACGCATAGATGATGCCATAGGTGTCGCCGAACTCGTCGTTAAAGAACGGACCGACAATGCCTTGTGGAAGGTTTTGTCGGATGTCGCCGATCTTCTTGCGGACCTGATACCAGACGTCGGGTACATCTCTGCTCTGTACAAAGCCTTTGAGGGTGATGAAAACCGTCGACGTGCCGGCAACGGTATAGCTGCGGATGTAGTCGAGACCTGGAGTTTCCTGGAGCTTCTTCTCTACCCGGTCTGTGATCTGCTGGAGCGTATCGGTTATGTTGGCACCGGGCCATATGACCTGAACCACCATGGTCTTGATCGTAAAATTGGGATCTTCATTGCGGCCTAGTCTCAAATAGGACAGTGCGCCGGCCGCAACGATGATGATGACCAAAAACCAAACAAACGAGCGGTGCGCCAGTGCCCATTCAGAAATATTGAAGCTGCGGTTCATTTCTGAACGCCCGCCTCAGTGTCAAGAAGTCTAACCTCTTGCCCGGGCCGCAAAGCCTGAACGCCCGCCGTTACAACAAGATCCCCATCCGTTAGGCCGTCCACCACGATGATTGCGGATGTGTCATAGTGACCGACGGTGACCGGACGCAGCGATACCGTCTTTTTATTTGGATCGACGACCCACACTGCTGGCTTTCCCTCGCTCTGGGTCAGCGCTGTCCCCGGCAGCTGAATGACGGGTTCTGAGTGTATTTTGACCTGACCGATGATCGTTGCGCCAAGGCGCATTATATCCGGCGGGTTGTCGAGACCGACCTTAACGACGTAGGTGCCTGTTGCTGCATCCGCTTGGGGAGCGACCTCGCGGACATGACCGGTTGCAACGACGGCCGGGTCATCCGACAAGGAGACGGTTACCTCCGGATTTTTCGGACTTTGGCGAATAATTTGGGAGGGGACATTAAAGACCGCGTCTCGGCCGCCATGCGTGGCGACCTGCAGAACCATTCTCCCGGCCGCGACGACTTCTCCGGGCTCTGCTCCTTTCGCCGTCACTGATCCTGCGACGTCCGATTTGAGTGCGGTGTATGTGAGATTGTCATTTGCGTTTCGTAGTCTGGCCTGTGCCGATTCGACCTGCGCCTGCGCGGTCTTCATTTGTTGTTCGGCCTGATCGTATTGAACACGCGTCGTAAATCCCTTGCTCAAGAGTTCGTTCTGCCGACCTTCCGTATTTTTTGCATTCGCCAAAACGGCTTGCGCAGAAGCCAAATCCGCTTCAACTGAACGCAGCGCGTTTTGATAATCTTGGGATTCAATTTTCGCAACGATCTGCCCGGGTGTAACGAGATCGCCGACCGTCACGTTTCTTTCCTGGAGGCGACCACCGATCCTGAAGGCCAGATTGGCCTGATCCTTGGCCTGGATTTGACCAGTCAAACTGATCGTCTCGCCACTTGGCACGTGCCGGATTGAAGTCACGCGCACCGGGCGGATCTCGACCTTTTTCGGCTGTTCATCGCCGCATGCCGCGAGCAGCAGCATACCTGCAATGACAGGCAAAATTCGCTTCATCGTAATATCACCTCATTCAATCTGCCGGGATTGTCTCAACAGTGTCACGACTGACAATTCCCATGCCCAATGGCGCTCGTTCATAGCTCTGCTGCGAGGATCCGTCCGCGCCGCGACCGGGGCGACCCTTGCGCTTGTCCTTGTTGTCATGGTGCGACCTTGGCGACGCCCATCTCTTGCAGCAGCGTTAGATTGTCCTCGATGTGCCAATTGTCGGTGATGCGGCCGTTCTCGATCTTGACGAGGTCAGTGGCGATGAAGGGGATCGGCTGGCCCTTGCCCTGCGTCTGCCCAAACCTGCCGGTGAAATGGCCGTTGAAGCTCATATGCACGGTGACGTAGTCACCGGCGACGATCATCTTCTCCACCGTGACCTTGAGGTCAGGCACGGCGGCGCGGAACTGGCGCGAGGCGAAGGCCGGTCCCTGAGGTCCTTGCGGTCGGCCCGGCGGCAGCGTGTGATCGGTGAAGTTAGGCGCGATGGCTTCCTTCAGCAGGGCCTCGTCGCCGGTGTTCCAGAAATCGTAGAAGGTGCGGACTGCCTTCATGGTTGCCTCGCGTTGCGCATCGGGGATTGAGGCAACGACAACGAGGTCATTGATTCTGACGCCATCAGCGGCAAGGACCGGCGTGGACAGCGAAAGCATCAATGCGGCGAGAAGTCCGACGCTACGTGCGAGGCGCAAGTATCTATTCAGCATGCTTCTGCTCCTGAAATGCGGATGGGGTGGATGCGGAGCTTCCTTCGTGCGGGCACGCTTCGCGGATGTAAAAAATGATGATCGAATTGATGGCCGGTGGCTTTGCGCCGGTTGCTGCGATTTTGTCATTTCTTGCTGGAGACACGTGGGTATCGATCAGGTGAGGACTAAATTGCCGTGCCTGCAATCCGTACCGTATTCTCAAAAAGCAGGTCACACACAAGCCGTGACGGTTTTCGTCACTTCAACCTGAACCCCGCCGATACTGACCGGGCGTCTGACCTGTTACCTGACGAAATGCTCGTGTGAAATTAGCCTGGCAGGAAAATTTGAGTGCGAGTGCAATATCGACCAAGGGCTGATCTCCTCGTATCAACAGCGCTTTGGCACGTTCAAGACGTTTCGCGCTGACGTACTGATGAGGAGATTGACCTATGGCAGCCTTGAATGCTCGCGCGAAATGAAACAGGCTCAGACAAGCAATTGATGCCAAGTGATCCAGCGTAAGATCGCCTTCTAAGTTGGCCTCTATGTAATCCAGCACGCGAGACAGTCTGCGTCGATCAAGTCCATCCTGTGTGACACACGGGAAAGCCTGAGCAGGTGATTGGTTGGCATGGTTTTGAACCAGTCTCGCCGCGAGGCTAGAAGCCAACGTTTCGGCAAGTAGCCTACCGGCAGAGGTGGGGGTCTGCAGCTCCGATACAATCGTAGACGCGATCGCAGCAACAAGAGGATCTTTGAAGCCGCTTTCGTAACGTAGCGACGCGATCACCGGTTTATCGAAGTCGACGCCAAGGCTGTTTGACGAGAAGTGGCTCGACGGAAGGTAGATATGCAACATTTCTGGCACAGGATCGGAAAGATCGACAAAATCTTCCTGCAGACCGGCGGGGCAAAGCCAAATTGTCCCTCGCTCGGCAACTGTTCGCTCGAAGATCCCGCCGGCCCGCCGCGTGACAACCGATCCATTGCCGCGCATATCGACGGAAATCTCGGTATCAGGTTGCGTGCTTTTCCAGGCGACGGTACCGCCGCTGTGACTTCGCAGCTCCGCAGATAGGCCCGACCAGCCTCGACCGGCCGAAGAAACCAGCAGCCCAGCGGAATCATATTTTTCTACACCGTATCCGCGCACCACAGTGGATTCTCCTGCGAGATTCTCACGACGCGCTTTCTCCAATCCGTGGACGCCACTCACCGCTTCCTATTGGGGATGAGCGACCACTGTCGCGTTGCTTTCAGGGCAAAATATTGGTCCTGCGGCCCGCGCGAGTCTGTACAGCGACTGCGGTAGTTTTGACCGCGCCTGCGCAAGTTGGGGCGGCGCTTTTCGACTACCGACGATCTCGTCGGTACTCGCCCGGCGTCACGCCCGTTGCTCGGCGGAACGCGCGATTGAAGCTGGCTTGCGAGGAGAATTGGCAACTGAGTGCAATATCGCTCAAGGGGCGCTTGCCGGCTGCGAGCAACACCATCGCCCTCTCCAGCCGCTGTTGGCTGACATAACGATGCGGCGCAATACCAATAGTCGCCCTGAACATCCGGGCAAAATGGAAAGGACTGAGGCAGGCGACACCGGCTAGCTGCGCAACCGTGATGTCCTCGTCGAGGTGCTGCGCGATGTAGTCCAGGACGCGCCGTAATCTCATTTCGTCAAGGCGGTGCGATCTCAATCTCCGCGAACTGATGGACACTTGTTCGGCATAAGAATGTGCGAGCCGAGCCGCGAGCGTGAGTGCGGAGGTCTCAACAAGCATACGCCCCGCCGCGGTTTCCGAAGTCATCTCTGACAAGATCGCTAGCCCGATCTGACGGATCAGCTCGTCTTGGATATCCGCCAAATATCGAAGCGAGTGTGCCCGTATCCGGAGCAAGTCGTCGTGTTCCAATGAGCTGAATGGCTGCGCTGGAAGATACAGATGCAAAACCTCCGCATGAGGAGCCGTAATGCAAATTTCGTCCATGCTAATGCCGGCGGGCGAAAGCCAGATTTTGCCGGCACGCGATCGCGTTTCCTGGCGCTCTCCGCCTCCGGTACGGCGCACCAAACCAGAGCAGCCTTGGATTGCGATAGTGACCTCTGTGTAAACCGGAGTGAACGGGGGGACTTCGCACACCGGATGGGCGCGGAGGTCAGCCGCGATGTTCGACCAGCCTCGACCAACGGAAGACAGGAGCACCCCCGACTTCGGATACTTTCTCTCACCGTGACCGTACATGCTCATCGGCGCGCTCAAGGTTCTTGCGAAATTCTCACGACGCGCTTTCACCAAAGAGTGAACTCATCTTAATTTCGTTTCTATTATAGTCCTCGATCAGGACATTACCGAAGTAATAGGTTCGTGTGCCGTCGACGGCGTGTGTGTTGGGGGCGCGACCAACCTCGCCGGGAAAATGGCCGAGGTGCGAGCCGATTGGCGCCTGCGGAGCAACAGCGGTGACGCCGCCCTCGATTGGGCGCTCTCCGGCTGTGGCCTCGTCATGAATTCCTGGGTGGATGTAAAGGACCACTTGCTCTCGGGGCGCCTCGTCCGCGTTTTACCGGAATGGCGCAGCGAACCAGCACCCGTCTGCGCACTCTTCCCATCGAGCCGTCAGCTACATACTCGCGTGCGCGTGTTTATCGACGCAATGGCGGATTTGCTCACTCGGAGCACTGGCTAACTTACGGCCGCGTCGTAGAGCACATCCTTCGTACTGGCGGTCGCCGTGGATCTCCGTGACGTCACCTGACCGATTCCCGCGTATCTCTATTGCCAGCAAGAAATGACAAAACCGTAGCAACCGGTGCAAAGCCACGGCGCATTAATCGATCAATGTTTCTCAGCCTACTATTCGTTCCGCCAAGGTCATCGTCCCGGCGCGCGATCAGGACGAGGCCAGCGGAGCGCCGACGGTCATGCTCGTTCGGCAGCCTAACGTTTGCCAAACTCTTCGACGGCGCTCCGGCTGATGGTGCACCGGCAAGACAGGAGTGAGGACGTTTTTATCTTGAGGAGCAGTTGCAATGGATTTCCGTGACCATGTGCGTTGGCTGAGCCGTGTGACACTGGTCGTCGCGATCATCATGATCGGATGGGGCTTAAGCGTTGTCCTTCGACAACCCGTAACCTCTTGGTTTGCCACATCGGCCATTGGTTGGATGGCACTGCTGTTCATTTCCGCTGTTTGGCAACTACGCGGCTCCTTAATTGCCATTGCGGCGTTGGCGCTGGCCACGGCAGTGGTTTCTCGTCTGTTCAGCATTCTGCGTTTGAATCCTCCAGCCAGCATTGCCGGGTTGAGCGCTCAAGATCTTGACCTACAGGTCGCGACCGGCCCTGGTGTGCCGGGATTCGAAGTTCTTGGTTGGTTGCTGGGGGCACTCGTGTTCGCCCAGTTTATCTTGCGTGCCGCTTCTTTCGAAACACCCGGGGAGTCGCGGGAATCATCGCTGAATGTGTTGGCACTGACATTCATTAGAGTTTATGTCGGCTTGATGTTCGTCCCTCATTTCGGGAGTCACATCCTCGGCGGGCCGTATCAATTCGAGATTTACACGCTGTATTTTGCCAGCCTTCACCTGCAGATGCCCGCTATGCAGGTTCTGCTTGCCGGAACGGTCGAGCTCATTTCCGCGATCGGCCTCACATTAGGACTCTTCACGCGCCCCGTTGCATTGCTCGGGTCGGTGTATTTGCTGATGTCGATGCTGTGGGGCGGCCATTTTCAGATCGGCTACGTATGGGCATTACCGGATGGTGGCTATGAATTCGGTTTGTTTTGGGCCGTTATGATCGCGGTATTTGCGGTGCTTGGTGGCGGCCAAATTTCCGTCGACAGAGACCTATGGCAAAGCGAGCCGGCGCTCCGCCTCGTGCCCAGTGTCCTACGCAAGGTGTTGGCGAGCTAGCGAGGCAGTTATCCAGAGTCCTCGTGCTGCTCTCGACGGTGTGGGCGGGGCCTCGTGCAGCAAAATCTAGTACTTGAAGAAATGCGTTCTCGATGGGGTTGAAGTCGCGCGAGTGCGAAGGAACGAAGAGGAGCCTCGTGCCAATTGCGCACTATCTAGAACCCTGCTCTTACGTCCCAGGCAAGGCAGGGAGTTCAGCGACGACAACAATCGGGAGCGGCAAGTGTCTAAAACCGTTGCAGATATCCTGGTCGGTGTGCTTGAGCAGATCGGTGTCAAGCAGATATTCGGACTGATCGGCGACTCCTTGAACCCGCTGGCGGATGCGATCCGTCGAAGCCGCGTCGAATGGATCGGTGTTCGCCATGAAGAAGGAGCGGCGCTCGCCGCCGCCGGCCAGGCCAAGCTCACCGGCCAGCTCGCGGTGTGTGCCGGCACTACCGGCCCTGGCAGCACGCATCTGGTCGCCGGCCTCTATGAGGCCAGTCGAGACCACGCGCCTGTTCTGGCGCTTTCGGGCGACATGGCGCGCAAGCTGCAGGGCACCGACTTCATCCAGACAACCGAGCCCGAACTTCTGTTCCGCGATGTCTCACTTTACACAGAAACTATTTCTTCCGCAGCCCAAGCGCCGGGCGTCATTCATCAGGCGATCGCTGCCGCCTACGCGGGCCGTGGTGTCGCGCATCTGACGCTTCCGCAAGATGTGATCGGGGCGAAGGCAGAAGGTGGCGTCTCAAGCGTGGAGACCCTTAAGCCCCGTCAGGAAATTGGGGCGCGCGACGAGGATATCGCCGAAACGGCCCGCCGGATCGACGAGGCCGCCAGCGTCGTAATCATGTGCGGAGCCGGATGCCTCGGCGCTGGCGACGAGCTGCGCGCTCTCTCTGATCGGCTCAAGGCGCCATTGATCCATTCGGTCAAGGGCAAGGACATTATGCCCTATAATGATCCCCACTGGATGGGCGGCATCGGCATGATCGGTACGAAGCCCGTGTACAGCGCAGTCATGGATTGCGAACTGCTACTGATGGTTGGTACCGATTATCCTTACTCCGAATTCCTACCGAAGAAAGGGACCATCGTTCAGATCGACGAACGGCCGCAAGTACTTGGACGGCGCGCGCCGACTGCGCTCGGCGTCGTCGGCTCGGCCCGGCCGACTCTTAAATTGCTGCTCGATCGGGTCGCGCCGAAGAACGATACGAGCTTTTGGGACAGGGTGACCCGAGAGCGTCGGAAATGGGATGCGAGGTTGGACAGGCAAGCCGATCTGGAACGCAGTAAAGATCGTGTCCATCCGCAGGCGGTGGCGCAAACGGTCAGTGATCTCGCCAACCGCGACGCTGTTTTCGTCCTCGACACCGGTCTCAACACGCTCTGGTCCGCCAACTGGATTCGGCAAAGCGGATCGCAGCGGATCATCGGCTCCTTCAACAACGCTGCCGTAGGAACGGCGCTCGGTCAGGCCAACGGGATACAAGCACTGGATCGCTCACGCCAAGTGATCGCGATGTGCGGCGATGGCGGATTCAACATGCTGATGTGCGAGTTCCTAACCGCGGTGCATCATAAGCTGCCGGTCAAGGTCGTCATCTTCAACAATTCCGCTTTTGGATTGATCATGCTGGAGGCCGAGAGCATAGGCTTGCCCCCGTTTCGAGAAGGTATCCAATTTCCGAACCCGAATTTCGCGGCGCTCGCACGAGCGTGCGGCGGTCATGGTTTTACGGCGAGGAAACCAGGCGAGCTTAACACAGCGATCAGCGAAGCATTTGCTGTCGACGGGCCGGCAATTGTTGATGCCGTTGTGGTTGCAGACGAAGTTCCCAATGTCCCGCACGTCGATTTTGACACGATCGGGAATTTCGCACTGGCAAAGATCAAGGAAGCTGTTCTCGCCGTTACCGGTGCGTGACGGACTGAGGGTTTAGGTGGCATGAGTTACGAGATAAATTTATCAAAACAAACGCTTGTGCCCGGCGATCGCGTCCGAATGAGCGCATGCGGACAGGCGCGACACCCGAGATACGGCGACCGACAAGGTCTTATCATCGGACGAGGGTCCCCTAGTAGTTGGCGGGTCAAGTTCGATGAACGAAAATCGATTCAGACTATCCATCGAGACTATCTGGAGAAGGTGGGGCGATGTGACGCCGAGGCCCCCGTATCTGATCTGGTGATGGATTCCCATCAGAAGGCGGATTTCGACCGCCGATCACCGGGCGAATCCTCAAGCTGCACCAGACCGACTGCTGGGCTGGCGTTGGCACCCGCAAGTGAATCAACCCGCCGCGTGAGCCAACCCCATTTTTCCCGTCGCCATTGCCGCGAGACGGACAACGAGCCCCCGGGGCAGTAGTCGGGGGAGCCACGTGGCGAACCGTACGCTCGACCGACCAGGATAGGCCACGGCCTTTCCTTGATCGAAGGCGCGGAGAATCCCGCGAACCACCACTTTGGGCGTGTCGAAAGATCGGTCGGACATCTTCGTCGGCGTGCCCTCGAAGAAGCTGGTCGCCGTCGGTCCAGGACAGGCCGTCATGACCTGAACCCCTGTGTCGCTCAGTTCATGTCGCAGTGCTTCGCCAAAATGAAGGACAAAGGCTTTCGTGGCAGCGTAGGTCGCCATGTATGGCAACGGCTGGAAGGCCGAATTGGACGCGATATTGATGATTCCGCCCCGCGCGCGAGCGGACATGGCTTTGCCAAACAGATGGCTGAGGCCAACCAGGGCCTGGACATTGACTTGAATGCTGGCCTGCTCCTTGGAGCGGTCGTGATCAAGGAAACGGCCTGACAGGCCAAGACCGGCGTTGTTGATCAGAAGATCGACCCGCACGCCCTTTTCGACCAGCTCCGCATAGATGTCGCCGACGGCTTTGGGATTGGCGAGATCCGCCGCGATCACATAGCACCTCACACCGTGATGGGCGGTAAGCCGAGCCGCGAGGGTCTGCAACGCGTCTTTGGAGCGGGCGACCAGGACCAAATCGGTGCCGCGCGCTGCCAGCTCTTCCGCAAACACTACCCCCAAGCCCTTGGATGCTCCCGTGATTAGGGCCGTTGCGTCTTTATATATGAACATCGCAGTCTCCTTGAGCCGTCAGGCGGCTTGTTGCATGGGTTGGTGGTCGGTGTAGCCGTGGCCCGCGCCACCGAAGGGCGTAGCGGGGTCGAAATTGGCGATCGGAAGGCCCTGGGCCAGGCGACTAGGCAAGTCGGGGTTCTCTTATTGACTTGCAGCCAATCGGGGGGGCAGAGCCGGACCCATGGCGCTGTGGCGCTCCTGCGACAGAATGAAGAAGAGCGCTACCAACGGGATGACGGCTGCGGCGAAGGGAATGGCACCTGCTCCGAACGAACTGTCGACGACGGCCCCGCCAATCAGTCCGCCCAGCGCATTCGCGAAATTGAATGCAGAGATGTTTGCGGTCGCGGCAAGCTCCGGCGCGGCCTTTCCGTATTTCATGACCCGCATCTGCATCGGGGGCACGTTGGCGAAGGACGCGACGCCGAAGACGAAGGCGGCGGCGAGGAACGGCCATTTGAACGGCACGACGAACCCAACGACGATCAGGGATGCGATCATCGCGGCCGGCCACAGGATAAGTGACAGACGCAGGTTCGCGTCGGCCGTGCGGCCGCCGAGGATGTTGCCGATGATGAGGCCTAAACCAACGATGACCAGCACCGAGGTCAGGTCCGATGCGCTAAAGCCTGCGACCCGTGCGACCGGCGCAATATAGCCGTAGAAGGTCATGAAGCCGACCCAGCCGAGAGTGGTGATGGCAAGGCTCGCAATGAGGTTACGGTCTCGGAATGCGATGAGCTGTCCGCCAATACTCGGTGCCGAGTTATCCCGTCCCTGGGCGGGAACGAAGACTGCAACCGCTACGGCCGTAATCACGCCCAGCGCGCTGATGACAAGGAACGTCATGTTCCAGCCGAGCGAATTGCCGATCCACGTTCCGCCGGGAACACCAAGCACGTTTGCCAGCGTCAGGCCTGCGAACATCTGCCCGACCGCCTGGCCGGCGAGTTTGTCAGAAACAAGCTTCGTTGCCACGACCGCGCCGATGCCGAAAAATGGCCCTTGCGTCAGGCCTGCGATCACGCGGCTGATGAGAAGCACACTGTAATTCGTCGTAAAGGCGCCGATCAGATTGCCCGCGATGAACAGCGCCAACAGTCCGATGAGGACATTGCGCTTTTCAAAGCGGGCGAGCCACAGGGTCAACACCGGGCCGGCAACGACAATGGTCAAGGCGTAGACCGTGATCAAGTTGCCGGCTTGGCCCTCGGTGACCCGGAGCGAGCCGGCCACTTGAGGCAAAATGCCGGCGATGACGAATTCGGCAGTGCCGATGGCGAAGGCCGCAAGTGTGAGTATCCACACCTGAAGAGGCATTTTCGGTTTGAGCGACATGACCAGGATTCCTTTCAAGAATCAGGTGTTCTGAGGAACGGGTTCGGAAAAGACGGCTTCCAGCAACGGGCCTCCGGGCGCGCGGAAGAACAGCCGTCGCTCCTGAATGTCGGCGAGGTCCATCGTTGAGTAATGAATGCCGAGCTGATCGAGCTTCTTGCGAAAGTCGGCATAGCGCTCCAATCGCAAACCAACGTGATCGATCGCCTCGGCTGAAAAGCGATCGAACCCGTACCCTTGCGACGCGATGAGGTGGAGAAGCGGACGGCCCTCGGAGTAGAGCCAGTGTCCGGGAATGCGGCGTATGGCGAGCGGTCGCTCCCCTTCTTCCAGGTCGAAGACCTTCAGGAAGAAGCTCCGTGTCGCCTGCAAATCCCGGGTGCGAATGGTGACGTGATCGAGGTTCATGTGATGCTCCTTTCACAACGCAAAATAGAGCATTCACATCATCCGTATAATACGGTAAGTTTCGAGAACACCCTTCGGATTTGCCGAATGACGATTCTCGATAACCTCGCGCTTTTCCTACGGATCGTGGAGAAAGGCGGTCTGGCGCCCGCGGGACGGGAACTCGGCCTTTCAGCCGCCACCGTGTCCGAGCGCCTGGTCGCACTGGAAAAATACTATGGGGCGGCGCTCCTGCATCGCACGACCCGAGCCATCAGCTTGACCGACGAGGGGCGATTGCTGGTTCAGGGAGCGAGACGCCTATTGGCCGAAGCCGACGAACTGGAAGCACTCGTTCGCCTGGGAGTGGATAAAATATCAGGGCCAATTAGACTCAGCGCGCCGATCGATCTTGGCCGGAGCTACCTCGTTCCCATCCTGGATGCGTTCTTGGCCGAGCACCCGGAAGTGACCATCGACCTAAACCTGACGGATGGATATGTCGATCTTGTGGGGCAAGGACAGGATCTTGCCATCCGGTATGGCGAACTGGCGGACAGTTCGTTGCGTCTCAAGCGCCTCGGTGAGAACAGGCGCGTTGTGTGCGCCTCACCAGCATATTTGAAAAATAAAGGACTTCCACAACATCCCAATGATCTCGCCCATCACGAGTGCATTCTGATGCGTTTCGGCCTGACGATCGATCGAGACTGGCCCTTTCTGGTAGACGGAAAAGAGCGGAGTGTCGTAGTCCGGGGTCACCGGATTGCCAACGACGGGGGATTGGTTCGGGACTGGTGCCGGAACGGATACGGCGTAGCCCGGAAATCATTTTGGGATGTCGAGGCGGACCTGAAGGCCGGCACCCTCGTGGAGCTCCTACAGGAATTCTCGGCTGGCAGTACGGGGCTGCAGATCGTTTATCCCGCCACCCAAGTTCAGCCGAAACGTGTGCGTCTCTTGATCGAGAGGATTGGAGAGGCTTTTTCCTCGCCAGCGGCAACCGAGCCAGCGCGCTAAGTCAGACCTTACTGTCCCGGCAAGCGGCTTTACAAAATGGTTGAGGATGGTCTGACGGACTTTGATGAAATCCTGAAGGAGCGAGTCACCTCTCTGCAACTCGATCGAGACCCAGACGACTCTTGACCGGATAAGACGTCTGTCGCCCGCGAATAACATTGACCCAGAAGTGATTGAGCGGTTCGACCGCGTTATGGCCCGAGTTTTCGGACATCAATGCGGTCGCTTTCCGAACAGGGGATGTGGCCCATCTGATCGCCGCAAATGCCCTGAAGGGATATGAGGATTTCACCACGATCGCGGTTTACGTTGCCGAACCGCAAAGCATCCATACGCGCCGGCCGGTTGCATCCCTCGACGATCTGAAAGGCATGAAGATTCGGCCAACAGTCCGATACAAGGTGCCGCGCTCGAAAAGCTCGGCATGTCGCCCGTCGTAATACCGTTGAACCAGATTGCCGAAGCGGTCAGCGGCGGCCAAATCGATGGCGCGATGGAGGCGGTCGACCACGACGCATAATTGGGTCCGAGAGCCTTTACAGCGAGTGTCCACGATCCTCGCCGCGGGGGGGCAGTCACAAAAATCAGTTAAATCGATTTCCCGAGGCGCGGGACGTGCGCCATGGCAGAGCCGCCGGCTCGTGCTGCATATCGACAGCAGTCTCGATGGCGCTATGTCGCTTGCCGATCTTTCTCGGCTCGTTCGTCTAAGCAGCAGTCATTTCTCACGGGCTTTTAAACATTGCTTCGGTCAGTCGCCACAC
>Ga0193699_10000170_pt1 | contig 29866 bp, 37 predicted proteins | sample L3c2metaG_FD_160095 | JGI IMG/M metagenome (GOLD analysis project Ga0193699, IMG submission 160095) | Soil microbial communities from a riparian zone of the East river system, Colorado, United States - L3c2 | ecosystem: Environmental > Terrestrial > Soil > Riparian zone | place: USA: East...
GACCTATGATCTCTTGCTGAACCGCTCCGCGGCCGCCAGCGCGGAAGCGCGCGCCAAGGTGACGGATTACGTCAATACGCTGATGGAGGCCGGCGAAAAGGATACGCACCGGCTGACGGTGTGCGGGCTGACGTATTTGCGCGAGCTGGATGGGTCGAGTGATCCGGTGAAGGCGGGATTTACGGGGCTTTGAGTTCGCCTCAGCCCGCCCCACGCGTTACAACGTTTTGCGATCGGCTTCGAGCTTCCGCAGAGAAGCGGACTGGAGATTGGCGCCGGCCAGGATGTAGGCGTGATCCGACCCTGTCAGGATGAACTGCGCACCGAGATCGGCGTAGCACTTCATGGCGTCCAGTTCGTAGACGCCGCCCATGCCGAGGAACTTGCCTGCCTGGCGGCAACCCGCGCCGACGCTGCGGTAGGCTTCCTCGACGCGCGGGTCGAGGATTTGTCCGGAAATACCCATCTCCGCGGTCAGGTCGGAGGTTCCGATCAGCAATCCGTCGATCCCTTCGACCCCGGCGATCCCTGCGGCATTGGCTAGGCCTTCGGAGCTCTCGATCATCGCAACCACAAGGATTTCCGGGTTGATCGCGGCTTGGGCATCGGCGTTGGCAGGCGCTTTGTAGCCGAACAGTGCGGACGGTCCGCCCCAGCTCCGCGACCCCAAAGGCGGGTAACGAAAGGCGGCGGCGATGCGCCGGGCCTGATCGATCGTATCGACATGCGGTACGATGACGCCCGCGGCGCCGTTGTCGAGCGCTCGGGTGCCTTCGTCGAGCGCGCCGGCGCAGACGCGAACGATCGGGGTGATGCCGGTCGGCAATGCGGCGATGCAGATCTGCGCAACGTCATCCTGCGAAAATGCACCGTGCTCCATGTCGATGAACAGCCAGTCGTGCCCGGCCGCGACCGCGATCATGCCCGCGGCCGCGGTGCGCAAATGGTGCACGCCGAATCCGAGCGCGAGCCCGCCCGCGCGCAATTTCCTGATCGTGGCATTCTCGACAAGCGGCATGTGCTTCTCCGTGATGTCGCGCATCGAGGCGCGTGCCAAAGTGATGGGTACGTCCGAGGATGTAAAGGACACATCGCGTCCCCTCGCCACACCGTTCGCCGTCATATTGCGAGGCAGCGAAGGCGCCGTAGCCAATGCGCCGCGCGACCAACAGAGGATTTTATCGCGGCAGCATCGGATAACCGATTCCGTCCACCACCAGATATTTTGCCCAGGCGCGAACGGTCTTATCTAATTTTCTATCTTTGCTGATTTCCCTTAGAATTGTCTCATGGCCATCAATTATTGAAATTATCGCCCCAACACTTTGACCAATTGTTGCGCGTTCGAAGCCACCATCATCTACAAATTGCAGAAGACGCAAAACTTCGCGTCTCCCAAATTTTGCGATCCTCTCCCTGCCCAAAATGCGCAGCTCCTTGGGCATGCTCCCTGTGCTAAAGTATGAGAGCAAATCGTAGTGCGTAGGGATGTGAGCAAGCGCCCAGATAAGGTGTGGGTCTGTCTCTTCGAATTTTCTGTTGTCAAAGAGATCAAACAACACTTCCCAAGTCTCGGGCTTGTGTAAAAATTTCCCGATTAGCGTGCTCAGCCCTAGCTCGTGCTGGCCATAGTTCTCTGAGCGGGTCCACTCAATAGCGAGATCAAGGTCAAAGGCAGGATACTTTCCCAGCAAGGAAGGCAAAAAAAGATCTCGGAACCGCGCCCTGTCGACGCGATTCCATGGCTCCTTTCGGAAGGTGATGGTTTGCGATCCACCCCGCTCGAATCGGCGTTCGTTCGCCTCTGCCTTTAGATCAATCCAGTAAGCGCAGTTCTCGTTCGGATCGAATATTACACCTAAAGTTCGAAGCGGATGCTGACGCCAGAACTCAAGCTGGTCCGCTGTGGTCGAGAAACTGCAAGTTTCTGCACGACAGTACGAACTGCCGGACTTGATTTGAAGCGCTATCTCTCTCGGAGTAACTTTCTCACCATCGACCAACAGAACGAATGCGTCATGGCCATAATCGTGTTCTTTATTTACTTCCTTAAAGACACAATTGGCATCCTCAAAGAGTTTGCGAATAAAGTTGACGCCCTTCCTCTCAGTAGTGTTGGTCGTCTTTCGAGTCGGCATAGCGCAAGATTCACCTTGTCATCGCGTTCGAGTATATCACTCAGAATGTCTCCATATATGGTGCATTTTGCACCCAACCTAGGGTTTCCGATGCTTACCTTGCATCATCTCAACGACTCCCGCTCGCAGCGGATTTTGTGGCTGCTGGAAGAACTCGGGCTGCCCTATGAGATGAAGCGCTATCAGCGCAATGCCACGACGCGTCTTGCGCCGCCGGAGCTGGTAGCGGTGCATCCGCTCGGCAAGTCGCCGGTGATTACCGATGGCGATGTCAAAATCGCGGAATCCGGCGCCATCGTCGATTACATCATCCGCACCTACGGCCAAGGAAACGGCAAACCCGCGATGATGCCGGCGCCCGGCAGCGCCGAGTTCGAGACCTACAACGAATGGCTGCATTACTCGGAAGGGTCCGCGATGCTGCCGCTGATGCTGAACCTTTATGTCGGCCGGCTGAAAGAGGCGGGTGCGCCGCTGCATCCGCGGATCGACAGCGAAACCAAAAATCATCTCGGCTATGTCGACGCCGCGCTGAAGGGGCGCGAATTCTTCGTCGGCACGTCGCTGACCGGCGCCGACATCCAGATGAGTTTTGTCGGCGAAATGGCAAAGGTGTTCGACAAGCTCGGGCCGTATCCGAATCTCACCGCGTGGCTGTCGCGCATGCATGCTCGGCCGGCGTTCCAGCGCTCGATCGAGAAGGGCGGGGCATATCGGTTTGCGAAGTAGGGTGGAGGAGGGCGGATATTACCCGCGTCGTCGTCCCGGCCAAGTGAGCCAACGGGTCCGGCCTCCGGCCGGCCCGATGACAGGCTCCGCGAACGCTGAGCCGGGATCCATACGCCGTGTCCTCTCGTGAGCGCGTGGTGGCAGATACCTTCTTTTCACCCCGACCGCCGCGGCGTATGGGCCCCGGCTCAGGGCCGGGGCGACGCGGGGGAGGTGTTTGGGGACCCCGGCGCGACGGGCTTGGGAAAACCTCCATCCCCACCATATCTTGCACAAATAGCAGGCGGGCACCGCAAGCGCTTGGCCATTGCCGCCCAATATGGTATTCCGCCAGTGCCGCTTTCGATCGCCACACATGACCGCCCGCACCTTGCCTAACAGGTTGCGGCGGTGGAGATATTTCGCTCATGAGCCCTTCGTCTACCAGCGCCAAAACCGGCTCCGCGCCCGACTCGTTCTTCACGGCCACGTTGACCGAGGCCGATCCGGAAATCGCCGCCGCCATCCGCGGCGAACTCGGCCGGCAGCGTCACGAGATCGAGTTGATTGCGTCGGAAAACATCGTCAGCCGCGCGGTGCTGGAAGCGCAGGGCTCGGTCATGACCAACAAATATGCGGAAGGGTACCCGGGCAATCGCTATTACGGCGGCTGCGAATGGGTTGACGTGGCCGAGACGCTGGCAATCGAGCGCGCCAAGAAACTGTTCGGCGCGGGGTTTGCCAATGTGCAGCCGAACTCGGGCAGCCAGATGAACCAGGCGGTGTTTCTGGCGCTGCTGCAGCCCGGCGACACTTTTATGGGGCTCGACCTCGCGGCCGGCGGACATCTCACCCACGGTTCGCCGGTCAACATGTCCGGCAAGTGGTTCAAGGCCTCGCACTACACGGTGCGGCGCGAGGACCAGATTATCGATATGGACGCGGTGGCGAAGCAGGCCGAAGAGGTGCGGCCGAAACTGATCATCGCCGGCGGCTCCGCCTATTCGCGGTCCTGGGATTTCAAGCGCTTCCGCGAGATCGCCGACAGCATCGGCGCCTATTTGATGGTGGACATGGCGCATTTCGCAGGGTTGGTCGCCGGCGGCGTGCATGCTTCGCCGGTGCCGCACGCGCACGTCACCACCACCACCACGCATAAATCGCTGCGCGGCCCGCGCGGCGGCCTGATCCTGTGCAATGACGAAGCGCTGGCGAAAAAATTCAACTCGGCGATCTTCCCGGGTCTGCAGGGCGGCCCGCTGATGCATGTGATCGCGGCCAAGGCGGTGGCGTTCGCCGAGGCGCTGCGCCCGGAGTTCAAGGTCTACGCCAAGAACGTGGTCGAGAACGCAAAAGCGCTGGCGGAGACGCTGCGCGCCCAGGGTTTTGATATCGTCTCCGGCGGCACCGACAACCATCTGATGCTGGTGGATCTCAGGCCAAAGGGCCTCAAGGGCAACGTCTCGGAAAAAGCCTTGGTGCGCGCCGCCATCACCTGCAACAAGAACGGCATTCCCTTCGATCCCGAAAAACCGTTCGTCACGTCAGGCCTGCGGCTCGGCACGCCGGCGGCGACCACGCGCGGCTTTGGCGTGGCCGAATTCAAGCAGGTCGGCATGCTGATTTCGGAAGTGCTCAACGCCATCGCGCAGTCGCAGGATGGCTCGGCGCCGATGGTGGAAGCCGCGATCAAGGAACGGGTCAAGGCGCTCACCGACCGCTTCCCGATCTATCAGTAAGGGTTTAGCCGAATGCGATGTCCCAGCTGCAACAGTCTCGATACGCAGGTGAAGGACTCGCGTCCGACCGAGGATTCCGCCGTGATCCGGCGGCGGCGCGTGTGCGTCGCCTGCAACTTCCGCTTCACCACCTTTGAGCGGGTGCAGCTGCGCGAGCTCACGGTCATCAAGCGCAACGGCCGCCGGGTGCCGTTCGATCGCGACAAGCTGGTGCGCTCGCTGCAGATCAGTCTGCGCAAGCGCCCGGTGGATCCGGAGCGGGTCGAGAAAATGGTTTCGGCGATCGTGCGCGAGCTTGAAAGCGGAGGCGAGGCCGAGATTTCATCCGAAGCCATCGGCGAGATCGTGATGGAGCATCTGCGCCAGCTCGACGACGTCGCTTACGTGCGCTTCGCCTCGGTCTATCGCAATTTCCGCGAAGCCAAGGATTTTGAGGCTGTGCTCGGCGAGCTGTCCGGCGACGACGACACCCGGCTCGCCACGTTACGCAAATGATCTTCCGCATTCTGGAAGACCAGTTCGCGCAGAAATCCAGACTGTCGAAGGCCGCCGACCAGCGCTTCATGGCGCTGGCGCTGGCGCTCGGGCGGCGCGGGCAGGGCCGCACCTGGCCCAATCCGGCCGTCGGCGCGGTCGTTGTCAGGGACGGCGTTATTGTGGGGCGCGGCTGGACGCAAGCCGGCGGCCGGCCCCATGCCGAGCCGGAGGCGCTGCGGCGCGCCGGTGAGGCTGCGCGGGGCGCCACGCTCTATGTGACGCTGGAACCCTGCTCCCATGTCGGCAAATCGCCACCCTGCGCCGACGCCGTCATCGCTGCCGGGATTACGCGCGTGGTGTCGGCGATCGAGGATCCCAACCCCGAAGTGGCCGGGCAGGGGCACGCGCGGCTGCGCGCCGCCGGGATCACGGTCGATATCGGGCTCGGCGCGGCGGAGGCCGCGCGCGACCATGCCGGGCATTTTAGGCGCGTCCGCGACAAGCGGCCCCATGTCATTCTCAAGCTCGCGGTATCGGCCGACGACAAGATCGGAGCGGCTGGCCGCAGGCCCGTCGCCATCACCGGCGAGGCCGCCAAAGCGAGGGTGCATCTGCTGCGCGCGCAATGCGACGCCATCCTGGTCGGCATCGGCACCGTGCAGGCGGACGATCCGGAATTGACCTGCCGCCTGCCGGGCATGGAGGCGCGCTCGCCCATTCGGGTGGTGCTGGACCGCGCGTTGCGGCTATCCGGCACCAGCCGGCTGGTGCACTCGGCGCGCGAGACGCCGCTATGGGTGATGACATCAAGCCTCGCGGAGGCGCCCGCCGCCATGAAGCTGGGTGCCGCCGGCGCGCACGTCATGCGCGTCGCGACCACGGCCACGCCACCGCCCGGGCTTGATCTCCTGAGTGTGCTGCACGCGCTGTCCGAGAAGGGCATCACAAGACTGCTGGTGGAAGGCGGCGCCCGCGTCGCGTCCTCCTTTGTATCAGCCGATCTCGTCGACGAGGTCTGGCTGCTGCGCGGCCCCCACGCGGTCGGCGCAAATGGCGTGGCCGCGCTGGAGGCATTGCCGTTATCGGTTCTGACCGGGTCGCCCGCGTTCAAGGTCCGTGCTAGCGAAATGCTGGAAAAAGACTCTCTGACCATCTACGAGCGGGCATAACACCATCCAAGTTCGTCATGCCCGGGCTTGAGCCGGGCATCCACGTCTTGGCGGCAAATGATAAAGGAAGACGTGGATGGCCGGGTCAAGCCCGGCCATGACGGAAGAGGACGCGTAATGTTCACCGGCATTGTCACCGACATCGGCGAGATCGTCAGCCTGACGCCAACGGCGCAGGGCCAATTGCATCGCTTGCGCATCGCCTGCCACTACGACCGCGCCACCATCGCGGACGGCGCCTCGATCGCCTGCAATGGCGTCTGCCTGACGGTAGTCGCCTCGGGCGTCGCGGGTGGCAAAACCTGGTTCGATGTCGATGCCGCCGCCGAGACGCTCGGCATGACCACGGCAAAACACTGGGTTGCCGGAACCAAACTCAATCTCGAACGCGCGCTGAAAATCGGCGACGAACTTGGCGGCCACATCGTCGCCGGCCATGCCGACGGCATCGCTTCCATAGCCAAGCGTGACGACCTGCCCGACATGGCGCGGTTCGAGCTGCGAACCATGCGCGAGCTGGCGCGCTTCATCGCGACAAAAGGCTCGGTGACGCTGGATGGCGTGTCGCTGACCGTGAATACCGTCGATGATGTCACGTTTTCGGTACTGATCATTCCGCACACGCTCAATGTCACCACGCTGGGCGGCTGGCGCGCAGGGACCGAGGTCAATCTCGAGGTCGATTTGATGGCGCGCTATGCGGCGCGGCTGTCGGAAATGAAGTAGAAGCAGCCCTTGGCTTTGGCCGCCGCTGCGCCTAAAACCCGCACCAATCGAACAGCATTGACGGATACAAGATGGCGGACGCGCGGCGCGCACAGTTGAAAGACAAGACCGACATATCAGGCGCACGCGTGCTGATTGTCGAGGCGCGTTTCTATGACGACATTCAGGATGCGCTCATGGAGGGTGCGGTCGCCGAATTGAAGGCCGCCAGCGTCAGCCACGACATCATCACGGTGCCCGGCGCGCTGGAAATCCCGGCGGCGATCGCGATCGCACTCGATGCCGCCGAGAGCCGCGGCAAGCCTTACGATGCCGCGATCGCGCTCGGATGCGTGGTCAGGGGAGACACTATCCATTTCGAAATCGTGTCGATCGAATCCTCGCGAGCGCTGATGGACCTTGCGGTGAAGATGCGGTTTCCGCTCGGCAACGGCATCATCACCGTCAACACCGACGCGCAGGCGTGGGCGCGGGCGCGCGCCAGCGAACTCAACAAGGGCGGCGACGCCGCACGCGCGGCGCTGGCCATGCTGCGGATCAAGCGCCGGCTGACCCGGGTCTGATCATGGCAGAAAACAAAAAGAACCAAGAGAAAAATCAAGAGAAAAGCCAGGCGAACAAATCCGCCAAGGGCCCGGACAAAAAAGCCAACCGCCGCGGCGCGGCGCGGCTCGCCGCGGTGCAGGCGCTGTATCAGATGGACATCGGCGGCGCCGGGATCAACGACATTTTTGCGGAGTTCGAGAGCCACTGGCTCGGCAACGAGGTCGAAGGCGATACCTATCTGCCCGCCGAAGCCGCCTTTTTCAGGGATGTGGTGTCCGGCGTGGTGCGCGATCAGGCCAAGCTCGATCCCCTGATCGACGATGCGCTCTCAAAAGGCTGGCCGCTGAAGCGGATCGACGCCATTCTACGCGCGGTGCTGCGCGCCGGCTCGTATGAATTAGAGCATCGCAAGGACGTGCCCGGCCGCGTCGTGGTCTCGGAATATGTCGATGTGGCGCATGCCTTTGTCGATGGCGACGAGACCGGCATGGTCAATGCGGTGCTCGACCAGATCGCCCGCCAGTTCCGCGCGGATGAGTTCGTGCGGGGGTAGATACAATGCCCCCCTTCCAGACCCGTCATCCTGAGGTGCGAGCTCTTGCGAGCCTCGAAGGATGTACGGCCGAGATGCTCCGGCAACGACACGCCGCCGCCCTTCGAGGCCTCCGCTTCGCTACGGCACCTCAGGGTGACGGCTACGACGAAGGGGTCCGTTGAAATGACCTCCGCCGAGGATTCCTTGATCGCGCGGTATTTCAAACCCCTTGCGACCGACCCCGGCGCATTCGGCCTTGTCGACGATGCGGCGGTCCTGAAGACGCAGGGCGACGACATCGTGGTGACGACGGACGCCATCGTCGAAGGCGTGCATTTTCTGCCCCAGGATCCGCCCGGCACCATCGCCCGCAAGGCGTTGCGGGTGAACCTCTCCGATCTTGCCGCCAAGGGTGCCGTGCCGGCGGGCTTTGTGCTGACGCTGGCGTTGCGCGATGCGGATGATGCGTGGCTTGAGCCGTTCGCGCGCGGACTTGGCGAGGACGCGGCGTTGTTCAGTTGTCCGCTGCTCGGCGGCGATACCGTTTCGACGCCGGGCCCGCTGATGATCTCGATCACGGCGTTCGGACGCGTGGCGGTGGGAAAGATGGTCCATCGCAGCGGCGCCAAACCCGGCGACCGCGTCGTGGTGACGGGGACGATCGGCGACGCCGCGCTCGGGCTTGGTATCCTGAAAGGCGGCGCCGCCGCCACAGCACTCGCAGGGGACGCGGCTGCAAAGGAGATGCTGGCCGGACGCTATCGCGTGCCGCAGCCGCGCAACGCGCTGGCAAAAGCGGTTCGCGATCACGCCAGTGCGGCGATGGATGTATCCGACGGTCTCGCCGGCGACCTCGCCAAGCTCTGCGCAGCCTCCGGCGTGTCCGCCGTGATCGACGCCCAAAGCATCCCATTGTCCGTGCCCGCTGCCACCTTGCTGGCGCGCGGCACCGTCGGCATTGAGGCAATTGTCTCCGGCGGCGACGACTATGAGATTTTGTGCGCCATATCAGAGAATCGCTTCGAGGCGTTCGCGCAAGCCGCCGGGCTGGCCGGGGTCGCCGTGACCTCGATCGGCACGGTTATTGGCGGAGGCGCGGTTCCGAGGTTTCTGGATCCGCAGGGCAGGGAGATCGCGCTGCGGCGCCGCTCCTACAGCCATTTCTAGGGATTCGCCGAAAACCGGGCCGGCTCCGCGTTTTCACGCAAATACCTGCCGAAATCGACGGTTTTGGCCCTACGCAGCGTTGCGCCCGGGATATGATTTTGGCATGGTCCCGCCGATTTGAGGCGGCCTTTTGGGCAGGGCAGGCCTTCTTTTTATGCGCCCGCCGCTCCCGCGGTGAGGTGGGGTAGATCCAGGATCTGAGGCAAATTCAATGACAGCATTATGGGCGATCGTGCTCTGCGGAGCGCTTTCCATCGTTTACGCCATATGGGCGACGGCGTCGGTGATGAAGGCCGATGCGGGCAATCCGCGGATGCAGGAAATCGCGGCCGCGGTGCGCGAAGGCGCGCAGGCCTATCTCAAGCGCCAGTACATGACGATCGGTATGGTCGGCGTGGTGATCTTCGCGCTGCTCGCCTACTTCCTCGGCATGCTGGTCGCGGTGGGCTTCCTGATCGGCGCGGTGCTGTCGGGGGCTGCGGGCTTCATCGGCATGAACGTCTCGGTCCGCGCCAACGTGCGCACCGCGCAGGCAGCGACCGTTTCGCTGGCCGGCGGACTTGAACTCGCCTTCAAGGCCGGCGCCATCACCGGCATGCTGGTGGCCGGTCTGGCGCTGCTCGGCGTCACCATCTACTTCTCCTATCTCACCCAGGTCCTGGGCTTCAAGGCCAACGACCGTATCGTGGTCGATGCGCTGGTGGCGCTCGGCTTCGGTGCTTCCCTGATTTCGATCTTCGCGCGTCTTGGGGGCGGCATCTTCACCAAGGGCGCCGACGTCGGCGGCGATCTCGTCGGCAAGGTCGAAGCCGGCATTCCCGAGGACGATCCGCGCAACCCCGCCACCATCGCCGACAATGTCGGCGACAATGTCGGCGATTGCGCCGGCATGGCCGCCGACCTGTTCGAGACCTACGCCGTGACCGCGGTCGCCACCATGGTGCTGGCCGCGATCTTCTTTGCGACCTCGCCGCTGCTGGTAAACATGATGACGCTGCCGCTCGCGATCGGCGGCGTCTGCATCTTGACCTCGATTGCCGGGACCTTCTTCGTCAAGCTCGGCGCCAACCAGTCGATTATGGGCGCGCTCTACAAGGGCCTGATCGCCACCGGCGTGCTGTCTCTCGTCGGCGTCGCCGCGGTGATCTACTGGCTGATCGGTTTCGGTCCGCTGGCGGGCGTGAAATACACCGGCATGGCGCTGTTCCAATGCGGCATCGTCGGCCTTGTCGTCACCGGCTTGATCATCTGGATCACCGAATACTACACCGGCACCGAATATCGCCCGGTGAAGTCGATCGCGGCCTCGTCGGTCACCGGTCACGGCACCAACGTGATCCAGGGTCTGGCGATCTCGATGGAATCCACCGCCGGTCCGGCGCTGGTGATCATCGCCGGCATCCTCGTCACCTACAGCCTTGCCGGCCTGTTCGGCATCGCCATCGCCACCACGACGATGCTGGCGCTGGCCGGCATGATCGTGGCGCTCGACGCCTTCGGCCCGGTCACCGACAATGCCGGCGGCATTGCCGAAATGGCCGGCCTGCCCAAGGAAGTCCGCAAGGCCACCGACGCGCTCGATGCCGTCGGCAACACCACCAAGGCCGTGACAAAAGGCTATGCGATCGGCTCCGCCGGCCTCGGCGCGCTGGTGCTGTTCGCGGCTTACAATGAAGACCTCAAATTCTTCATCGCCAATGCCGCGAAGTACCCGTACTTCCAGGGCGTGCTGCCCGACTTCTCGCTGAACAATCCCTACGTCGTAGTTGGCCTGCTGTTCGGCGGCCTGCTGCCGTACCTGTTCGGCGCGATGGGCATGACGGCGGTCGGCCGTGCCGCCAGTGCGATCGTCGAAGAGGTCCGCCGCCAGTTCCGCGAAAAACCCGGCATCATGCAGGGCACCGACAAGCCTGATTACGGCAAGGCGGTCGATCTTCTGACCAAGGCGGCGATCAAGGAAATGATTATTCCGTCGCTGCTGCCGGTGTTGTCGCCGGTGGTGGTGTACTTCCTGATCTATGTCATCGCCGGCGGTGGCGCCGGCGGCAAGTCGGCGGCGTTCTCGGCGGTCGGCGCGATGCTGCTCGGCGTGATCGTGACCGGCCTGTTCGTCGCGATCTCGATGACCTCGGGCGGCGGCGCCTGGGACAACGCCAAGAAGTACATCGAGGATGGCCATTACGGCGGCAAGGGCTCCGACGCGCACAAGGCGGCGGTGACCGGCGATACCGTCGGCGATCCCTACAAGGATACGGCGGGTCCCGCCGTCAACCCGATGATCAAGATCACCAACATCGTGGCGCTGCTGCTGCTGGCGATCCTGGCGCACTGAACCTGAAACACGCGACCTGCGACAAACCCGCGGTGCAAGCCGCGGGTTTTTCGTCGGCGGCTCTCGTGAAAGGCAGGTCACCGTGAAGTTTGAGATGACCAGGTGCAATCAGTGCGGCAGCGAAATGCTGATGGGCGTCACGATCTGCCCAAGCTGCGGTAAGCCGCAAACCGGCAACGGCAAACCGGGTGGTCTCTATACGCCGGGGACGATGTTGGCTGTCGGGCTGGCCGCGGCGGTGCTCCTCATCTTCAACTGGATCAAGTCCCCGGCGCCGCAGGTGAGCCAGGTCACTTCACCTCCATCGGTAACCCTTCCTGCTCGATGATGGCTGCGAACTTCGTGGTCTCCGCCGCCGCTCCTCAGGAAGAGGTCCGCGGATCAGACTATCGGGGAACATGACCCTCAATTTACATCCATCTGCAGGCCTTCCTGCTTGATGATGGCGGCGAACTTCGCGGTCTCCGCGGCCACGAAATCGGAGAACTGCTGCGGCGTGCCGTAATCGGTGCGCGCGCCCATCGCGGCGATGTTCTTCCTGGTGTCCTCGCGCTCCAAAAACACCTTTATCTCCTTGTTGAGGGCATCGACGATCGGGGCCGGCGCGCTCTTCGGCAGGAAAATGCCGAACCAGGACGAGACGTCGAATTTTGCCAGCTCCGGTCCGGTCTCGCGCACGGTGGGAATGTTCGGCGCCGATGCGCTGCGCTCCGGCGTGGTCACCGCCAGCGCGTTGAGCTTGCCGTCCTGCACCTGCGGCAGCGTTGGATACAGATTGTCGGACAGGATCTGGATGTCGCCGCCGAGGGCCGCCTGCAGCGCCGGGCCGGCGCCGCGGAACGGCACATGCACCATCTTCAATCCCGTGAGCTGCAGCAGCCAGGCCATGGTGAGGTGAGGGCTCTGCCCGATGCCGGACGAGCCATAGGTCAGCTTGTCCGGATTGGCCTTGATGTAGGCGATCATCTCGGCGATCGACTTGATTGGCACCGACGGATGCGCCGAGATGATGTTGGGGATCCGGATCAGGTTGGAGACCGGCTGCAGCTGATCGGCCTTGTAGCTCAGGTTACGGTAGATGCTGAGGGCGATGGCGTTGGGGCCGGGATTGCCGACCAGGATGGTATGGCCGTCGCCCTTCTGGCGCGTCACTTCTGATGTGCCGATGGTGCCGCCGGCGCCGGAGCGGTTTTCCACGATGGCGGATTGTCCCCAGGCCGCCTGCAGATGCTGCGCCAGCATGCGTCCCATCACGTCCGTGCTGCCGCCAGGCGCCGCCGGCACGATCAGGCGCACGGTCTCGGTCGGCCGCCAGTCGGCGCCAAGGCTTGCGCGCGGTAGGATGGTCGCCGCCGAAATGGCGGCGGCTCCGGACAGCACGCGGCGTCGTGAAAGCAACTGGGTGGTCACGTGTTTACTCCCTGCCTGTTTTTCTATTTGCAGGAGAGCGTAGGGAGGGCGCAGGCGGTCGGCAAGCCCGCAGCTTGGCGCAGGCGGCGACTGCGTTCCCCGGATGCTGCGCAGCGCTCGGGATCGCGCGTAGCGCGACCCGGGGGTGCGCTGCTGATCCGGGGTCCATCTGCGAGTGAGGTGGGTCCCGGCTCTGCGGTGCAACGCCGAAGAGGCGCTGCACCGCGTCCGGGACACGATGGCTAGTTAAAGCTCAACAGCTTGAACAGCGGCGTCAGGTAGCTGAGTTCCTGGCCTGAGGTCGGCGTGGTGCGGCTGATGAAGTCGAAGATCCTGCCGTCCTGCAGCCCGTAATTGGCGAGCCGCTGCACCTGGCGGTTCTTGTCGAAATAGATCGCGATCACCCGCTGGTCGACCACCTGCTGGTTCATGAACGCGACCTTGCGTTCGGAGCGCTGCGAAATGTAGTAGAAAACTTCGCCGCTCAGGGTCGCGACCGTGGAGGGCGTGCCCATCACGATCAGCACCTGATCCTGGCTCGCCCCGATCGGGATCTGCTCGAGCGCGCCGGGGGGCAGGATATAGCCCTTCTGAAACTGCTCGCCGGTGCAGCCGCCCAGGGCAGCGCACACCAGGGCGATGGCGGCGGCGGCGCGCATGCCGCGCCAGCGCGCGGCAAGGCCGCGCGGAGAGGGCACGCGAGAGCATGTCTGGCTGGTTTCGGTCATTCCGGAACTGGTCCCGTCCCCTTGCATCGCGCGAGGCGTTGACGTACCGGGCAGCACGCTGGATTGCAACATGCGCGGGCGCCCAATAAGGAAACCTTTGGGGCTCGCTTGCGGAACCCACAATGCTTTGGCCGTTCAATCACTTCAGGAAACCCCGGATACCCCTGCGCGGCACCATTGAGGCCATCTATGGCATGATCGTGACGCAGGCGCGAGAACCGTTGTTTTATCGGGACTTCGGCGTGCCGGACACGGTTAACGGCCGTTTTGACTTGCTGGTGCTGCATTTGTGGATGGTGTTGCGGCGACTGACGCCGATCGAGGGCGGGACGGGGCTTTCCCAGATGCTGTTCGACCGCTTCTGCGACGATATGGACGGCAATCTGCGCGAAATGGGCGTCGGCGATCTCACCGTCCCGAAACGAATGCAGGCCTTCGGGGAGGCCTTTTATGGCCGTACGGCGGCCTATGACCTCGCTCTGACCGCCGGCTCCGAGGCGCTGGCGCAGGCGCTATGCAAGAATATCCTGAACGGTAGCGAACTCGACAAAGCCCGAAGGCTCGCTATCTATGCGGAGGCTGTAATAGCAGCCTTGGCGAGCCTCGACGAGGCGACATTGCTGAGCGCATCGTGGAATTTTCCGGCACCAGCGCAACCGGGCTCACAGCCATGAATAGACCGACCGGCATGACCGACAGCGCGGATCCCTGGAGTGTTCCCATTGCCGTGGAGCAAATACCCGACACCGGGCTGCATCGAGATATCGAAGCCTCCGCCGCCACCCGCGAGGCCATGGCGGAGCTTGGCGGCTTGCGCGAGATCCTGTCGGCGAGCGCTTCGCTCGACGTGACCCCCAAGAGTGGCGGCCGCGTCCATGTCGAGGGGCGGATCCGGGCACGGATCGGACAGACCTGTGTGGTGACGCTCGATCCGATCGAGAGCGAGATCGACGAGCCTATCGACCTGATCTTCGCTCCCCCGGAGCAGATTCCCGAAATGGCCGCTCTGGTCGATGAGGCCGCCGAAAGCGATGTCGAAATTCCGGATCCGCCGGAGCCGATCGTCAATGGAGTGATCGATCTCGGCCGGCTCGCGACCGATGCGCTGTTCCTGGGCGTCGATCCCTATCCGCGCAAATCGGATGCGGTTTTTGAGGTGCCGGTGGTGCCTCCCGATCCCGAGGATCATCCATTTGCAGCGCTCAAAGCGCTGCAGCTCGATCCAAAAACGCCGGGTCCGAAGAAGCCCAGGAAGCGCTGAGGAAGCGCTGAAGCGGCGCTAAAGCACGGTTGAAAGGTCTTGGTGCTGCACCAAGTTGGTGCGGAATGCGCTGTAAGCCTTTGTATTATCATAATTTTCATGCCGGATCGATTCCAGCTCGTTTCCGTCCCGGCATTGAAAACGGCGCGGTCAAGAGGTTGTTTCGGAGCGGAGACACGCTATTGTCGCGGCCCGGCCGGGGCGCATGATCGCGCTTCGCCGATCGCCGCTATCCGAGGCGATTTCCAGTCCGCGGCCGAGCGCTTCAAGACCGCAAAAAGATCAGGTTTCCGGGACGTTCATGCCGCAAAAGGTTCGAATCGCGCTTGACGCCATGGGTGGCGATGTCGGCGCATCGGTGGTCATTCCCGGCGCCGCCATTTCGCTGACCCGGCATCCCGACACCGAATTTCTGCTGTTCGGCGATCGCGCGCTGATCGCCCCGCAACTCGACAAGCATCCGGCTTTGAAGGCGGTGTCGCGCGTCATTCATACCGACGTCGCCGTCAGCATGCACGACAAGCCGAGCCAGGCGCTGCGCCGCGGCCGCAAGACCTCGTCAATGTGGCTGGCGATCGAGGCCGTCAAGAAGGGCGAGGCCGATGTCGCGGTGTCCGCGGGCAACACCGGCGCGCTGATGGCGATGGGGCGGTTCTGCCTGCGCATGCTGCCGGGAATCGAGCGTCCGGCGATTGCGGCGATCTGGCCGACCGCGCGCGGCGACTCGGTGATCCTTGATGTCGGCGCCACCATCGGCGGCGACGCCCAGCACCTCAAGACGCTGGCGCTGATGGGCAGCGCCATGGCCAGCGTACTGTTCGATCTGGAGCGCCCCACCGTGGGCCTGCTCAACATCGGCGTCGAGGAAATGAAGGGCCGTGAGGAAATCCGGGAGGCCGCCGAGTTGCTGCGCAATCTGGACCTGCCGCAGCTGAACTTCATCGGTTTCGTCGAGGGCGGCGGCATCGGCAAGGGCGCCGCCGACGTCATCGTCACCGAGGGTTTCAGCGGCAACATTTCCATCAAGGTTGCGGAGGGCACGGCGCGGCAGATGACCGAATTTCTGCGCGCGGCACTTTCGCGCACCTGGCGCGCCAAGATCGGCTATCTGTTGGCTCGAAACGCCTTCAAGGCGCTTCGTGACAAGCTGGACCCGAACAAGTCCAATGGTGGAGTTTTCTTGGGGCTGAACGGCATCGTGGTCAAAAGCCACGGCGACGCGACCCCGGACGGCTTTGCCTACGCCGTCGATGTTGGCTATGACATGGCCAGCTACGATCTCCTCACCAAGATCAATCAGATGCTCAATCGCGACGGCAGCGCATTCGCTTCAGCGCCGACCGCTCAGGAGGCTGTCTCGTGACTGCAATTCGTTCGGTGGTGCTGGGCTGTGGCTCGTACCTGCCGCAGCAGATCCTCACCAATGCCGAACTGGCGGCGCGGATCGATACCTCCGACGAGTGGATCGTGCAGCGCACCGGCATCCGGCAGCGTCACATCGCCGCCGATGGCGAGTTCACCTCGCATCTGGCGATCAACGCGGCGCGCGCCGCGCTGGCCAATGCCGGGATCGATGCGCAGTCGATCGACCTGATCGTGCTGGGGACCTCGACGCCGGACAACACCTTTCCCGCGACCGCGGTCGCGGTACAGGCCGCACTCGGTATCAACCATGGCGCGGCGTTCGACCTGCAGGCGGTCTGCTCCGGCTTCATTTTCGCGCTCGCCACCGCGGACAATTTTCTGCGCACCGGCGCCTTCAAGCGCGCGCTGGTGATCGGCGCCGAAACCTTCTCGCGGATTCTCGACTGGAACGACCGCGGCACCTGCGTGCTGTTCGGCGACGGCGCCGGCGCCGTCGTGCTGGAGGCGCAGGAGCAGCCGGGCGAAGCCTCCGACCGCGGCATCCTGACCACGCATTTGCGCTCCGACGGCCGGCACAAGTCGAAACTCTACGTCGATGGCGGTCCGTCCTCGACCCGGACGGTGGGCTACCTCCGGATGGAAGGCCGCGAAGTCTTCAAGCACGCCGTCGGCATGATCACCGACGTGATCGTGGATGCGTTCAAGGCCACCGGCACCACGGCCGACGATATCGACTGGTTCGTCCCGCATCAGGCCAACAAGCGAATCATCGATGCTTCAGCGCACAAGCTGCATATTGCGCCGCAGAAGGTCGTGCTCACGGTCGACCTGCACGGCAACACCTCGGCGGCATCCATCCCGCTGGCGCTGTCGGTCGCGGTAGCGGACGGACGCGTCAAGAAGGGCGACCTGGTGCTGCTGGAGGCCATGGGCGGCGGCTTCACCTGGGGCTCGGCACTGTTGCGCTGGTAAGCGCCGTGTTAAGAAGTCCAGACATATTGCAGGCTTCTTCATGCCATTGCATGGATGAGCGCTGTTGACCGTCGCGCGTTAAGCTCATAATTTCAGAAGCGAAATGTTCGCCGTTGTGCGGGGCAGGCGATGACCGGAACCGGAAAAACAGTCACACGTGTAGATCTGTGCGAGGCCGTCTACCAGAAGGTGGGCTTGTCGCGCACGGAGTCGTCTGCGTTCGTTGAACTGGTCTTGAAAGAGATCACCGACTGCCTGGAGAAGGGCGAGACGGTGAAGCTGTCGTCGTTCGGCTCGTTCATGGTGCGCAAGAAGGGTCAGCGGATCGGACGTAATCCGAAGACCGGCACCGAGGTGCCGATCTCGCCGCGTCGTGTAATGGTGTTCAAGCCGTCGGCGATTCTGAAGCAGCGGATCAATGGCCACAGCCCGACCAATGGCGAAGGCAAAGCTGACTGACGAGTAAGACTGACTGACTAATTCCCGCGGGCGACTGAACAGGAGCGAGCGTGGACAAGGCGCCGGATGCGTTCCGAACCATCAGCGAGGTCGCCGACGATCTCGACATCCCCCAGCACGTGCTGCGGTTCTGGGAGACGCGGTTCACCCAGATCAAGCCGATGAAGCGCAGCGGCGGCCGGCGCTACTACCGCCCCGACGACGTCGATCTGCTGCGCGGCATCCGCCGCCTGCTGTACGGCGAGGGCTACACCATCCGCGGGGTGCAGCGGATTCTCAAAGAGCATGGCATCAAATCGGTCCAGGGCTTGATCGATGGATCGGTCGCGGCGCCGTCTTTCCCGGCGGCCGAGCAGGCCGCGCAGCGTGGGCCGCCGGACGATGGCGACGAGCCCGATATCGATGCCGGCGATGAGGAGGATGAAATCGACGAGGCGCCGGTGACGCCGCGCCGCGCCTCCGAGGTTGGATCGCCGTCACCACGGGCCGACACGCCGGCCGCGGCCGTGGCCGTCGCGGGTCGCAGCCTCCAGGGCCGACCAGGGCAGCGAGGCGCGCAAGCTCGAACTCGCAAAACTTCAGACCGCGCTGCAGGACCTTGTCGCCTGCCGGCAATTGCTCGATTCCGCGCTGAAGGACGGCTAAAAGCCAGCGGTAGACCAGCGGTTTTGTAAACCGGAGGTCGGGAGTTCGATCCTCTCAACCGGCACCACGCCGTTCAGCCGCCAGCGCCGCACGGAACCAATATTCCGCCTGCCCGCAAGGCCCATCGCGCCTTGCGCGCAACGCTGATCGAAGCTAAGGGAACGGCATCGGAGCGTGGCGCAGCCCGGTTAGCGCACTAGTCTGGGAGACTAGGGGTCGGAGGTTCAAATCCTCTCGCTCCGACCAAATTACCCTCATAATATCAACCACTTATCGGATCAGCCCAAAAAGGACAATCTTCTAAAAACCCTCCGGGACAAGGCCGGGACAAGGAAATGTCCCGAACGAGTTGAAACGTCCTGCATCAGCTGTTCCTCAATAGGCACTGACGGCGCGTCTCGGCCGCCTCGTCGTTCTCGCCATAGTCGCAAGCCTTGCACCTGCTGCACTGGTGAACCGGCACCGAGCAGCAGGCGTCTTCGTGGCAGTCGCAGTTGCAGCCGCCGATGGACTTCATGTCGCACCCCAGCTGGGCGCAGCTTGCCGTCAGCGCCTGGGCCTCGAGTCTTCTAAGCTCGTTGCGGGCGTCTTCCAGACGGCGGGCCAGCGTCATGTCGCTCATCGGAGCTTCTCCAACTCCTTGTAGACCTCCAGCGGCGGCGTCCCGACAGCTACCGTCATGAGCCGGCCGCTGACGCGGTCACGCCACTGTTCGAACTTCTGGCCGCAGCGTTTGCAACGGAGATCGAGATGGCTGAATCCGCCTTCGTGATCATGGATCGTCTGGGCTGTCTTTTTGTCGAGCCGGTGGCTGAACAGGCTGCACAAGATGCTCATCGGAACGCCTTGCAGGCATCGCCACTCTGGAAGGTGCCGGACGGGCAGGCCTTGCCCTCGATCTTCGGGTAGGTGCGGGGCGTGTCGTTGTGCATCGCCTCGCACTTGTCGCCCTTGCCGATGTAGCCGGATGGGCAGGCGCCGGTCCGCTGAATGCGCTCCCGTCCGTCTCGCGTCGGAGTCGGATAGGGGGTCTCAGCGAACGCCGGGAATGACAAAGCCAGCGCGAGGCTGGCCAGGATCAACTTCTTCATCTTCTTCTCCTGATATCGATCGACCCAGAGCCATCGCCTCCTCCATGGAGAGCGGGCGCTGTGGTCTGGTGTGGTGGATAAATCGCCGCCGCAGGCGTTCGTTCTCCTCGGCAAACTCTTGCGCGAAGGTCTTCATGCTGCGTCCAGTTGCTTCTGCCACGCAGCCACCTCGTCGGCGTACCATGCGACACGCCCCTGGGTGAGGTGGCGGGCTTTGGGAAATTTCCCCTCCTGGGACATTCGCCAGATCGTGGTTCTGCTCACCGGGATCTTCGCCAGGACTTGCTTCAGGCTGAGCATGTCTCTGACCTGATCCGGCCGTTCGTTGTCCTGCTTGATCGGGTCGCTCATGACTTCCTTCCGCCGAATACCGAGTTGACCGTGGGTTCGTTGTTCTCATTGTCGGCGGGGCGGAACGACCTAATTCCGATGACGCCGCGTCCTTTGACTCCGAACGACTGAACGTTCCTGGAGCGGTTCAGCTTGGAGACCATCATCCGGTAGCCCGCGAGTTCAGCTTCGCCGGCGTTCCTGAAGACTTTCGGTCTCCCACCTGGACCTTCCACCCACATCGACACGACGCCGGGGATCGCAAACGTCGCCTGGTAGAGCCCGTCGACCTGCTTGTGAGGCACTGCCGACGAGTAATACGCCGTTGCTAACTTCGTCATGCGGCGGCCATCTCGATGATCTTGCGGTTCTGGATAAAGCCGCGGAAGTTTCCGTGCAGACGGGGGCTCATCCAATCCAAGCGCGGCGTTCCGTCGAGATAACCCTCCATCCGATCCGGCGTGGCCTGATGCTCTGCCGGCGAGGCGTGGAGGGGGCGAGCACCGACCAGCTGCTCGTAGAGTTCGAGATCCTTTTCAGGCAGCGGCTGCAGCCCGTCATGGGTCAGGTACGAGGTGCGAGCACAGCGGGCGACCGAGATTTTCTTCCAGGTCTCCAGGTCATCTCGAACGCCATCTTGTCGGCGAGCGTGATGAAGGGCAGATGCCATTCTCCCGGCTGCAGCAGCTGAGGCTTGCTGTCGGCGAAGGCAGCTTTGATGGCCTGGGCCAGTGCCTGGATCTCCGGCTGAGCATCCGCGTGGTCGCGCAGCTCGAAGAAGTTGTCCCAATCGGTAGCCGTGATCAGGACATTGATGTGCGCGAACGGCTCCAGCAGTCGGTTGACGACCTGCTTGTGATATCCGGCGGCGTCGTAGGCACGGGCGATCTCGATGGCCCGATCTCGAGCCAGATACCATGCATCCTGCGGCGACATGGAGAGATTTTCGCGTGTCCCATAGCTGCCATCAGCGAAACCCTTGCCGTCCATCGTGAACTCGCCGTGGTCCGGCAGAGAGATCATGGCATCGTGTTCTGCGCCGGCCTGCATGCCCTTCTGGTTCTTGCCCCAGCTGATCGGCATCGCCGTGTCGAACAGGATGTCGTCGATCAGCCGCTTGACCGGGATCGCCCGGGAGCTGGATGCGTTCCGAGACAGGTTTCGGTCGTACATGACGCCGTCGTTGATCTCGATGACCATGTCCGGAGTCGAGCTGAGGATGCGGTGCGTCAGCTCCTCGGCATGGATGAAACGCGGGTAGCGAGCGAGCACCGTTTTGATTTCGATGTCGCGGTTGGAAACGCTTTGCAGGATCTTCGTGGCAGCAATGGTCATTATTTCCTCAGATGCTTTCGAGTTCGCTTTTGATGCGTTGTTCGAGGTCGTCCAGCAGGTACGGCATCGATCGCAGGAACCCGACGATGGCCCTGGCGCGTTCGGCGGCATCCGGAGAGTTGCCGGTGAGAGCGAAGACGACGTCGCCGTCACCGAGCACCATCTGCATCTCGGTATTTTTGGGGAGCTTGGGGAAATGCTCCCGAGTCTTCGCGATGGTGCTGGCGTAGTCGGTGACGTGATCTTCGTCGGGCTTGGCTTCGGACGCCGCCCAGACCGGATCCTGGAGATAGGCCAGCACACGCCTGGCCTCGGCGATGAAGTTCATCTGGCTCTTAATGATCGCTGCGTTCGACATGGTTCGTCCCCTTGAAAATTGACAAACAGAAAAAGAAATGGACGCCCCGAAGGGCGCCCATCTTTGGTGTCGACAGTTACTGCGGCTGAGCGAGCTTCGCGATTTCCGGCTTGGCCGAACCGAACGAGCGGAGCAGGGTGTCGTAGTCGCGCTCGTTGTTGTTGATCCAGTCGGTGTTGGCGACGAAGATTGCGTCCACCTGGATCGTGCCGATTGCCTTGGTGCCGTAGACAGCGCCGGTCGGCTGGATTTTGGGGTAGGTGCCAGCCGGGATTTCGCCGTAGGTGTACACGGGCTGACCGCGACCATCCTTCGCCGTTTTCGTCATGTCGCGGTCATCGGTACCGACCAGGACAACGTTGTCGCCTTCCTTCTGCGCGTCGTTCTTCATCAACGACGAGTTCAGCGCGGTGACCACCAGGGCGCACTGGACCTGGGTGCCTTCAGCGACGGCAGCCATGGCGCGGACGCCGGAGCGGCTGTCGGTGTTGACGGGCGAGTAGCGAGCCTTGTCAGCGAGAACGAAACCGTCCCACGTCGTGCGACCGCCGGAGCCATCCGGGCCGACCGCAACGGTGTGCGACTTGTTCAGGTTCACCATGCGACCGAGATCGAGCTTCCGGTTGCAGACCATGTGGACCTGCTCCTGATACAGGATGCCCGCACGCTCCATTCCGGAGATCGCCTTGGCGTTCTTGCTGGAATAGACCAGCATCGCGTCGGACTGAACGAAGGCGCCGTCGCACTCGTTCTTCGACAGCTTGTCGAGGTTGTCGAGCGAGCCCTTGGTCTCGATGACCTCGATCGCCACGCTCTGCGAGTTCTTCTTCAGGATGTGGCCGGCCTTGTTGTAGTTCAGCGAGTTGGTGCCGGTGCAGAGTCGGAACGCAGCCGCATCAGCAGTGACGCTGCCGAGAGCCAGGACCGCCGCCGCGATCAGGAAAAGCTTCTTCATGTAGTGCTCCTTTAGATGTTCCAGGATTGGAACGATTTGAATTCAAGCAAACGGCAGATCAGAAGAAAGCGCGACGGAATCCGTATCCGCGAGCCAGCTTCCAGACCACGGTTCACTCCGAGGAAGTCGAGTACGTGGTTAAGCAGGATGGCCACGACCATGGCTTATGCCTCCACGAGAGGTGCATTGGCAGCGAAGGGTTGCTGCGCAGTGCGGGCGAGGCGGGTGTAGTCCTCACCAGCGAGAAGCTTGCGCTTGATCTCCTGGGTGAGAACCGCCACGGCGACAACGAGATTGGCGACGTCCGAACCGTAGTCGCGGAAGCCACTCCAATCGGAGGGGAAGATTTCGGGAGGCGAGTCGAAAGGGGCAGGTTCGCCGTTCTGTCTGTCGAACAAGGCATCGAGCTGAGCCATGCCGGCGAGCTGGTATTCGCCATTCGAGATGTCAGTGCGATTGGCCATGGGGCCGAAGGACTGATTTTGCTTCGCCAGCTCCGCCGAGATCAGTTCGTCGGTGAAGAGTTCCGCTGAGAAAACGTCCAAGTGTGGTCTCCTATTTGCTGCAAACAGTTTGCATTCAAGCAAGCGAGTCGTCAAGTTTTATATTAGCGGTCGTCCCCGTCCCCCTTGAGTGTTCCACGCTCCACGCGGCCCTGCAGCTCCTGCATGTTCATCAGGGCAATCTGGCCCAGGCTTTCGCCCATGCCGTGAGCCAGGGCGGCGAGGTACCAGAGATTGCCGCCCATTTCCTTCATGATCGCCAGCTTGCGATCGGGAGTGAGGATGCCGCCGTCATCGCGGAAGATTTTTTTGACCTTGTTCTGCACTTCGCCGGCCTCACCCAGGCCGAGCGCCGGATACCAGATCTTCTGTTCGTCGGGGTACGCTATCGTCGTGATGCTTTGCGCCTGATAGAGGTCAAATCCTCTGATCAGATCTGCGGGATTGAAGTTCATTTAGCCTCCTTAAAACGGTACTCGTCGGCGAGATCCTCAAACATCCGAACCACGTCCATTTGGACCCGACCCGACACGTCGTTCCAGTCGAACGGACATTTGCCTAATTGCTCCTTCATCTTCTTGGCGAAGCGCGCGTACGCACCTCGATCGTCCTTGCCAGCGGCCCGGCGGAGCGCACCCTCGATGTCAAAGGAACGAGCCTCTTCGCTAAAGACCGGGCACGACTTCCCGCTCCGGTCCCGGGCGCAGACCTTTTGGGTCCAACGTCCGGGCTTTTTGTAGAGCAGGAGACAGCGTTCAACTATCTCCAGGTCTGAGAGCATCAGCTGCAGCCTGTGGTTTCTCCGCACGCCTCGCACTTCAAGCAGGTGCCGTTCCGCACCATCATGAAGTTCGAGCAGCTGCTGCAGGAGTCCCCGGTGTAGCCGCTCAAGCGAGCGACTGACCGCTTGTCCGGCGCCTTCGACTCCGCGATGATCTCGTTTGTGATCATCTCGATGTCAGCATCAGGCAGGACGTTGATGGTCACGTTCTGAACGATGTTCGGCGGCGCTTTGCCTTGTTCGACTCCGCCGCCCATCACGTCGTGCCCGATCTCTTCGGGATTGATGTGGGCCAGATCGTTCCGATCGAGATAGTTGATCGCCAGGTCCCGGAAGATGAAGTCGACGATCGATGTCGAGTTCTTGATCCGGTCGTGGTCCTGAACGAAGCCCGAGGGCTCGAACCGGAAGAACGTGTAGGCGTCAACGAACTCTTCCAGCGGCACACCGTGCTGCAGGCCGAGGCTGATCGCGATTGCGAAGGCGTTCATCATCGACCGGAAAGCGGCGCCTTCCTTGTGCATGTCGACGAAGAACTCACCGAGGCGACCGTCAGGATACTCTCCGGTGCGGAGGTAGATCTTGTGTCCGCCGACGATGGCCTTCTGCGTGTAGCCGACCCGCTTCGAGGGCAACTTGTCCCGCTTGCGGACCAGCTTCTCGACCACCTGGATCACTGTCTTCGGAGCCTCGTCTTCCTCAGCCTCGATGTCAGCCATCCAGGTCGAGTTGAGAGGTTGAGACAGCTTCGAACCGTCGCGGTAGATCGCGTTGGCCTTCAGACCCAGTTTCCAGGACCGCTTGTAGGCTTCCGCCACGTCAACCGTGGTGGCGCTGTTCGGCATGTTGATGGTCTTGCTGATCGCACCCGAGATGAACGGCTGCACCGCGGCCATCATCCGGATATGACCTTCGGCGGAGATGAACCGCGTTCCGGTCTTCCCGCAGGGGCTGGCGCAATCGAACACGGACAGATGGTTCTCGGCGAGGTGTGGAGCACCTTCCAAGGTCATCGTTCCGCACACCACGATGTTGGCGGCCTCGATCACGTGCTCTTCGAAGCCAAGTTTCTTCCAGTCCGCGAGGAAGCGGATGTCGAAGACGTTCTTGACGTCGTCAGCCGTGATGGTGATGCCAGCATCCTTCGCCAGCATCTTGAACATGCTCGGCAGCTCACCAGTTCCGGTGGCGTACTCGATGATGTGCTTGATCTGATTGGCCTTGTACCCCAGCTTTCGCAGAGCCTGCGGCACCGACTGGTTGATGATCTTGAAGTACCCGCCTCCGGCCAGCTTCTTGAACTTCACCAGAGCGAAGTCAGGTTCGACCCCCGTCGTATCGCAATCCATCAGCAGGCCGATCGTGCCGGTGGGCGCGATGACCGTGGTCTGAGCATTGCGGTAGCCGTAGATCGAGCCGAGATCGATCGCGTCAGCCCAGATCTCAGTTGCTCGCGAAGCCAGACCTTCCTGAGGCACCCATTCCCAGCGCAGCTTCGGCGGTTCGATCGACAGACCTTGGAACACGGTCGAGCCGTTCTCGACTGCTGCGTAGTGATTGCACATCACCCGCTGCATATCGTCCGCGTTCTCCTTGTAGCGAGCGAACGGACCCATCTCCCGTGCCATCTCGGCCGACGTGCGGTAAGCGACGCCGGTCATGATCGCGGAGAGCACACCCGCCATCGCCCGACCTTCCAGCGAGTCGTAGGCGAAGCCCATGGCCATCAGCAAGCCGCCGATGTTGGCGTAGCCGAGACCGAGGGTGCGATACTCGTAGGACAGTTGCGCGATTTCCTTGGAGGGGAACTGCGCCATTGCCACCGAGATTTCGAGAACGATGGTGATCATCCGGTTGGCATGGACGAAAGACTCCACGTCAAACGAATACTCGCCATCGGACATCTTCCGGCCGTAGAACGTCAACAGGTTGGTCGAAGCCAGATTGCACGCCGTATCGTCCAGGAACATATATTCCGAGCACGGGTTCGACGCACGGATCCGACCACCGGCCGGGCAGGTGTGCCAGTCGTTCATCGTCGTGTTGAAGTGCAGACCGGGATCTGCGGACTCCCACGCGGCGCGAACGATCTGTTGCCAGAGGCTCCTGGCGTTGACCGTCTTGATGGCCTCGCCAGTCGTGCGACCAACGAGGTTCCAGCTTTCGTCGTTCTCGACAGCCTTCAGGAAGGCATCGGTGACCGACACGGTGTTGTTCGAGTTCTGACCCGACACCGTCTCGTAGGCGGCCGACTGCCAATCGACGTCGAACTCGGCGAACTCGAAGTTCTCGCCCATCTTTTCCAGCTGCAGAACGCGCTGGATGTAGGAGTCGGGGACGAATGCCTTGCGGGCAGCCTTGATGGACGCCTTCAGGGCAACGTCGTCGCCAGCCATGGAGCCCGAATAGATCTCGTAAAGGTGCTTCCTGGACGCCTTCGATCCGGCAACCAACGCCACGACCTTCTTCTCTTCCTCGACCTTCCAGCCGATGAACTCCTCGATATCCGGATGATCGACGTCCAGGATGACCATCTTGGCAGCGCGGCGCGTGGTGCCGCCCGACTTGATGGCGCCGGCGGCGCGATCCCCGATCTTGAGGAACGACATCAGACCCGAGGAGCTACCTCCGCCCGACAGCTTCTCGCCCCGGCCACGCAGGCTGGAGAAGTTGGTGCCGGTACCGGAGCCGTACTTGAAGAGGCGAGCCTCGCGGACCCACAGGTCCATGATGCCGCCGTCCTGGATCAGGTTGTCGCCGACCGGCTGGATGAAGCAGGCATGCGGCTGCGGACGCTCGTAGGCTGACTTTGACAGGACGGCACGGGGAACCGTCACATCGGACTCGATGTAGCGAGCGCCGTTGATGCCGAATGCCAACTCAGGATTGGCCATCTTCATCAGATCGTCGGCGGTGAGCTGATCCTCGACGTAGTAGTGGCCCTGGGCGGGGCCGTCGATGCCGTATGCCCAATGCAGACCCGTGTTGAACCACTGCGGGGAGTTGGGGGCGAACATCTGAGCGGCCAGCATGTAGCGCAGCTCGTCGTAGAACGCCTTGGCGCTGACCTCAGCGTCAACGATCTTATAGGGCTCGTTGCCCTTGGCATAGTCCGGCTTGAAGTAGTTGTTCTTCCAGCCCCAATAGGTCCAGCAGCCGGCGAGGCGGTTGAAAACCTGTTTCGCGGACGACTCAGAGCCGAAGATTGCACCGACGCCGGGTTGGCAACGGCGAAGCCAGAACGGCATTGCCGGATCGTCGACGACATAGTCAACGTTGCTGGGTACGCCTGCCTTGCGGAAGTATTTCTGGGCGAGGACGTCGACCGCTACCTGCGACCAGTTCGCCGGCACTTCGATATTCTCCATGCGGAACACGACGGTCCCGTCAGGCTCTTTGATCTCGCTGGTAGCTTGGCGCCATTTGAGCATGTCATATGGATCGGAGACGGCGGTGGTGAAGTGACGATCAATTCTCATGAAGGGGCATTCTCTGCAGTTTCTTGTTGTGGATATCCCGGCCGAAGCCGGGATAATGATCAGCCGCCGCGCTTCTTGGATGCGTAGGGGTATGACTTCGAGTTATCGATGCGAGTCTCTCGCTTCACCGGGACGAACTTGACGGGAAGCTTGGAGAGATCGGAGATCAGCTGCTTGATCCGATCGCTGTCGGACGGATCCTTGGGATCGAGAGCGCTCAAATCGCCGACGATGCCGAACACCCGGGCGCGCTGCTCCTTGGGGAGCTTGAAGCGGGCGTGAACCGCGCTGCCGGCCGGGGCATAGGTAAATTTCGGAGCGGTCGGTCGTCTCTGCTCCTGAAGCAAGTAGGCGAAGGCTTTCATCAGGCCCATGGAAGTGTCAGCGATTAAGTCCATTGCGGTAGTCCTCTCTCTTTGAATTCATGCAAACGTCAGGGCAGGCGTGCGATGACCCGTCTGATGTGTTGTCTCGTGAAGTTGTTGACGTACGGAGTCCGCGGGGAGGCGGCGAACGGCACCGAGTGCCACTTGCCTTTGATCAGGAACTTCACCCGATGATGTCTCCTGTCGTGATCGAGACTGAAATCCTCGATCTCGCCATTATCCATCAGCTTCTGAACTTCCTTCTTCACATCCCGAACGTGGCTTTCCATTCTTCCCTCTTCGATCAAACGGCCTCGACGGCCACTTCTTCTTAGGCCGCTTGTTGCCAAGCTCGACCGTGACATCCGGTTCGTTCTTGGCGAGTATGCGACGTCTGAAGGCTTCGGTTTCTTTGGCTATCCGCTTGGTGCGAGCGATCTCGGTGACGTCGGCGCCGCGCTTGGAGGCCTTCGATCCGAAGGTCTTTTCAGCGTGACAGCCGACATGCTTTGCGAAGATGCATTCCTCGTCGTTGGAGGGAGGCACAGTGTCCTTCGCGACTGGATCCCAACAGCGCATCTGCACTGCCGGGACGTGGTCGAACTGGGTGTCTTCCAGCTTCCCGAGCTTCTCGCCGCAAGTGGCGCAGAGGCTGTGTTGCTTGATGACGACTTCGAGCTTCACCTTGTCCGGGATCGCCTTGCGGAAACCTGGCGGCGGGGCGAGGGGAAGTTCAGCGAACATTTGTTTTTTCTATTTGCATTCAAGCAAACAGTCAAGCGCCGCAACGTCCGCTTTGCCCACAAAAGCGGACATTCTATACGGCGATCTGCATGTCCGCTTTGTGCCAAGAGCAGACTTGGCCTATTCGGCCAAGAAGCCATAGGCTTCGACTTCCGGTGGCCGGCCGAGGATGCCCTCCGGCATCGGCCCCGCCTCCCTCCGGAGGGCCGTAAGTGTCTCGGTGACATGTTGATCGCGCGCCGCTTGCGAGGGGTAGACCTCGTAAAACAGGAACACCGTGGGCTCCTTCGCCGAGCGGTGAAGGCGATAGCTGACGTTCGGTTCCGCTTGCTTCACGTACTTCAGCGATCGCAGCAGCCGCGCCTCAAGGTCGGCTTCCCGCCCGGGCGCGGGGTAGTACCGCGCGACGATGACGACCTGCTCGTCCGCCCGCGCCATCTCGCCGGAGATGGCAAACAGTGTAACCAACGCAAGACCGTGAATTGTTCTGCGACGCATGACCCTTCTCCTCTGGTCGATCGCGACAAGCAGGGTCATTTTGACACTGGACGCGGAGAGAGTCATCTCGCGGCGCGGCGAACAAGTCGTCCCGCTTCGCCACAAAGCGTTCAAAGTGCGGCGTCATCTAGTCGAGAACGCCGGGCCCGGCTGATCGGGAAGGAGGAGTTTAGCGCGGCGCGCGTAGCCGACCGAGCCCGCTACACGTCAGTTTCGTGGGATTGCCGGACTCATGCACCGCAGCAAGCAGCATCTTTATTCGATCACCTCGTCGGCGCGGGCGACCAACGTTGGCGGTAATTCGAGGCCGAGCGCCTTGGCGGTCTTGAGGTTGATCACCAGATCGAAATGGATCGGTTGGTAAAAGGGAATTTCTGCTGGATTGGCCCCTTTAAGAATCTCCGCAGTCTGTCCAGCGGCACGACGAAAAATATCCAACAAATTGGCTGAATATGACATCAGCCCGCCGAGTTCGACGTGCTCGCGGAACGGATAAATTGCGGGAATGCGGCTTTTCGCCGCCAGTTCGACCAGCAGCCAACGATAAGTGAAGTTCACGGGTTCTTCGGCCACCAAAAGCGCATCCACTCGATCCTGCTCCATCGAATTAAAGACGCGCTGGTACTCTGCCTCGTTAATGGGGCTGCCTAGCAGCGCGCCTGCCAACGAAATACCGGCGCGCCTGGCTACCTCTCGCACCACTGCGCCAAAAGGCCCGGTCCAACTTGGTTGCGATCCAAGGTAACGAGCATTAGACAGTTTTGGTATCGCTTCGGCGAGAAGCCCAAGACGTTTCCCATGGAGTTCTAATCCCGCATCTGTACTAACGCCCGTGATGTTGCCGCCTGGCCGCGCAAGGCTTGGCACGAGCCCAGCGACGACTGGATCTGCCGTTATTGCCACGATCGGGATCGTCGTCGTCGGCATTTTGAGGTTCAACGCTAGAGGGATCCATGCCGTAAGCACCAGGTCGGGATGGGTGCTGACGACATCGCGGGCCAGGTCGGCAGCGCGCTCGCTCCGCCCCTCGGCAGAGTATCGTTCCACCAC
>Ga0193699_10000171_pt1 | contig 29282 bp, 28 predicted proteins | sample L3c2metaG_FD_160095 | JGI IMG/M metagenome (GOLD analysis project Ga0193699, IMG submission 160095) | Soil microbial communities from a riparian zone of the East river system, Colorado, United States - L3c2 | ecosystem: Environmental > Terrestrial > Soil > Riparian zone | place: USA: East...
CTCGAGCCAGATCTTCAATCGTTTCGTGAACTTGTCTACGCCGGCTCCCGCGAGCGCTCTGTGCTTGCTCGTTGCAGAGAAGCCGGCCGCGGCGCGATGAGCACCGTACATCGCGAGTCCGACGACCGTCGCAAAGCGAGGCGCGTCGACCGAGTCACTCAATCCGCCGATGTTCTCGGAGGGTGAGCCGATCCTCACTCCCGTCCCAAAAACATCGGCTGCCAGCTCCGCGACGCCCTGCATCGCTGCCGCGCCGCCGGTGATTACGACTCCCGCGTTCAGACGCGTCGCAAACCCGGCCCTTTGAATCTCGCTCAGGACCAGATTGAAAATCTCATCCATCCGCTGATGGATGATGTGGGCCAATACCTCGCGCGGGACATGTCGTTCGCCCTGCGCGACCGTGCTCGGAAGCTGGATGTTCTCCGTCGGATCCACCAACGGCTCGTACGCGCAACCGTAGCGCTCCTTCAGCCGCTCGGCGTCAGCTTGCGTGACTCCGATCCCCTGCACGATGTCGCTCGTCACGTTGTTTCCGCCGTAGTTGACGGTCCCGAGGTGACGGATCTTGCCCTCGTGGAAGACGGCGATGTCGGTAGTGCCGGCGCCCATCTCGACTAGCGCGACGCCGAGCTCCTTCTCGTCTTCGGTGAGAACACTCAGCGCACTGGCGAGAGGCTCCAGTACCAGCTCGCGGACCCGATAGCCCGCCCTCTCCACTGATTTGCGCAGGTTCATCGCCGGCGAAGCGCCAATCGTCACGAGGTACATCTCCGTCTCGAGGCGCGTGCCTATCATCCCGATCGGGTCGCGAATCCCCTGATTCTTGTCGACCGAGTACTCCTGCGGAATCGCGTGGAGCAGCTCGCGATCTTCCGGAATCGGCTGCGCCCGGGCGACATCGTTGGCGCGATCGACGTCGGCCTTTGATATCTCGTCGCCATTCACGGCGACGATTCCCTTGCTGATCATCGCCCGCACGTGCTCGCCGGCAATCCCAGCGTAGATGGTGTCGATCTTCGTTCCCGCCATTCGCTCGGCATCTTCGACTGCCTTTTTGATCGAGCGAGTGGTCTCCTCGATGTCCGACACGATGCCGCGACGCAGTCCGGTCGTCCGAGCCTGACCGACTCCCAGAATTCTGAGAGATGGCGCGCTCTTTCTCTCGCCGATTGCTTCGGCGATGACGACCGTCGTCTTGGCGGAGCCTATGTCGAGACCAGCGATGATGCGTTCGGGATTCATTGAAGCCTTGCGATCACTTGATCGCGATAACGTAGATCGATCTCTCCAACGTGTGCCTGACGTCGGGCGAGATCGGTTTCAACGGGAAAGATATCGGCAAGCCGCTCGACTGACAGGTCTAGTGGGACGCGGACGCGCAGTGATTTGCGCTGCGGTGCTGCCGGATTACCAGCCGCACCGCCCGAATCTTCGGCTCTGGGAGCGAGCGTGAGCAGGATTTCATCTCGTCCGGTTCGTCTCGCTTCTTCGATGCGCGCGAAGACGCGCGGCTCCGTTGCGCGGATCGCTCCGACGAGCTTAAGAAGAACGGGATCCCTACTCGCAACAATGGGAAGGTCGAGATTTGTGCGGGACGGATCGATCGGCAGCTGCCTGCCGAGCGAGTCGAACGGCTGAAAGCCAGTCGCGGTTTGTATGAGTGCGACGGGGAGATTCTCCTGGACGATGACGACCAACGTGCCCGGCGGCCGCCGCTCAATGCGCACTTCGGAAACCTGCGGATGACGTCGAACTTTCTGGCGCAGTGGCTCGAGGTCGTCCCACAGGGACATGAGCGTGTCGATCTGAAGGCGCGCTACGATGTCATTGGGTTGCAGATAATGGGTGCCGCGGACCTGCACCGTGCGCACCCGGAAAAAAGCCATTTGTCTGGCGCCGGCGCGCACGCCCCAGGCAGCAGCCATGATCACAGCGATCAGGAAAAGCGCGCCGAGAATCTTCCAGCCCGGCTTCCTGAGGCGCTCGCGATCCATCATGCCTTCCCGGATTCAAGCCGCTGCTTCAGCGCCGGGCCTGTCCGCGTTATGTCGCCGGCGCCGATTGTAATGACGACGTCGCCCTTGCTCACGAATCCGCAGAGCGCCTCGGAAAGCTCCGAGCGCGCACCCTGCCACACCGGCGGACGCCCCGCACGCGACAGCGATGCCGCAATCAGATCCGACGTTATCCCCGGAATCGGCTTTTCGCGCGCCGGATAGATCTCGGCCAGGAACACCGCATCCGCGGAGGATAGCGCCTCCCCGAAAGCTTCCGAGAAATCTCGTGTCCGGGAGAAGAGGTGCGGTTGAAAAGCCGCCACGATACGGCGACCGGGATACGATGCTCGCGCGGCCTGGAGAGTCGCGGCGATCTCGGTCGGGTGGTGTGCGTAATCGTCGACGATCGATAAGCCCGCAACATCGCAAAGGTGCTGGAAGCGACGCTCGACGCCGCCGAACTGGCGGAGACCTTCCCGCATCAGGTCGAGTGTGACGCCGAGTGCGAACCCCGCGGCGATCGCCGCAAGCGCGTTCTGCACGTTGTGGTGCCCGGGCACCCGAAGGGAGACATCGCCAAGCGCGCTACCATCGTACGCGACGGAGAAGGTCGTTGCCTGCCCGCTCGGTCGGATATCGCGCGCTACGAGCCGAGCATCGGACGACGTGAGCCCATAGCGAATCACCTCGGAGCTTGCCGGAAGAGAAAGACTCTTCGCGCCCGCGTCGTCGTCACAGAGAACGATCACGGGTGCGTCGCGGACGAAACGGGAGAACGTCGTCCGGATGTCTTCGAGATCGTGGTAGATGTCGAGGTGATCCGCCTCAATGTTCGTGACGACAGCGACAGTCGGAGAGAGCGACAGAAAGGAACGATCGTATTCGTCGGCTTCGACGACGAAAAGCCCGTCGGAGTCGTAGCTGAGATTTCCTTTCCATTCGGCCACGCGTCCGCCTGCGATGCCGGTGGGCTTGAGTCCGGCGGCGGCGAGAGCCGACGTAGTCATGACTGTGGTGGTCGTCTTGCCGTGAGTGCCGGCGATGGCGACGAGTTTTCCGCCGGCAACCGCCCGTCCCAGAGCCTCGGCTCTTCTGGTGATCGGGATTCCGAGCTCGCGCGCGCGGGCGAGCTCGAGATGATCCTTCGCCATCGCCGACGTAACGATCAGCTCACGCGCGCCGGCGACATGATCAGGGCTGTGGCCTTTGAAGACCTGGATGCCGAGGCTCTCCAGATCATCGGTGGCGCCTGGATTTGCATCGCATCCGCTCACGACGACGCCTCTACGCGCCAGCAGCTCGGCGAGCGCGCGCATCCCCGCGCCCGCTATTCCAACGAAATGAACCGGGCGGGGATCGGAGTCGCTCAAGTTCGGGTCTGCCCGCGCGCGACGAGTTCAAGAATGTGTCGCGCTATGTCAGCTGCCGCCGTTGGCCGGGCGCGCTCGAGAGCCTTGGCCTTCATGCGCGCGAGCTTACCGGGATCCGTCAGCATCGAATCAACTGCTTGCGACAGCGTCTGAGGATTCAGATCCGACTGGCGGATCATCTCGCCCGCCCCGGCGGCCGCGAGCGCCTTTGCATTCGACGTCTGATGATCAGCCGCAGCCGTTGGCAGCGGGACCACGATAACGGGAATGCCCCACGCACACAGCTCCGCCGTTGCCATCGCTCCCGCGCGCGACAAGGCGAAGTCCGTGGCCCGGTATGCGTCGGAGATCGGAGCGATGTACGCCCGAACTTTCACCCGGTCGCTCTCGTAGTGAGCGAGCTTGTCGTAATTCGCCTTACCCGTCGCCCAGATCACGAAGAGGCCGGACGGCAGGCCCTGTTCTACCCATTTTGCGACGACGTCGTTCATCGCCTGAGATCCCTGACTGCCGCCGTACACGAGCATCACGGCTCCTCCAGCGGAGGGAAACCCCCACTTTGCCCGCGCCGGGCCTTTCTGGAACGCATCCGCCGGCGGCGGCTCGATCGGATTTCCGGACTCGAATACTTCTGTCTTCTTCGATGGCGACAGGTGACGCTTTGCTTCGGGGAACCCAAGGTGTATCTGGTCGGCGAATCGGCTGAAGAACTTCGCCGTGATACCCGGATGCGTGTTCTGCTCCTGCATCACGAACGGAATGTGGTGCGCGACGGCGTACCCGAGGGCCAATCCGGAGGCGTAGCCGCCGGTTCCCACCACGCATGCGGGGGGCTCACTCCGCACTTCCCCTGCGATCCTGCGCCACGCGGTCATCGCGCCGCGAATCGTCTTCCAGTTTTCCCAGGGCCGGGCACGATAGAGCGGGTGGAGATCGAGCAGCTCAAAAGCAAACCCGACCTGCGGAAGCACGTCCCGTTCGATGCCGCGCTGCGCACCGATGAAGAATGGCTCGACGCGCCGATCTGCTTTTACCAGCGCCCGCGCGATTGCGAGCCCCGGATAAAGGTGGCCGCCAGTGCCACCGCCGGCGAAAATCACCCTCATCGCGCCGGAAGCGCGCGCAGAGCGGAGGGATCAGTCGCTGACAGTCCAAATACCTTTTCGCGGGTACTGCCGATGTTGATGAGGATGCCAGTCATGACGAGAGAGAGGATCAGATTCGAGCGGCCGTAGGAAATGAACGGGAGCGTGAGCCCCGTCGTTGGAAGCAACCCCGTTGCCACGCCGATATGAAGATACGCTGTCAGCACCATCGTCACCGTCAATCCGACCGCGACGAGCCGCAGAAACGGCGTTCGCGCTTTCCGGGCGATTCGAAATCCCAGCGCCGCGTAGAGCGCAAACGCGAGTACGAGCAGACTCAATCCGATGAATCCCCATTCCTCACCGATGTGTCCAGCGATGAAGTCGTCATAGCCAAACGGCAGGAATCCGTACTGCTGGCGCCCTCTTCCGAACCCGACGCCAAATAACTGGCCGGAGCCGACGGCGATCAACGATTGTCGAAGCTGATAGTTCACCTCGAGCGGCGCTGCGCCAGGATCGAAGAAGGCCGACATGCGAAGGAGCACGTAATTGAGCCGCTCGATCTTCACGTACAGGAGCGGAATGAGCATTACGCCAAGAGCGACGAAATGACCGATCCGCACACCGCCGGCAAACAGAACGATGCCAAGCACGAGGGTGAACATCATCGCCGTCGAGAGATCGGGCTCCAGCATCACCAGAATGTCCATCGTTCCGATGACAACGAGAAAAGGCAGCAGACCCTTGGTCAGCCCTCTCAGCGCTGGTCCTTTTTTCACGATGAGCATCGACGTCCAGAGCACCACCGCGAGTTTGCCCAGTTCCGAAGGCTGGAGCGAGCTGCCGAACAGGAACCTGCGGGCGCCGTGAATGCGGGGGGCGATGCCCACTGTGAACGGCAAAATCACGATCAGGAGGAGCACCAACGACAGGATCATGATGGGCCAGGCGAGTCGCTCCCATAGCTCGGCATCCATCTTCGCCGCAATGGCGAGGAGACCGAGCCCCACAGCCACTCCAATCAGCTGTCTGACGAGAAGGTGTGCGTGACCGAACCCCGCCTGCATCTCGACGATCGCGCTGGCGCTGTAAACCGTCGCAATCCCGAACGCCAGCAGAACGCCCGTGAGAATGACGAGCGCGCGCGCCTCGATTCCCATGTGCCAGCGGTCCATCAGATGTGTGGATGCTTCCATTACGCTTCCTTCGTTGCGAGCGCCCGGAAGCGCTCGCCTCTTTCCTCGTAATTCGAGAACATGTCGTAGCTCGAGCACGCCGGAGAAAGCAGCACGGCCTCTCCCGGCCGAGCCGCCGCCTTGGCCGCGCGCATCACCTCTTCGAAATCGGACCCGAGTCGAACGACGTCGACTACCGGCCGAAGGTCCGTGGCGATGAGCGGCGCAGCTTCGCCGTATGCGATCACCTTCTTCACTTTTCTCTTCACTGCCTCGGCGAGCGGCGTATAGGCTTCGCCTTTGTGCCGGCCCCCGAGCAGTAGGACTGTTGGACGCTCCATCCCGTCAATTGCCACAGCCGTAGAGCTGACGTTCGTCGCCTTGGAATCGTTGATCCACTGTACTCCCGCGAATTCTCCGACCAACTCGAGCCGGTGCGGGAGCGAGCGAAAAGTCTTGAGGGCGGCGGCGATTCCCTTTCTCGCCTTTTGCGTCTGATGCGAGCGATCAGCGGCCATGACCGCAAGCGAGGCGGCGAGCGCGTTCCCCACGTTGTGCTGACCGAGGAGGGGCAAATCCTTGCGCGCTAGGAGTGGCGTTCCGAGCACGACCAGCTGCCCGGAGCGTTCGTCGATATACGCAGAAGCCTCGCCGACGAGTGAAAAACCGTACTTGTGGCCGGCGACGTCGCGGACCATCAGCATGACGGCCTTGTCGTCTTCGTTCACGACCCACACGGAGTTGGGTCCGGCATTGGCGAAGAGCCGCGCCTTGTCGGAATAGTACTCCTCGACGGTTGCGTACCGATCGAGATGGTCAGGGCTGAGGTTGGTGAGAATTCCGACGTCCGGCTTGAGGCTCGGAGTATCGTGGAGCTGAAACGACGACATCTCGAGCGAGATCCACTTAGGCTGCTGCTCGCGACTGGCGATCTCGGAAAGCGGCGTTCCGATATTCCCTGCTTCGACCGCTTCGAGATCGAGACCCCGCAACAGATGAGCGATGAGTGCAGTCGTCGTCGTCTTGCCGTTGGTTCCGGTAATGGCAATGATCCGGGAAGCGTCGAGAAAGTGAAGCGCGACTTCGACCTCGCTGGCGATCCGTACGCCCTTCTCTCGCGCGAAGGCGAGGGGCCGGGCCGAAGGGGGCACTCCGGGGCTCGCGACCACGAGACTTGCGCGCTCCAGCCGTTCGAGGTCGTGGCGGCCGACGTCGACGATGATCCCCTGCGCGCGCAGCTCCTCCGCGGTCCGTCCGGTATCGGGCGAAGAAGTGACGTCCGATGCGTAGACGTTGTAGCCGTGTTTTTTCAGCAGTACCGCCGCTGCGCGACCGCTCCGGGCGAGGCCGATGACGGCAATCTCGCCCTCGCGCGACACCAGATCGCGCGGGGTCATCGCAGCTTCAGCGTGCTGAGCGCGATGAAGGCAAACAGAATTCCGATGATCCAGAAGCGCACTACGACCTGCGCTTCATCCCAGCCCTTGATCTCGAAGTGATGGTGCAGCGGCGCCCGCCTGAACACCCGGTGCTCGCGCGCGTACTCGAGGCCGTATCGCCTCTTCCGGTACTTGAACACGAAGCGTTGCACGATCACCGACATCATCTCAGCGACGAACACCGCCCCGACGAGGACCAGGAGAAACTCGGACTTGAGAAGGATCGCGACCGATGCAAGCGCGCCGCCGAGCGCGAGAGAGCCGGTGTCGCCCATGAAGACTTCGGCGGGATGGGTGTTGTACCAGAGGAATCCTATACACGCGCCCATCACCGCAGTGCAGAAGACCGTCAGCTCACCGGCACCGCGCAGGTAGTAGACATACAGATACTGGCTCGCGTCCACTCGGCCGACGACGTAGGCGTAGAACGCGAATGTCATCGCCGCGATGGCGACGAGTCCGGCAGCGAGACCGTCCAGGCCATCCGTGACGTTCACAGCGTTGCTGGTGCCCGTCATGACGAACGTCACGAACAAGACATATAGCCAGCCAAGGCCGGCGGTCAGCGGGACGATCAGAATGTATTTGTAGAATGGCAGCGTGGTAGACGCGCCGGGAAGCGACGAAATCGGATGCTTCCAGATGTAGTAGCCGAGCGCAAAACCGAGCGTCACCTGGCCGATGAGCTTGTAGCTCTCTACGAGCCCAGTGTTCTTCTTGCCGGCGAGCTTCTGTTTGAGCTTCAGGTAATCGTCAAGGAACCCGATGGCTCCCATCCACGCCATCGAGACCATCGCCAGCAGCACGTACCGGTTATCGAGCTTGGCCCACAGCAGCGTGCTGATGAGAGTGGCGCCGAGGATTATCAAGCCGCCCATGGTAGGGGTCCGGCCCTTCTGCTGGTGCGCATCGGGGGTTCCTTCGCGGATCACCTGGTGCAGCCGCATTCGCCGCAAACGGCGCATGATTCCCGGACCGACGACGAACGTCAGGAGCAGCGCGGTGACGGCTGCTCCAGCTGCGCGGAACGTTATCCACTGAAACAGTCGCAGAAACCCGAAGTGCGGCAATCCTACGAACGGAACGAGCAGATAGTTCAGCACTATGCAGTAGCCCAGGTGGTTAGATGTGGAACGAGACGCTCGAGCTGCACGCCACGCGACGCCTTCAACAGGATAATAGCATCGCGCTCTAGTCTGGCCTGAAGCCGCGGCCAGAGATCTTCGACATCAGGGGCTGTGATCACTCGGCTGCGCTCATTCTGCTTCTCCAGCGCCTGAGCAAACTCTCCAATGCCGGCGACGATGTCGGCTCCGGATGCCAACGCGAGACCGGCGATGTCGGCGTGGCACTGCTCCGACGCCGCACCCAGCTCTCGCATCGTACCAAGGACGATTACCCTCTGCCGTCCGCTACCGGCGCCCTGGAGCAGCTCGATCGCAGCGCGGGTTGACCCGGGGTTGGCGTTGTACGCGTCGTTTATCAGCGTCACGTTACCCACCTGTTCCCACGCCACGCGCATCTTCGGCTGAGGCATCGCTGCCATGCCGGCGGCGGCATCTTCGTAGCTCACACCACATTCGCGCGCGACGGCGAGAGCGAGCATCGCGTTTCGAAGATTATGAAGCCCTCGCAGTGGCGGCCGAATGGTCACCCCGCCGATCTCGATGACACCGAGTCCATCGGGTCCGATCTCCCAGCGATCCGGTTTCAAGGCGGCGCTCGGCTCGAGTCCGGCAACGATCACGCGTCCGGCTTTGCCGCGAGCCGCTGCTGCTATCTCTGGCTGCGCGGAAGGTGCGATGCCGACAGCGACGCCCTCGTAGACAGCGGCCTCCTCGCGAAGAACACCCGCGAGGTCACCAAGTCCTTCGAGATGCTCCTCAGCGATCGACGTCACGAGCGCGATGTCGGGCTCCGCAATTTCCCGAAGAATCGCAACTTCACCGGGCAGACTGGTGCCGAGCTCGATTACGGCGATCTCGGCCTCCGGCTGGAGCGACAACAGCGAAATCGGTACGCCGATACGGTTGTTGAGATTGCCGGTCGTCGCGTGCACAGCATACGAACGGCTCAGAGCGGCTCGTATCAGGTCTTTTGTGCTCGTCTTTCCGTTGCTGCCGGCGACGCCGATGATCGTCTTCCTCCACGCTCGACGCCAATAGTGCGCAAGGGCGCCCAGCGCGACGAGTGTGTCGCGCACCTCATAGACCGGAACGCCAAGAGAGTTGAGCTTGGGCGCCCGTGACACCACAACCGCCGACGCGCCATCACGAACGGCGTCCTGGAGATAGTCATGACCGTCGAATCGCTCTCCCTTGAGCGCGACGAAGACGTTGCCCTTTCCGATCTTTCTCGTGTCGGTCGTTATTCCGGACACGCTGGTGGCACCGCGAGGCAGTGCGCCGGTCGCCTGCTCTTCGAGCGCAGTCGCTATCCGGTCCGGCGTCCAGAAACCGGTGCTCACGCGTGACTCCCGGTCAGCTCTCTCACAATCTCCTTCTCGTCGAATGGGTATGAGGTCGTTCCGCGGATCTGATAAGTCTCGTGTCCCTTGCCCGCGAGAAGAACTATATCGCCATCCTCCGCCAGATCGATTGCCCGCTGTATCGCCGCATGCCGGTCGGTGACTCGCTCGTGGTTGGATTCGCGCATCCCTGCCTCGATGTCGTCGATGATCGAGTCGGGATCTTCGGTGCGAGGATTGTCGCTCGTCACGATTGCGTAGTCCGCTTCCTTCTCCGCGATCTGTCCCATGAGGGGTCGCTTGCCCTTGTCGCGATCGCCGCCGCACCCGAACACGACGATCAGCTTGCCGCGGGTGAATCCGCGAGCTGTTCTTAGACTTCTCTCCAGCGCATCGGGCGTGTGAGCGTAGTCCCGCACGACGGTCGGACGTGTCGAGATTACCTCGAGCCTTCCCGCAACCTGTGGCACGGAGTTCAATCGGGCCGCGATCGCGTCGGCGGGCTGCCCGAGCGCAAAGGCGGAAGCTGCCGCGGCCAGCGCGTTCTCGACGTTGATCTCGCCGATCAACGGGAGTGTCACGTCCGCGGAGCTGCGCGGCGTTACCAGCGTCCACTCGCTCCCCTCGGACGTGAAGCGTACGTTGCGCGCGCGGATGTCCGCATCAGTCCGCGCGCCGAACGTGACTACGCGTGATGACGGAGCCAGCGCCGACCACTCCGGCGCATCCGCGTTGATCACAGCGGCGCCCTCGCGCTTCAGATAATCGAGAAGACGCGCCTTTGCCTTCAGGTACGCGTCCATCGTTCCGTGATAGTCCAAATGATCGCGCGTAAGATTGGTGAAGACCACGGCATCGAACTCGAGGCCGTCAACGCGCCGCTGGTCGAGACTGTGCGAAGAGACTTCCATTGCAACGGTTCTCACTCCGCGATCGACCAGATCACGCAGGATTCTTTGCAGCTCCACAGGTCCCGGCGTCGTAAGCCCGCCGCCGCCAGGGAGCACTTCTCCCTCGCTTCCGACGAGGACGCCAAGCGTGCCGATGGAAGCGCTGGATCCGTCGCCGTCGTCGAACAAATGCCGCATGATCGATGTCGTCGTCGTCTTGCCATTCGTACCGGTGACGCCAAGGAGATTGAGATTCTCGGACGGATTGCGGTACGTGACTGCGGCGGCGATCGCAGCAGCCCGTCTGCCCTCTCGAACGACGAGCGTAGGAAGCGAGGTGCGCGTGGGATCTTCTACGATTGCGGCGCACGCCCCGCGTTGGGCCGCTGCATCGAGGTAATCGTGGCCGTCGCTGTTCCAGCCACGCACCGCGATGAACAACTCCCCCCGCTCGACCTTTCTGCTATCGTCCGCTACGCCTCTGCAATTCTCCGGCAGTTCGCCGTTGACTCCGACGAGCAAGCCATGGCTGCTCAGTGCGGCTTCGATGTCTGCGACTCGCACGTCAGTCCAATGGGCGAGTGAGCTGAACGAGGCTGCCCGGCGTAGCCATCGTGCCCGCGGCGGGTAACGTGCCAGATGTTGACGCGGTGACCAGTCGCACGCGAAAGCCGGCGCCGTGGAGAGCTCGCACGGCTTGCCGCACAGACAAGCCTCTTACATCAGGGACGGCACGAGGAGTAAGAGACTTCGGCGCGGCGACAGCGGGCTTGGGCGATGTCGGAAGATCGATGCTGTAGGACGCAGTGTCTGTCGGGGAGCGGGGTGTCAGGTTGTCTGAAGGATCGTACGAAGTCCGGTCTACGGGCTCCGTCGCATCACGCCGGCTTGCACGGGCGAATCTCGCTCCGACCGGAGCTCTGCCCTCTGACTGCTCTTGCTCGAGAACCGATTTTTCGGACGCTGCCAGCGCTTCACGGTCGAGGGCGGCATCGCGCGCGGCCAAAGCTGCGCGCAGCACGATGCGTGTGACCGGTGCGGCAATTTCGCCGCCGGCGTAGTGCACCCCCTTGGGGCTATCCAACTTTACGAGCACAACGTACTGCGGGTCGTTCCCGGGAAACAGGCCAACGAAAGACGCGGTGTAGTTGCCGCTGGTGTAGCCCGCGTTGGGCGACGTGCGTCGCGCGGTGCCACTCTTGCCGGCGACTTCGAAGGTCGCGAGATCCGCCTTAGTCGCGGTTCCTTCCTGGACCACCGCGAGAAGCATCTGCTGAATCGTGCGCGCAACCTCACCGGACATCACGCGGCGCACCGCGCGCGTTTCGGCGCGGTAGGTGACCTTGCCATCGACTCCGCGAATCTCCTTCACGAGGTGCGGCTCGAGCAGCTCTCCACCGTTCGCGATTGCCGAGTACGCAGTCACGAGCTGCAACGGAGTGACGGCAATCTCGTAGCCCATCAGAATCGAAGCGCTCGTCTGCCGCGACCACAGCTTCGGCTCGCGAAGAGTGCCTGCTGCTTCCGCTGGAAGCGGAACGCCGAGCGGCATCCCGAACCCGAGATCGCGAAACGTCTCGTACTTCTCGCGCGGGGTCAGCCGCTTTCCGAACTCGACGATTCCGATATTGCTCGAGAACCTGATCACGTCGGCAAGTGAAAGCGCCGATGCCTTGTGCATGTCGGTAATCACACGCCCGTCGAGCTCGAGTTTGCCGTTGTGGGTGCTCACGACGTCAGTGGGCCGCGCGCGCTCGTGCTCGAGCAGAGATGCGGCGATGAATGGCTTGAGGGTCGAGCCCGGCTCGAACGGCTCGGTCACCGATGTGTTTCCGAAACTCGTGCGCCCGACCCTGTTGCTGGCGAGAGCGAGAATTTCTCCGGTGTGCGGATTCATCACCACTATGTCGCCGCCGTCGGCTCTCAGGCTATCGACTGCTGTGGTCAGCTCGCGTTCGGCGATGTCCTGCAACGTGTTGTTGATCGTCAGCACAACGGTTGAACCGGGCCTCGCATTGTCCGTCCATCCGTCGGGAGACTCGAGGGCACGACCGTTGTTGTCGCGCGCCAGGCTCACTCTGCCTGAATCGCCGCGCAGAAGACTATCCAGCGCCAGCTCGAGCCCGTTCATCGGATTCCCACGGCCGTCGAGCGAGCCGACGATTCTCTTGATCCCCTCCGAATTCCCGTAGACCCGTTGAAGCACGGGCGTCAGATGGATTCCATTGAGCTTCGAGATCGACGCCACGTCGGCGGCCGAATAAAGCCCGGGCAGATCGATCCATCTGCGCCGGCGGGCGATGGCCGAGTGCACGGCCGTAACATCCAACTGAGCGTGGCGTAGTGCCTTGAGGACGAATGCCGTGTCACGCACTTCCGGCAGCGCCACTGCGACGCGGTTCATCTCGCGGCTCTCGACCAGGGTGTTGCCGCTTGCGTCGAGTATCTGCCCGCGCGGGGCTGACAAACCAGACGCGAAGAAGTGCTGCCGCTTTCCTCGCGCGACCCACTGCTTGCCCTCGACGACCTGAACCTTTGCGGCGCGCGCTACGAGAGCGACCGCGAACAGTACGAAGAAGGCGTGAATCACCGCGACGCGAGTAGGTGCCTTCATCGAGTCGCTCGTGGTAGAATCACCACCTGCTTGTCGGTGGGGATGTGCATTCCGAGTCTGCGCTCCGCCGTCACGCCGAGCGTCTGACGAGTGGAGGCATCACGGATCTCGCTTTCGAGGTGAGCGCGTTCGCCCTCGAGCCCGGTGCGCTTCGCCTCGAGTTGCGCGAGTCGCTCCGACTCACCGATACCGATCGTACGTCGCCATACGATGGACAGCGCAACCAGCACGAACGCTCCGAGGATGACCCCGACGAGAGTCCTGCCCCGCATGCCTACGCCGCGCTTTGCCATGCGCGTAGTCTTGCGCTGCGCGAGCGCGGATTGACGGCGGTCTCTTTCGCACCAGCCGTAATGGCGCGCTTGGTGAGGAGCTTGCCGAGAGATTTGCCGCGGCACGTGCACTGGAGCTGCCTGGGGGGACAAATGCACGACGAGCTCCACTCGCGCATCGTGTGCTTGACGAGCCGGTCTTCTCCCGAGTGGTACGCTATGACCGCGAGGCGGCCGCCCGGCTTCAACCTGTCGCGCAGAAGGGGGAGCGCGTTCTCGAGCATCGTGAGCTCGTCGTTCACCGCGATGCGAACCGCCTGAAAGAGGCGCGCAAAGTCTCCGGGCCCCATTCGCGCTCCAAAAGCGCCACGTATTGCATCGACCAAATCGTCACTCACGTGCATTGGTTTTCGGTCCCGGCGATGCACGATCTGACGAGCCAGGCGATTGGCGCGCGGCTCGTCTCCGTATTCGCGAAAGATGTGGGATAGTTCGGTTTCATCCAGCGTGTTCAGCAATTCGGCGGCGGTCGTAGTAGAGCGACGGTCCATCCTCATGTCGAGTAACGCGCCAGGTCGAAAAGAGAAACCTCGGTCGTCGGCGTCGATCTGGTGCGAAGAAACCCCGAGATCGGCCAGAATTGCGTCGAAGTGCCGCCCGGAGAGCTCCGGGATGCGGTCTATCTCGCCGAAATTGCCCCTGATAGCGAGAAAGCGGCCTGACGCCTCGTAGGACGCCAGCCGCTTTCGCGCTTCCGTTATGGCCGCCTCGTCGCGATCGAGCGCGACAACTGAGGAGCCTGACGCGAGGAGGGCTTCGCTATGCCCTCCACCGCCAAGTGTGCAATCGAGTATCTGATCGGCGCCGGACACGAGCGCCACCACTTCTTCGACCATGACCGGCGCATGGTAGGAGGTATCCCACCGGCCGGTCGCGGGTTCGGTCACTTACAAAAACGCTTTATCTCATTATCGACGGCTGGCGTGAACTGCGGGATCGCGGTCAGAAGCTGAGCGGCCTCATTCGGGTACTTCTGTCCACCAGCGGGCAGATTGATCGACGCGAGGTTGAACGCGTCGCGAGCCGTCCGCGCCAAATCGCAGCTTCTCTTTTCGTTGGCATCGATCGTCGCACTCTGTCCAAGCGAAAACGCGCTCGCTCCCAGCAGGAACTTGGCGTCAGCCGAGCTCTGTAGCTGGTCGGAGAGCTGGAGGAACTTGATGGCGCGCTGGAAATCGGCGCGGTCCTTCGACCCCTGTCCGTCCTTGTACGCGTTGCTGCCCTGTTGCAATGCGATCTGTGACAGCGCGGTCGGATCAGCGCCGGCGGCCTTCGCCTGGTTCAGCGTGTTCGCGACATCGTCGTACTGCTTGAGAGCACCCTGAATCGTTGAAAGCAGGAAATACCCCTGAGGATTCTTGGGATTGGCGGCGACTGCCCTCTTCGCAACGTCCACCGCCTGCTGAAGCTGGCCCGCCTTGTACAGCGCCTGCGCGGAGTACAGAGCAAGGCTGGGGTCGTTCGGATACTTCGCCGAGCCGCGGGCCGCGGCTTCCGACGCCTTTTGTGGCTGATTGAGCGACGCGTAAGCGCCGGCCAGACGCGCATAGTAATCGGCGGTCGCCGTAGCCGTATCGACGCGGACCATCTCGTTGCCGATGTCTATCGCGCCCTGATAATCCTTGGCATTCAGATAGACAAGCCACGCCAGGTTGAGCAGCTGCGGATCACCGGGATTGTTCTGCAGGAGGTCGCGCATGAGCGGGATTGCCTGCTGGGCGTGACCCGTCGCCGCCATCTGGTTCACCACATCCTGAAGGAGCTTGATGTTCGTCGGATCTGCAGCCGCGAGCGAACCAAGTACTGAGAGCTCCTTGGTCGTGTCAGCCTTCGCGTGGTAGATCTCGGCGAGCCGCCTCAATGCCACGATGTTCCGCGGATCATTGGCGCGAATGCGCTCGGAAACGGCTATGACGGAGTCGTCCATCTTGAGACCGGCATAGGCGTCGACGAGGCAAGCGCCCACAATGTTGGCGTTCGGATTACCAGACATCGCTGAACGCGCCGCGTTCACGCCCTCCTGATACTTCCCCTGAGCGACCGCATTGTGGCAAGTCTCTTCGCCGGGAAGCTGGCGGCGAGCATCCTTGATCGCGCGGGCGACCTGGCCAGCGGCGTCATCGAGCTTGCTGCCTTGCGCTACGGGAAGGGCCTGGCCGCGGGTCATGTCGCGCGAAATGATGAGCCGCGATTCGATCTTGTATCCCGACGGCGTCTTGGTAACGGTTCCTTCGACGTACTGCGGGGCACGCACCAGCGTGGCGAGCGCCTTTGCGTCGCCTGGTGCCAAAGCCTCGGTCGTCGAGTAGCCGGAGGACGCCAGACTGTTGTTGATGTCAGCCTTGGGAACGACGACGAGCTCGCGGACGTTGGTCTGCTTCGTCAGCTGGCTGCGGATGGCTTCCGCGGCCTGGACGCCCAGATCCTTGTCCGAGCTTTGAAGCGTGGGAACCATCACCCGGTCGCCCGTCTTGCCACTCTGGGCAAGCAAGGGCGATGCGAGCACAGTCGCGAACGCGGTGAGAACGAGGCCTGAATGACGTAGACGTACCTTCAATGGTATAACCTCCAAGTCGGTCTTCATTTTACCCCACCTCCCGATCCGTGGGTCCCTGGAATCCTTTAAGTGGGCGAGGAGGGACTCGAACCCCCGACATCCTGCGTGTAAGGCAGGCGCTCTAACCAACTGAGCTACTCGCCCGGTGCAGAAACCGAGCCGGTGATCATCGGAGAATCGCCAGCGGCACCAGCACGCAGTAGCCGATCACCAGAAGGATTGGCGCCAGAGTCTCGCCACCCCGCGCCAGATCGGCGAAGCCTGCGAGCAGCACTACTGTTGCGACGGTCCAATAGATCCACGAGCGACGCGTCCCTGAGTCGCGGCCGCCTCGGAGCCCACTGGCAAGATCGGTTTTGGCCATAAGCGACGTAGTGTAGGGGTCGATGAAATGCGTGTCAACCCGAGAGTACCACGCGGCGCCGGAAGCCGCGCCCCTTTATGCCTTGGCTTTTGGACTTCCCGAATAGTGCAGCTCGACCCAATCGCGGTAGCTGCCGTCCATCACCGAGCGCCACCATGATTCGTTGGCGATGAACCATTTGACCGTCTTTAGAAGGCCGGTCTCGAATGATTCGGCTGGTCCGTAGCCGGTTTCCAGCGTCGCCTTCATCGCATCGATCGCGTAGCGCCGGTCGTGGCCAGGGCGATCCTTTACGAAGGCGATCAGCTCCGCGGTATCACCTCCGATCGCCGCCGGGCACTTGGGAAACTGCTCGCGAATCTTCTCAGCCGCCGCGAAGACCTTGTTGATGTGGCCGCAAATCGACTTTACGACATCGAGGTTCTTGCGTTCCGAATTGCCGCCGAGGTTGTAGGTCTCCCCCAGCCGTCCCTTTTCGAGAACGCGTTCGATGCCTCGACAGTGGTCGCGCACGTAGAGCCAATCGCGCACCTGGAGGCCGTCACCGTAGACGGGGATCTGCTTCCCGTCGAGAGCGTTCACGATCGTGAGCGGGATGAGCTTTTCCGGAAAGTGGTAGGGACCGTAGTTGTTCGAGCAGTTGGTAGTGGTTACGGGCAGGCCGTAGGTGTGGTGATAGGCGCGAACGAGGTGATCCGCCGCCGCTTTGCTTGCTGCGTAGGGAGAGTTGGGAGCGTAGGCGGTGTCCTCGGTGAATGGAGCCGCGCTGGGAGCCAGACTGCCGTAGACCTCGTCGGTCGAGATGTGGTGGAACCGGCGCGCCCCGCCGGACCAGTCTTCCGACCATACCGTGCGGGCAGCCTTCAGCAGCTCGTGGGTTCCTATCACGTTCGTCAGGATGAACGGATCGGGACCATGGATCGACCTGTCAACGTGAGACTCGGCGGCGAAGTGAACGATCGTGTCGATTCCTTCGCGCCTGATGATCTCCTGCATCGCGTCGCCATCGCGGATGTCGCCCTTGATGAACGTGAACCGCTCGTGATTTGCGAGTGGCTCCAGGTTGGACAGGTTCCCGGCGTAGGTGAGAGCATCGACCCCGATGACGACGTCGGCTGGGTGATGTTCGGCCCAGAAATGGACGAAGTTGGTGCCGATGAATCCGGCCGCTCCGGTTACGAGCATTCTACGCATCTTTCACTCTGCGTTCGTTCATTTTCCTTCGATCCTCGTTAGGTCCAACGTTACGCGGCCCCTGTTCATCCGCCAATGGCTCTCTGTTTTGCCCTGCACAAATCTCTGATGGCCCGCGCCATCTCCTGCGCTGCGACGACGCGATCAGCACCCGCGAGCGCGAGCGCGGCTTGCGGCATGCCGTAAACGATCGAGCTGTCGCGGTCCTGGATCGCCCCGAGTCCGCCGGCGTCGCGAATTCGTCGCAGACCCTCGGCTCCATCCCGACCCATTCCAGTCAGGATCACGCCGATGGCTGATGCTCCGAACACTTCAGCCACTGACGCGAACAGCGGGTCGGCAGCGGGCCTTACGCCCCAGACAGTGGGAGAGGTATCGAGTCGGATGGTTCCGTTTCCGACTTCACCGTCAACGCGCATGTGATAGCCACCCGGCGCGATGTACACGCGATTCTCCCTCAGCGGCTCGCCATCCTGTGCCTCTGAAACATGCAGGCGACTCATCGCATCGAGACGGCGCGACAGTGTGCGCGTGAACTCGCGCGGCATGTGCTGAACGATCATCACGGCCGCGCCCAGATTCTCCGGAAGGTGAGGAATGATTTCGCCGAGCGCTCGCGGTCCGCCGGTCGACGAGGCGATCGCAACGACGCGCGTCGCAGAGACAGCGCTCGTCTTTCCAGTCACATCAACCGTGACCCGAGCGGTCGGGGCCTGCGGTGTCTTTACTCCCGCCATGTTCACCGCTCTCGCCGCATTCAGCGCCGCGGCAAGCTCTTCGCGAACGGTGAGCAGGTCGATGCTAATCGGGCCCGACGGCTTGCGCACAAACTCGATCGCTCCTCGGTCCAGCGCGCGCAGCGTCATCTCGTTGCCGTGCTCCGACCCAGCAGCGCTCAGCATCACCACCGGACGAGGCATCTCCTTCATGATCTGCTCGAGCGCCTGCAGTCCATCGAGCCGCGGCATCTCGATGTCGAGCGTCACGATGTCAGGAGAAAGGGCCCGGACCTGCTCCAGCGCTTCGACTCCGTCCGTGGCCGTCCCGACCACGCGATATTCACCGCTGGACTCGACCATCTCGGCGATGAGCTTGCGCATGAATGCGCTGTCGTCGACGACCAGCACCGTCGTGAGTGGCTCTTTCATTCGGCGTCGCGGCGGAGCAGCTAGATCTTCCTGAAAACGCGCTCGCGCGCATTCACGGGAGAGAACATGCTGCGCGCGGCGCCGAGCAGGGTTTCGACTTTCCCGAGAACCAGGAATCCACCCGGCGCCAGAGCGCGATGGAATTCCTCGAACAACGCATCCTGGGCTTCACGCTCGAAGTAGATCACCACGTTGCGGCACGCGATGAGGTGAATGTCCTCGAACGGCGGGTCCGAGCGCAGTAAATCGCTGCACTCGAACCTTACCATCTGGCGAACTTCGGGCAGTAGCGCGAAGCGTCCGGCCACCGCGCTGAAATAATCCCTGCGCACCGTTGCCGGTGTGTCACCGAAGGCAGCCTCGGCGTACTGCGCTGCGTCGGCCTCGCCCAGACAGTGGGCATCGATGTCGGTGCCTACGATCGAGAGGTTATCGAGCCGCGACAATTCGCCCCGCTCGGCCGCGTGCTTGTGCATGAGGATGGCCAGCGAGTAGGCCTCTTCTCCCGATGCGCATCCAGCGCTCCAGACCCGGAGCTCACGCTCACCGCGTTCCCACAACGCGGGAATAACCTTCTTCTGAATAGCAGCGAAGGTATCCCAGTTGCGGAAGAATTTCGTGACATTGATGGTGAGTGACCGTACGAGACGGTCATACTCGCGCGGGTCGGTGTCGAGGACCCCCGCATACTCGCTGTGGCTGACGCTTCCCTTCGCCCGCATGCGGACGGCAATGCGCCGCCGCAGACACTTGTCCTTGTAGCTGGAGCACTGAAAGCCGCGGTCACGGGTGATCTTTTCCATGAGCGCGTAGAAGCCCGCGTCGTCGCCCTGTGTCAGCATAGGCGCGCCTTCAGGAGCCGGTCGTCGACTGTGCGACCGAGCGGTCGGCATGCGACAACGCTTCCAGCGCAGCTGACAGATTGCGGCGCAGCTGCGGTAGCTCCGGCGCCAGAGCCAATCCCTTTTCAGCAGCATCCCTCGCATGCGCGTATTCCCCGCGCTTGAGGTACGCCGCGGCAAGATTGTTGAGCAACACCGCTGACTCGGGGTGGCTCTCCGTTGCCGCCGACAGAAGCAGCATTTCCCGGTCGGGGTCGTCAGTCATTGCGGCGACTTGAGCGGCGTAGTGGAACCACACCGCCGGCGGTGAGCCGGAAGTCCACAGACTCCTTGCCTCGCTCAATGCCACCTTTGCCGATTGCAGATCGCCGAGGTGCAGCGCGATTACCGCGGCCTCGAGCTGAATGAGTGGATCAGCATTTCCTCCAGCGGCGAGCGCGCGGTCGATGACGAGCTTCGCCTTGCCCAGCTGCTTCAGCTGTTCGTATGCGATCGCGAGGTTGTGCAGCAGCGTCGTCTTGGCCGGCGCGTTCGGCGCGGCGGTCATGAATGCGTTGACGGCTGCCGCCCACTCCTTCCGCCTCAGAGCGATCAGGCCCAGGTGAAAGGACGCGACGGGATCCGCCGCTTCCTCGACCAGCGCGCGAAACTCGCGCAGCGCTTCGTCGTGCATTCCCGCTCTGTACAGAGCGCTCGCGAGCTCGCGCCGCTCGAGGGGGCTGGCATTGCGCGGCAGTGTCGGCGTAGTTCGCTTGCGTCCAACGGGCAGCAGGAAGGAGGCATTGAGTAGTCCGTACAGCGCTTTTCCGACTTCGAATTCGCCGAGGTCCGAGTCACGGATCAATCCGTTGATATCGCGGTGACCATCGATCAGCGGAAGCAGCGCCTCCTGCTCCGGCGAAAGCGGGTCCCTATTCATCATCAGCTTCGGACGGTCAATGCTGAAGACAACATCGAAACTCGGAATCTTTTTCTCGATGAGCGACCACTCGTCGACCCTGCGAGCACCCTCCAGCAGCAGCGACTGAGGATCGACTGAAACGCGCTCAGCACCCTCCTCGGGCACGACTCCCGGCTCGAAGTTGAACGTGCCGCTCGTCCACGTGAACAGCGTGTAAACCGCGTTCTCCGTATCGAGTGGCCGATTCACTATCGAGGCGTTGCAGATGCGGCCGCTGTCGAAGTAGATCGAGCCGAAGCTGTCGTGAAACGATAGCCCGAGGCAGCCCGTCTTCTTGCCCATCGAGAGCAGCTGTAGAACGTCCGGGAGGCTCGCTTCCTTCAGGCTACCCTTGATGGCCATTAGCGGATGTCCTCGATCAGCCGGTCCACCACGTTCTCCCACTCGAGAATCAGACCAGCGTCCTGCGCGACCGGAGTCGGCTTCCTCGCTTCTGGCTTGGGCTTGGGTGGGGGCTCCAGCGATTCGACGCGCAACGCGATCTCCTCGCTGATGTCAGCCATGAAATCGGCGAATTCGCCGCCGTCGTCTTCAGCGCCCTTCTTCGAGTCGGCTGCCATCGATCAAGAATCGTTCGTGGCGGGCGCGCTCAGACGCGACAAGACCATCGACGCGATGCTGCGCAGCGTTTCGAAAACGCCGCCGCCGCTGACCGCGCTCGCCGAGAAATATGGGACGCCGCGAAAGTTGAGAGTTTCGTCGAGCTCTTCGATGGCGCTGATTTCAGCCGGTGGCAGATCGCGCTTGTTGTACTGCATCACGAGGGGAATCGTGCGCGGATCCAGGCCTTCATCGGCGAGATTCGCGTGCAAATCCTGCAGGCTCTCGATGTTCTCGGCAAGCTGGCGAGACTGGCTATCGGCGACGAACACGACTCCGTCGACACCTTGGAGCACGAGCTTTCGCGTTGCTGCGTAGTACACCTGTCCCGGAACCGTGTAAAGCTGAAACCGCGTCGCAAACCCCGAGATAGTGCCCAGATCGAGCGGAAGAAAATCGAAGAAGAGGGTGCGATCGGTCTCGGTTGCAAGCGAGACCATTTTCCCCTTTCTCTCTTCGGGCAGCTGCGAGTACACGTGCTGGAGATTGGTCGTCTTGCCCGACCGTCCCGGGCCGTAATAGACGATCTTGCAGGTTATCTCCCGCGTGCCGTAGTTGACGACGGACATTAGCGCTTACCCAGCGGGCCGAAGAGCGCATCGAGACTGCGATTGAGCTCGCCCTCGAAGTCTCCGGAAGGTCCAGTCCCCTTGGCTTCTTTCTCCGGACGCAGCATCGCGAGCGCCTGCTGGAATTCCGCGAAATAGATCTCCACCACGCCGAGCGAGCTTTCACGATCGAACACGCCGACGAAGAGAAACTCCTGGCCACCGGCCGTGCAGCGAGCCATGAAGACCTGACGGTCAGCGCCGGCGTGGTGCGTCTCGTAGAACGGCTTGCCGTCGAGCTGGCGCCCCAGCTCGCGTGCTGAGGCGTTGATCGCGGACGTCAGCGCACAAATCGACATCACGTCGGCCGCGTTCGTGAAGCCGAACTGGCCGACCGCGCGTCCCGTAGGATAGAGCAGCACGCCGGAGATCAGACGCGCGTCTTCCTTCAGCCGTCGCAGCGGAACGGCGACCCAGCCTTCGGCTACCGTCGGGTCGGTCACGAAATGCCTCGCGCAGCGTTCATCATGTCCAGTCTCACTCGTCCAAGGTTGGCGTCAGGAGTGACGATCGTGACGAGCACTACGTCGCGTGCGCCGACGACGCAGATATGGCCCTGTTGTGCCTCCAGTCGCATGAACGCTGGCGTGCCCAGGCGTGCCGCGTCCGCCGCGCGAGTCGCCTTTGAATAAAGATAGGCGCCGAGGGCGGCAGTATGTTTTCGCGGATCCGGACTTCCGGGCGCGCCGTCCTTCATGCCGCTCGTTTCGACGATGAGCCCATCTATCGCGCCTACTATCATCGCCACAACGACACCTGGCAGGTGTGAGAGCTCCGCAACGATCTGACTGAGTGTTTTCATGCGCGTCCACTCATCCAGTTGATCGCCAATGCGATGCAGCGGGTGAGCACCCGGCGCACCAACCCGAGCGGCACGGTGGACGACGATGCGAGCAAGACAACGGCGTCCTTGGTCGCCGGTGCTAGCGCGATGGTCGCCGCCTCGGTTTCTATCACCAGTGCCGTCCATGCGCCAAGGGACAGAAGCCGCATCGAGCGCGACACCTCTTTGCCAACGCCACTCAGGGCAGATCCGATCTCGCCGGAGATGTCGCGGCCACTCTGGTCGACATAGCTTCCCGCCAGAGGGGCACCCGAAGAATCCAGGAGCAGTGCAGTCTGCTCTGCCTCACCGATCGCCGTGGCGAAGAGCGTGCGCGCCGCTTCAGACATGCGCTATCCCACCTTCGAGCGGAATGATGTCGATGAGGCCGGTGCTCAGCATTCCGTAGATGATCTTGGCAACCTCGAACTCCGCGAGAACCAGTCGCTTGGCGATCTCGTGCAGATTCCTTTCTCCGTCGATCACCGACAGCACTTCCCACTCGCGGGGGAGGAGGTCGATGAACGATTCTGGACCGTCGTCGAGAGGAGCCAGCCGTGGAACGACGCGGGCGTCGGGGATCTTGTCGGCCATGCGTGACCACTCGTCGATGCGGCGCGCGCCTTCCATGAGAAGCGACTCAGTGCTGACGCGAACTGCCACGTCCTTGCGCATCGGACGCGCCGGCTCCTCGGTGAAGGAGAAGAAACCCTCCGACCACGACATGAGATCGAATACGACTGTCTCGATCTGCTGGCGCATGAAACGGTCGATGTCGCGCGGCGTCACGATTCCATGGGCGACGAGGATCTCGCCGACACGCCGCTTGTCGCCAGCGCGCTGCATCGCTGTGGCTCGCGCAAGATCAGCCGCCGTAGCCTTGCCCGACCGCTCGAGAATCGTTCCGAGAAGATGCGGGTTGCTCTTCATCGTCGCGGCTACGATCGTGCCCTTGTCGAAGTAGACGCTTCCTTCGTTGTTCCGCTCCGGAGAGTGAACGCGCAGCGTCCCCGTTTTCCGGCTCAGGTCGAGCAGCTGGAAGACGTCGTGGATGCCGAGCTCGCGTAGTGGTCCTTCGATCGCCATTAGCGGCGTCCTCGCTGAAGCAGCCGGTGGTAGCGCAGCGCTTCGGAGTGATTGGGATCGAAACGCAACACGCGCTCGAAAGCATTCATGGCGTCAGCTTCGCGCGCGAGATCGATGAGGATCTCTCCCAGCGCGATGAGGGCCTCGAAGTGATAGACGTCGCGCCTGATGAGTGCGACGACTCTGGGAAGCGCGCTGCGCGAGCGGCCGGTGCGCCGATACGGACCCACGAGCTCGACGACCGCCGCGTCGTGGTTCGGTGCCGTGACGAGAACCGTCTCCAGCTCTCTGATCGCTGCCGTGTCGTCGCCAGCCTTCGCGAGAAGTCTTCCGAGGGCGACACGAGTCTCAACCTGGCGCTCGTCTACTGCCAGGCTGGCGCGGTAAGCCGAGATCGCTTCGCCCGAATCACCGAGCGCCCCGTACAAATCGCCAACGCGCTTCATGACATTTGCGTTCCGCGATTCGCCTCTCCTCAGCGCCGCGAGAATCTCGCGCGCGCCCGGGTTGTCGAGCGATGCGACGCGCGCCTCGGCTGCGAGAAGGAGCAGGTTCACATCGGTGCTGCCGGCTTCGACCAGAGCTTCCGCATACGGTCTTGCTTCCTCGGCGCGCCCGAGGGCAAGAAGTGATCGGGCGGTTCCCTGCCGGGCGTACGTGTTCGACTGCTCGAGCGAGAGCGCGCGGCGGTATCTCTCCAGGGCTTCTCCGTGGAGGCCCTGCGCCGCGAAGCCGTCGCCGGCCAGCACCAGCCCAATAACCTTGTCGCCGCCACGCGCGAGTACACGCGCGATCTCTGCCTGCGCGCGATCGTACATCCCCTTGGTGATGAAATCGCGTGCGAGTGTGAAACCCGCCAACGGGTCTTCGCCCGAGGGCTCTGCACGCGTGGGCTTTTCGGCGAACAGCTCCTCGATGATGGCTGGATCGAAATGGAAATCCTCGACGCGCTCGACTGCTTCATCCGTCGAGGTGATCGGAGGAGCGACAGTGAGCCTGATCTCTTCGTGCGGAAGCTCGATGGCCAGCTCGAGCTTCTGCGGCGTGTACATCGGGTCGAGCGAAAGTGCGCGCTTCGTCTCGCGCAGCGCGCTGCTGAAGTCGCCAAGGTTCGAAAGTGTGAAGCTCAGATTGTAGTGAGCCTCGGCGAAGTCGGGGTTGGCCTGAATCGCGCGCGCGAATGCGTTTCGAGCTTCCGGATATTTGTTGAGCTCGACGAGTATCAGACCGATGCCGTTCCATGCAACGGGATGCTCTGGCGCAGCGCTCAGCACCTGGCGATACGCTTCGAGCGCGAGCTCGGTATGCTTTCTCCGGAACAGTCCCAACGCGAGATTGAGCCGCGGCTCGACCGGGGGCGTTGGTGACTGCAGTGCACGCCTGAACGCGTTGATTGCGGCTTTCGTATCGTTCTTGTGCCACAGCAGTACGCCGAGATTGTTGTGGGCGAACGGATAGCTGGAGTCGATCTCCAGAGCGCGGGTGTAGCTCTCTTCCGCCTCGGCATGCCGGCCTTCCAGCTGGAGCGCGACACCGCGTCCGTTCCACGTCTTGGCAGTAGGAGAGAATTCGCGCGCGAAACGATCCGCTGTCGCGATCGCCAGACCCGTGTCGCGCTGCAGCAGGTACAGCTCGAGCATCGCCTGCAGCACTTCGGCGTTGGCCTCGCCGCCCTCGATGGCTTTCTCGTACTCGCGCAGCGCTTCCTGGAAGTATCCTTTCTGGCGGAGTGCACGGCCCAGCGTGATGTGGGCGCCGGCAGGAGTCTTCTGCTGGTGGCTTGGCGTTACGTCGTGGCGGTAAGTCTCGAGCGAGAGATTGGCTTGCGCGCGAACGAGCGTAGGGTTGAGCATCACGGCGCGCCGGTTGGCTTCCGCTGCCTCTTCCCCGCGCCCGAGATCGCCGAGAATGAACCCGATCAGGTAGAGCGCGTCCGGGTTCTCGGGGTTCAGCTCGATCGAGCGGCGAACCGACCGCATCGCGTCCTCGTGGAGGCCTCGGTTGTAAAGCGTCTCCGCGAGAAGGAAGTGAAGCACCGAGCTATCGGGGTCCAGCTCGATCGCTCGCTGAAACAGCGTGTGCGCGCGCTCGAGCCGGCCGGCCGTCTTCTCCGCAATCCCGCTCTGCACGAGCGCTTCGAGATCCTGCGGATTCGCGCGGAGCCGGTCCTCGAGCTCTTTTAGTCTTCGTTCGAGGAGTCCGCTCTCGCCGTAGGCTATCTCCAGATTCCTGCGCGCCACGCCCATGCGCTCGTCGAGGGCAAGCGCGCGCGCGAACGCAAGGATCGCCTCGTCGGTCAGTCCTTTTCGGAAATAGAGGACACCGAGGTTGTTGTAGGCGCCAGCATCCGATGGATCGATTCGGCGAGCGAACGATCTAAGGATGTCTGTCTCACCGGCGTGCGCGGCTGCCGGTGGGCGGGCAGTTGCCGCTGCGCTCATTGGTGTCAGTCTACGCGCACGGCGCGGAAGATGGCGTCGAATGCGTTGGGGTCGGGAACGAGCAGGAAGAAACCGTGCAGACTCTCGATCGGCTCCTCGAGGAAGAACTCCGTCTCCACGCACAGAATGGGAGACTCCGCGCGCGGGGCGTGGTCGCCGAGCGCCTGAAGCGTCTCGGCAGCAGGTCCCGTCCTGAGCGACGGCGGCGACAGCATCAGTCTCATGTCGAGGAACTCGCTGAGCGCCGTCAGATAGGCACCCGCCAGAATGTTGCCAGCTTCGTTCAGAGCCGACTGCTCCAGCTTGCCAAGATTCATGGACGTTCCGCGGGTGCGCCTCAACATACGCTCAGCGAGCCGGAGTCCGGCCGGAGTGGCCAGCAGGAATATCGTTCTGCCGCCGATGTCTCCGCTCATCTCCATTTGCACCGCGACTATCTCGACGTTCGGCCCGATCTCGGGGACGAAGTCGCCCGGGGGGACGATGTTCACCATGGGCACGCTGATCATGATGCGCGTGGCTGTAAGCGTTGAAAGCGCTGTGGCGGCGTGACCCGCACCGATGTTCGCTACTTCTCGCAACGCGTCGAGGCGTGCGGTGCTCATCAGCGTCGTTCCGGCCTGCCCAGATGGCGTATCGCGGGGATCTGTCATGTCAAAGGAGGGTGGAAGCGTCGATGATGAGTGCGGGAGCGCCGTCGCCGAGGATGGTCGCGCCGCTGAAAAGGGTTCTGCTGCCGTTCGCACCGTCGAATTGTTTCATGACGATTTCCTGCTGGCCGATGAACTCGTCGACGATCAGCGCCGCACGACGCTCAGCCAGCTCTATCAGCACGACCTGGCCGACGGTGGCGGTGCCCTCGGGCAGCCCGACTCGTTCGCGCAGTCTGATGGCGGGGAAAACGTCGTCTCGTATCGCGACGACTTCCTTGCCCTTCACCTGAAGCAGCATCGGCTGCGAGAGCGCGAATGTCTCCACCACGTGAGTGAGCGGGATCGCGTAGATCTCCTTGTCGACCCGTGCCAACAGCGCGCGCGAAATCGCGAGCGTGAGCGGAAGCCGCATGCTCACGCTCGTCCCGAGGCCCGCATCGGTGTGGACCTCCAGCGAGCCGCCGAGCGTGCGGACTTTGTTGGCGACGATGTCGAAGCCGACTCCTCGCCCGGAAATGTCGGTCACTTTCTCCGCCGTAGAGAAGCCCGGGCGCGATATGATCGCGACGAGCTCCTGCTCCGACAACTTGCTCGTCGTCTCCTCGACGATGCCGAGCTCCTTGGCGCGCGGGAGAACTCGGGCCTGGTCGATACCACGACCGTCGTCGGTAACGCGAATCAACACTGTCGCGCGATCGCGCTCCGCGGTCAGAATGAGCGTCGCGACTCTCGGCTTCCCCGCCGCGACCCGATCAGCCGGCAGCTCGATCCCGTGATCGAGGGAGTTTCTGAGCAGGTGCAGAACCGGCTCGCCCATCTCGTCGAGCATGGAGCGATCGAGCTCGATTTCTTTTCCTTCGATCTTGAACTCGACTTCCTTTCCGAGAGACCGCGCGGTGTCGCGTACCACTCGCGGGAATCGTTCGAAGACTTGCCACACCGGAACCATGCGGCTGGTCATGATCTCGTTCTGGAGCGTCGACACGATCTGCGAAGCGTGACGCGTCGCCTCGACCAGCGCTTCGTCACCAAGACGCTCGGCGATCTGGGCGATGTGATCGCGCGCGATGACCAGCTCTCCGACGACGTTCATCAGCGTATCGAGACGCCGGGAATCGATGCGGATGTGGCGCGGTGGCTTCAGCGCCTGACGGGAGGGCTCGGTCTTCTCGGTCTTTGGTATCGCGAATTCGGCGGTGAACGACCGCGACAGCTGGTCGCCAGCCTCGCGAATGCGGGTGACGATCTCTCTCACGTCGAGCGGCTGGGGAGTCGGGCCGGTCGCGAGATCTACTGCCTGTTCGAGCACGTCCACGCCGGCGAACAGCGTATCCATGATCGCGGGCGTGACAATGCTGCCGCTTCTTACTTTGTCGAGCAGGGTCTCGAGCTCGTGGGACAGCTCGCCGACCGCTGTGTAGCCCATCGCTGCTCCCATCCCCTTCATCGTGTGAACGGCGCGAAATAGGCGTGCGACGGCAGCGTCACTCCTGCCGCGCTCCAGCTCGAGGAGCGCGGTGTTCATCTCCGAGAGGTATTCGCGACTCTCGGTGAGAAAGAGCTTGGCGTACCGGCCGGTGTCCACCTAGGCCAACACCCTTTGTACGGCTTCGAGCACCCTGCTCGGCTGGAACGGCTTGACGACGAAGTCGCGAGCGCCAGCCTGCAGCGCTTCCTGCACGAGCGCCTGTTGACCCATCGCGCTGCACATCAGGATCCGCGCGCCCGGATCCAGCTGAGTGATCTTCTTGACGGCTTCGATCCCGCCCATCTCAGGCATGATGATGTCCATCGTGACGAGGTCGGGCTTCAACTGCTGGTACTTCTCGACAGCTTGCTTGCCGTTTTCTGCTTCCCCGACCACCGTGAACCCCGCCTGGGACAGGATGTCGCTAACCATTGTCCGCATGAACACGGCGTCGTCGCAAACCAGAACTGTGCTGCTGCTCACCTTACCTCCCTTTGTCCGATGACTTGCTCGACTACCGCTTTGATGTCGAGTACCAGAACCCGTCGCCCCTCGATTTCCACCGCGCCAGTGACCCCAGGCTGCGAAGTCTCCGCAGTGTCTGCCGAAGAGAACTGATCGATCGGCACGTCCTGAATGTCGCGTACGTCGTCCACTCCAATCCCGATCCAGCGTTCAAAATAGTCCAGCAGCAGAATCAGCCCGCCCGTGCGCGCGTAACCCTGCTTTCCGAGCGCGGTGCCGCCGTCGATCACCGTGACAATCGTTCCCCGCAGGTTGATCAGTCCGCACACCGTGGCCGACGCCCCCGGCAGCCTCGTCATCGCCTGGGTCGGAACGATCTCGCGGAACGATTCCATCTCGCAGGCGAAGGTGCCTCCCCCGACCTCGAACACGAGAAGGCGCCTCGTCGGAACGCGCGGCTCTTCCTCCGCGACCTGCTCTGGTGGCAGGGTGACGGCTTCACTCATAGAATCGAAACGCCGTCAGAGGGTCCACGCCCGCGGGCAGCGCGTGCTCACCCGTGATCACGGCGAGAGAGCTTCGCAGGTCTTCAGGGAGGGGAGAGCGGAAGTCGAGCGGCTTCCCTGTCATGGGGTGGTTGAACGCGAGCCAGGCCGCGTGGAGGAAATGCCGCTTGGGAGGAAGTCCGGCCACACGA
>Ga0193699_10000172_pt1 | contig 29078 bp, 27 predicted proteins | sample L3c2metaG_FD_160095 | JGI IMG/M metagenome (GOLD analysis project Ga0193699, IMG submission 160095) | Soil microbial communities from a riparian zone of the East river system, Colorado, United States - L3c2 | ecosystem: Environmental > Terrestrial > Soil > Riparian zone | place: USA: East...
AGGCGACGGTGGCGCATTTGAACATCCAGCAGCAGATTACGAATACGCGCAATGTGTCGACGATCGGTTTCGTCGGTCACGTCGGCCGCAGTATCATTGAGTTGCGCCAGCATCGCGCCCTCACGCACATTGGATTCATCGAGTAATGTACGCGCGTCCTCCATGCGGGGACCGAGTTCGTCGTGCCATAGAACCTTGCGAATGGCGCGACGCGCTTCAGCCATCAGCAAGTGAAGAGCTTCCGCCAATCGAATGCTGTTGGTCCGGGTACGTTCCGCTGCCGATGCCGCATGATCATAGAGACCACGCTTGAGGAACTCGCCGACGATCATTTCACTGATCTGTGTAGCGGTCAGCGGATCCTGAGCGAGCAGACTGAGATGAACCTCGATGGCTTCCTGCGTGAGGCGGTAACCCACCGTGCCGTTCGGCAACGCTTCAGCACGAAACAGCGAGAATTCCAACGTCACGCCCCCTGGCGTGCCGGGCTCAAACAGATGGGTCGCAAACCGTGCACGTCGCTGGCGCGCATTGGTGAGCCAATCGAAAACATGCTCCGCAAGCGCCGTTGAATCCTTATCGGTGATTTCGCTTCGCTGGATGCGCGTCAGGCCGGCGAGATGCTCCACCACTTCGAAGCGGCTCGCCGTTCCTCCAACGCCCATGCGATCGATCAACAGCTCGATAGCGGCTAGAGCAAGATAACGCATGTCGATCGTCTCGACGATTTCTGGATCGTCGACATGGAGGAGAGTCTTCGTGTCCTCAACGCGTTGCAGCGGCTCGATCAACGCCAACGCCCGAAGATGGCTTGTGAGGTGCGGGGCCGCTCCAGACCGCGCTACGCTGTACTCGTCCATGGCCCCGCCCTTGTGACGAGGAACCGGCGCTTGCCCTCAATTCTGGAAAATGAGGTGCGATGGGAACGATGCCAATTCCGGCCCCAACCGCGCTTCGCCGCCCCCGGGATACGAACATATCAGGAACATCTGTAATACAATCTAACGACTTTGTCTCCCTTATTCGCATCGGGACAGTTCAGCCGGCGGTTGGTGCTCACTTCAGCATTTGATGCCAACAATGGCGGGGGACGATCGGCGTATCGACAATTCCTGTCCGAAGGTTGTGATCAAATTTCGGACAACAGATGCTGGTGTGGGTCCGAAAGATGTGTACAAATATCGGACATGAATCAACCCGATCTGAAAACCCAGATCCTGTCGGAAATTCAGGCGGCACAATCGGGCCGAGTGTGGACGCCTGCCGACTTCGCCGCCTTGGGCAACAGGGACGCCGTTGATAAGGCCCTTCAGCGCCTCGCCAAGTCCGGTGAATTGCGCCGCATCGACCGCGGTCTCTACGACCGTCCCAGATTCAACTCCCTCACCAAGAAGCCGACAAACTCTGATTATCGGGAAATTTTAGCCGCGCTCGCAAGACGGGACCAAATTCGGATACTGGTGGATGGGCTGACCGCCGCCAATGATCTCGGCCTGACAGATGCCGTTCCCGCGCACGTCATTGTTCACACCGACGCACGCCGACGCGCCATCAAGGTCGGCAACCTCACGATCAAATTCAAGCTCACGGCGCCGAGCAAGCTCTATTGGGCTGATCGACCCGCGATGCGGGTCATCCAGGCGCTGCACTGGCTCAAAGACATGTTGCCCCGCGATGAAAAACGCATCATGGCCCGCCTCACCGCAATTCTTGGCGAACCGCAATACGGACCCAGCATCCGTCAAGATCTCGAAAACGGCTTGAAAGCAATTCCTGCGTGGATGCAACGAATCGTCCGACTGCTTCTTGGTCAGACCACGACTCAGAAAAATGCAGCACGAACTGTCGCTCCGCCTCCCAAGAAGCAAGCGTCGAAGTCGTCGCGTAAGGCGACTTCATGAACAGCGCGCTCGACAGGATCATCGCGGCTGGCGACGATGAACGACGGGATCTCTTCACAGGGGCTGCTGGCCGCCTCGGCACCGCCGTTCAAAACATCGAGAAGGATTTCTGGGTTTGCTGGACTCTCGACGTCCTGTTTAACCGCTTGCAGGGGGACCACCCGAGATTGCTGTTCAAGGGGGGCACGTCCCTCTCAAAGGCATTCGGCCTTATCACCCGCTTTTCCGAGGACATCGATGTCACGGTCTTTCGTGAAGACATCGGAGCTGCAGCAACCGTTGAAGACCTCGAAGCGCTGAGCGGTAAGAAGCAGCGAGAACGTCTTGCCGCGATAAAAGCTGCGTGTCAGGCCTATATCGGAGGGCCGCTGCTCGACGAGCTCACAGCGCTAACCGCTGCGGTGATGACAAACGCCAAAGTCGCCGACAACCGTTGGCGCGTGGAGCTGGATAAGGATGATGCGGATCAGCAGACCCTCCTGCTCTGGTATCCGACGGTTACGGCTCCACTTGGCGACTACGTTCGCTCTGCCATTAAGATCGAGTCCGGTGCAAAATCCGCGCTGGACCCTCACGTTCCCGCGGACGTCAAGCCTTACATCGCCGACGACCTCGAATATCTGGATCTGACGATCAAAGGCGTCACGACCGTCGAAGCAACGCGCACGTTCTGGGACAAAATCATTATTCTTCATGGGCTGCGTCGATGGCACGACGAGCGCGGGGAGCTTCGCCATGGCGGTCAGCGCGTATCTCGCCACTACTATGATGTCGAGCGGCTGCTCGCCTCACCCATCGCAAACTCTGCGCTCGACGACATCGATCTCGGGCTCGATTGCGCTCGACATGCCCGCATGTTTTTCAACAGCAAAGACCTTGACCTCGTCCATGCGACGCCCGGCAGCTTCGCCATCGCGCCCAGCGCAGCAATGATTGAGCCCCTGCGCAAAGACTACGAAGCCATGGCAGGCATGGTGTTCGGCCCGCTGCCGGACTTCAATGCATTGGTAGCCGAGATTCAAAGCCTGCAGAATCGCCTCAACCAACCTCGCCGAAAAGGGGGGCGCTAACCCATGGCCCTCGCGCCCGCACCCAACGCTGCAACGATTACTGTGCGCCAGGCTTTGAACTTGCTCGACGGGCCGTTCGCCGGTCTCGCCGGCGGTATCGCTCAATGCCGATATGCGTTCTGGCTCGGGTCCGGAATCTCACGCGAGCGGGTCGACGACCTCAAGGGTGTTATCGCGAAGGTTCTCGCTCATCTGCAAAGTAACATCGTCGCCGGCGATCCCACCTGCGCGTATCGCACCGCGCTGACGGAGGCAATACAACTCGCTCATCTGTCTCCCGGCGATTTCGGTCAGATTGATTTCACCGTGCCGGCCGCCAATTGGCCGGTGATCGATACGGCACTGACGAACCTTACGCGCGAATACTCCCGCCTCCTGGATATCCGTGTCAACGGCCATCCAGAGCCCGACTATTTGCTCTGGGACGTTGTTGACGTACCGACCACATTTGCAGCCGGCGTCGTCGAACCAGATTGTGAGCATTTGTGTCTCGCCATCATGGCGTTGGAAGGCGTGCTGCCCGATGTGGTGACGGCCAACTGGGATGGCCTTATAGAAGCTGCGGTCAACGAACTCACCGATTCTGCCGATGTCGCGTTGCGCGTTTGCGTCATCCCGGACGACTTCCGCGAACCTCCGCTGCTTTCCCGACTGCTCAAATTCCATGGTTGCGCGGTTCGCGCTGCGGCAGACCCGGCGACCTATCGTCCGTTGCTCATCGCCCGGTATTCACAGATTACCGATTGGCCGCACAATGCGGATTATACCCTGATGCGTCGCCAGCTCGTGGACTTGGCGGCGACCAAGCCCACGCTGATGGTTGGCTTGTCCGCCCAGGACGTCAATATCCAGTTCCTATTCGGCGAAGCGCGCGCGCTCATGCAGTGGACTTGGCCGTCCGATCCTCCCGCGCATGTTTTCGCGGAAGATTCGCTTGGCCAGGACCAGCGCAATATCCTTCGTGTCGTCTATCGGGACGCCTACGATGGCAACATACCGGCGATTGAAGCCGCCGCGCTGTTTCGAGCTTATGCCAAACCTGCTCTAACTGCACTGGTGCTGCACGTGCTGTGCACTAAATTACGAACGTACTTGCAGCAGGTCGACGCCCCGCTTTTGACGCAACCCGACCGCGCCGCTCTGGAGCGCGGCATCGTCACGCTTCGCGACCGTCTCTCCGCTGGCGCAGAACCTGATCGACTCGAATTCGTCCGAAGCGTCGTAAGAGGAACGTCCCAAGCGATGGCGTTGTTTCAGCAGGGAGCAGCAGCGGCAGACTTCCGCTACCGGGCGCTCGGCACCGCATCGGTTCAGAGAATTTCTGCGGATGTGAACCTTGCCACAGCCGGCGTCCGCGAACTTGCTGCTGCGCTCGCTGTGTTAGGAGTTGGAGATGCTGCCGGCCATTGGTCCGTGAGCCCAAGCGATCCGGCCATTCCGAACACGGGCGCTCTCCGCCTGACCGCCGGTCCTGCAACGACCCGCATCTTCTTTGCCGCCAATGATCGGGCTGGTGTTCAGCTCGAAATCAATGGCCTCGTAAGGCCCGACGACGGCGATGCAATCGTTATCCACTCCACCTCTCCGGTCGCAAAAATGGCAAGATCTCCCGTTGCACCACCAGGCCGGACCGGACGCGCTGGTTTGCGCAACATCGGCATGGGTGAACTGCTGCGCGAGGCGCGGAGCGCTGATCACCTCGGCATGCGCTTCCGCGAGGAGGCCGCCCTATGACCCAGAGCCAACCCGTCACCCGCGTCGTGGCCATCCTAACCGACGCTCGGTATCGTCATCTTCAAACACCGATCACCGTCGCGTCGGTCCCGTTCGAGTTTGCCGCACTTTTGGTCGGATCCGATCGCGCGAATGACCTCATTGTCGTCATCGATACCCTTGTTGATAGCGAGGCGCGTATCCGTCAGAAGGTTGAGGGTCTTAGCCGTGCGCTCGATCTGGTCGCGTCCCGTCGTCCGCTTACGGTCGTGCTGGTCGGACCACCTCCTCGACCCTCCATCATCGAAGCTCTGGCCCGCGTGAGTCGCATACTCACTGTTGGTACGCCGACCGGGGACAACGCTGATCGCTTTCTGATGGACACCCTTGCAGTCCTCCTGCCGCTCGCACTGCCCGACACCGGCGAGGCGGTCGTTGATCCAATCAACGAGGTACGCAAGCAGCTTCCGACGGACGTCGATCAAGATGCAATCACCATGTTGTTCACCGCAGCACCGGGCGGCGCAGATGCTGTCAAAGAGGCCTTCCGCACGATGTTGGAAGCACCGCTCAACCCGGACTCCGAGGAGTCACCCTCATGAATCCATTGCTCAACAGCATTTCGATTTCGAATTTTCGCAGCATCAACGGGACGATCACCGTCCCACTCAATGCGCCGGTTGTTCTGGTGCACGGGCCAAACGGTGCGGGAAAGACCAGCGTTCTGTCCGCCATCGAGTTGGCGTTGACGGGTGAAATTCTCGCCATGCAACGAACTGATGCAAATTATCAGGCGCATCTTATCCATCGCGGCGCAGATCAAAGCCATATTGTTCTCGACGGCGTTGATCTTGCGGTCACGGCCAAATTGCCACACGAAATCATTATCAGGTCGGACGGAATCGAGGGTGCAGCGTTACTGGCTGGTGACGTGGGACGGTTCTTCAGTGAGCGCTGCTATCTCGCCCAGGCAACCCTTAGTCGACTTCTGGAAATCTACCAGAACGCCAGTTCGCGACAAGAGTCGGCTCTCACCCGCTTTGTCAAGGATCTCCTCGGGCTTGACGCATTGGATGCCTTGATCGACGGATTGCATGCGGCGGGAGATATTCGAAACGTCCGACGGCTATCCCCCGACTATGCCGAGGCCGAAAAGGCTATTCAGACGATCGACGCCCGGCTTGCCGCTACCGCCGCCACACTCACTGAACTGTCGAATGATGCTACGCTGCGGCGCACCGCGGTACGCACCGCGCTTACTGATCTCGGCGTAGCGATAGGACCATCGACCGCAGCGAACTTGCCGACAGACATCGAAGCGCTCATCGGTAGTAATGCTGACGACGAGCAACTCATCGTGTTGAACGGCCGCCGGCGTGATCTGGCGAGTTTACGTCAACGTGCATTACCGCTCGCTGCGTCTACAAGCTCTTCCGACGAGGAGGCCGCTTCGAGCAACGCGCAACGGGCGCGCACCGCTCTTGACTCATGGCGGTCTTCCACGGGAGCGCGGGTCGAAGCGCTAATCGGGGAACTTCGCGCGATCTTTCCCGACCTTCCCTCCGTCGCGTCTACCGATCCCACCACAGCATTTCAAACTGCGTCCAGCCACGTCGAAGCAGAATTGCAGCGATGTACGCGTGCCGTGGCTGATGACGATATCTTGGCGGCAGAGGTGGAGCGTCTGAATCAAGTGGTTGAGCAGAGTCGCGCTCGCGTCGCACTCGCCGACGAACAACTCGCTGCTATTACGGGTGAGGCGGAAAGCCTCAGTCGTGCACTGGCGTCGATGATCCCGCATATTCACGGCAATGATTGTCCAGTTTGCGGTCGTGACTACGGCGAGGTGTCGAGCGACCCGTTGGTGCAGCATGTTTCAGCGCATGTCGCGCGGCTCACCGAACAAGCCGACCGGTTGCAGGGGCTGGGGCGCAGCCGTGCCAGCGCGGTCGCGGAGCAGTCGAAGGCCGAGCGCGACCGCGACACCGCGAATGGAAGGCGCCTTACCGCCGACATCCGGGGATCGCTCAAAGCACGCATATCGGAACTGTCCGAAGCGCAACGACGCCTTGCGGATGTCGCCACGTCTGTCGAAGCCGGGGCAGCCACTATACGCCTCGACGCAGAAGCGCAGCGCCGTCTGGCCGAGATCCGAAATAACGACCGGCTTACGATAGAGCTCCGCGCCTCTCTCGCCGAGTTATGTCGATTTCTCGACCAGCCGGAAATGGGCATCTCTGAAACAATTTCAGCAACGATCCAACGGCTCGAGGCGCACGTGGCCGACCAGGAAGCGGCAGCAAATAATCGTCAGACACGGCGCCGCGGCGCTTTGGCCGAGTATAAGCGTCTCCAGCAACTCGAAGCGGAAATCGAACAACTTCGGCAGACACAGACATCAGACGAAACTCTCAAGCGACAGAAACAAGCCGCGTTTGATGCCGCAGAACGCCACCGCCAAACTGCACGGAATGTTGTTCGCGCGGCCTCGACAGCACGAACCGCAATTGTCGGCCGGGTGTTCAACAGTTCGCTCAACAAGGTTTGGCGCGATCTTTTTGTAAGGCTGGCGCCAACGGAGCCTTTTGTGCCGGCCTTCCGGCTTCCCCAAAGCAACTCCGAGCCGGTGTCGGCGCAGCTTGAAACAGTGCATCGCGAAGGCGGCACCGGTGGTGCTCCCGGGGCGATGCTAAGCGCCGGCAACTTAAATACCGCCGCGCTAACGCTGTTTCTCGCGCTTCATCTTTCGGTCAAGCCGCAACTGCCCTGGCTCATTCTCGATGATCCGGTTCAGTCCATGGACGAAGTGCACATTGCCCAATTTGCGGCTCTTCTGCGTAAATTGTCGAAAGAACATCATCGCCAAGTGATTGTCGCCGTGCACGAGCGGCCGCTCTTCGATTATCTGACCCTCGAATTGAGCCCAGCGTTTCCCGGCGACCAGTTAATAACTGTCGAGTTGAATCGCTCAAATGCTGGTGCGAGCGTCGCCGAACCGACTTACCACAACTGGCAACCCGATCGGGCGGTCGCGGCCTAACGCCGCCTACTGAGAGAGCATATCGGATGTCGAGCTCCGCGCAAGCAGTGAACAGTCTCTTGGCTGCGGGCGCATAGCCAACATACGTCTAAAAGGAACGATTATGGGAACGTAGAGGAACGCGCGAAACGCACTCTTGGAAAAGTTGTGCAATTTCAATGAAGAATGGCGCGCTGCGACGGATTCGAACCCCCGACCCCCAGATTCGAAGTCTGGGGGAGACCATTGAAATCATTGAAGTTCGTTCCCGTAAGAAATTCATTGGTCGCGACGCCACTCAGGAACTCAAGCTCGCACAGCCCGTGTCGTTACCGAAAGCTAGCGATACTCCGAAGGCTTGACGCTTGATTGGAGCTTCGCGGAACCGGCTGGCCCGGCGAGCGCAGTGAAAATAGCCCAATCGGCGCAGCCGACACTGCCCTAACTGCTAATAAGCATTCCCAATTTTGGATTTTCGTGCATCCATGGTGGATGCTTTTATTTCTTGCCACCGTTTTGGAGCAATTAGATCTCGCCCATGAGCATGTCATAAAGGGCGATGTGCACAACGCTCGGTTCGGCCTGATGCTGACTGATAATGCAATAGAACTGATATTCCACCGCCTCGCGAAAGACCAGTCTTCAAAACTAAAGTCCTTCATGCATGGCAAAGAGGAATATCCTCACCGTGACGTACTGGACAAGGCGTTAGGTCGCGCTTTCGACGCCAAGGTAAAATTCGCAAAATTGGATGGAAAATTAAGCGACGAAGACGCTCAAACTATCACCATCATGCACAGCCTAAGAAACGAAGTATACCATGTAGGCTTGCAACACGAAGCCATCCTGCCTGCCCTTGCATTGTTCTATTTTGAAGTCGTTTGTACGCACCTGTCTCGTTACAAAGTCGGAAGTTACGGGTGGGGCTCTAATCAACAATTCCCCGAACGTGCAAAAAAATATTTTAAAGGCACTAAATTCAGCCCCGGCTCGCCAGATGACTTTGTGGCTGGCTGCGCTACCCTGGCTCAATCATGCGGTCACGTATCGGCGCAAACAATCGCCACGCTTCATGAACATTTAAGTGAAGTCGTTTCACGACAGAACACCTACATCGACGTCATTTCTGGAGGCGTCTACAAAGGGCAGGAAACGACCCGCGACAATGCAGTTATCGATTCACAAGTCTGGCCTTTGGCTTTTAGCGAAGAAGGCAAACAATTTGGCCGCGAGCGCGGGTATCGCGGCTCTATAAAAGATTTCATTCCGTGGCTTACCAAAGAATATCCGCTCAAATTCAAGGGCGACCCAATTCCTGGGTGGCGGAAACGGGTCGAAAAGCTGCGGATAGAAAAGAATCCACACACGGCACTCTTCAAATATCACGCGTTCATGTCGGACACCGCCAAGCTCCGGGAAGAGCTGGAAGAGGCCTGCGGTCAGGTTGAGGCAGAAATCGACGCGGCTATCGACAGGGCACGCGGGAAATAGCCCCTACCCGCCCCTGTCATGCTGTCGCCCGCCACGCGAACGGCGAAGGTGGCGTCGGGGTTTTTGATAAGCAGATCGTTGAAGTCGAGGGCGCGGTCCAGATAGTCGTCGGCGGGGGACGGGAAACCCGCCGCGACGTTCGAGACTAACGGGACACTGGCGTTCGTACGCGGTCACGTCGAGGAACGCGGCGATGCCGGACGCCCGCAAAGGACGCCGGGCGAATCGCAGAGCAACGCGGGCGACCGGAATCGGCAGCCGAACGACCGTAGTCGGCGGCAATTTGGGCCTTCCCCGTCCTCTTTTCGCAGTCGCCACAACTTGCTCCGAATTTCTGTTACAAGTATTCAGGCCCCTGCTAGGTTGGCGCAGTGGATTCTTTAGGGGCGTTGAAGGTCTTTTGAGATTTTCCCCACTACTGTTCGGCTGGTTGTAGACGCAAAAACTCGTTCGCCGGTGCGCCGCCCTATAGTAGGATTGCTCTGAAAGGTCCGATTGCTGTGTCGAATACGAAGCAAATCATCGCAATGCTCCGAAGCCGCGCTGAAGGCGATGAAGACGCGTTCTTCTCAATCGCCTTGCAGGTCGCGGCGTCTGAAGCGCGTCAGGGCCGCAAGGAAACCGCACAGGAACTCCGGTCGGAAATCGACAAGGCACGCGCCCGCAATTCGCGCGGCGCGTCTGTTCCGATTGCCTTTGCAAGCCCGCGCGGCAGCCTTGACGGGCTGCTTGAAATGCGCGAGCCGCGTTACAAGCTCAAGGATGTTGTCCTTAACGAGCGTCTTCTTGCGCGATTTACGGACATTCTGCGCCAACAGCGCAAACGCGATTCACTTCGCGAACATGGGAAGACGCCGAACCGTCGAATCCTGTTTGTAGGCCCGCCCGGCTCCGGCAAGACGATGTCTGCGGAAGCGGTTGCGGGCGAACTGCATTTGCCGCTGTATATCATCCGTCTTGAAGGCATGATTACGCGTTATATGGGCGAGACGGCGGCGAAGCTGCGCCTGATATTCGACGAAACGTCCAAACGGCGCGGCGTCTATCTATTTGATGAATTCGACGCAGTCGGCGGCCAGCGGACCGCGACGAACGACGTAGCGGAAATGCGCCGGGTCCTGAACTCCTTCCTGCAATTCATGGAAGAAGGCAATTCGACGGATAGCGTGATTATCTGCTCAACCAATCACCCGTCGCTGCTCGACCGTGCATTGTTACGCCGCTATGACCAAGTTCTTGAGTTCGATGCGCCGACCTCGGCGCAAATCAAGCTTCTTATCAGCGCCAACGTCGGCCCGATGAAAATCGTAAAGCCATCGTGGCAAAAAATCATTCACGCGGCCGAGGCCTTGAGCCAATCGGAAATCGTTCGCGCTGCGGACGATGCGGTGAAGACGGCAATTCTCGACGAGCGCAGGCAGTTGACTTCGGAAGATATTATTGACCGTTTGCAAGAGCGTCACTCGATGCGGACGGCTTTCATGGATTCGGAAAGCTCATGATGTATGGCGTCACGGTTCACACTCCCGCACATTGATATAACGGCGTCCGTCGCGACGAGCGACTATACCGGCGAAGGGTCGTTTGGAAACCCCGCCGTTCGTATTCGCGAAGAGCACGGCGCGCGCATTCAAAACGAATTGAATGTCGCACTTGCGGCGGCTGACGAGTTGCGTACGACCGACGAACGCCTCGAAGCACCGACCGGGGCTTATGTCGAAGTCGAGTTGCGCCGCGGAACACCTGCCGACGCACTCGATATGAAATCGAACGGCATCCGGGCGGGCGCGGTGAAAACCGACGACGCCAACCGGCGGACGATTGCACTCTACGTTCCCGACCACGCGCGGGCGGCCTTCGAGCAAATTCTGAATGAATACCTGAACGGCGCACTTCTCGAAGGCAGCCAGAACCCGCCGAACAAAACCAAGGTCGAGGCCATCGAAGCCATCCGCACCGTGCGGATTGCAACGCTGTGGACCGACCAGAAGCCGATTCCCGAAGACACCCAAACAGAAATGTGGTGGGCGCTTTGGTGCTTCCGCGACCGCGAAGAGACAATATTGGACGTGTGCGCCCGGCTTGGTGTGCGTGTGGCCGATGCCGACCGCCGTCTGTATTTTCCGGAAATTGTCGTCGTGCCTGTTCTTGCCAATCGCACGACGATTGAGCTGATGATGTTCGCGACTGATGCCATCGCGGAACTGCGGCTTGCCACCGATAACCCGGTCTTCTTCACGGACGACGTGCGGGGCGAACAACAGGAATGGGTAGATGGTCTTGCCGAGCGCATCACCTGGCCGGGCACAGATGCTCCGGCAGTGTGTGTTCTTGATACCGGCGTCAATCGCGGTCACTCGCTGATTGAACCTGCCCTATCGACTAGTGACATGCATGCGCTAGACGACGAGTGGGACGTAGACGACCATGACGAGTCCGGTCACGGCACGGCGATGGCCGGAATGGCTCTTCATGGCGACTTGACCGCTGCGCTGGCCGGTACCGAGAAACTGACCCTGATGCACAGGGTGGAGTCAGTGAAGTTCCTGCCGCCTGACGGGTTCGATGCCAATGAGCCGAACAGCTACGGGGTGCTGACGCAGTCCGCGATTGTTTTACCGGAGATTGAGGCTCCGGAGCGCAAGCGCATCTACTGCATGGCGATTACGAACGAGGACGTGTCCGGTTCGACGGCCTCCGGATGGAGTGCCGCCATCGACCAAGCAGCTGCCGGGTGGATGATTGCCGACGCGGACAGCGATACCGAAGGCGAAGACGAGGACGACGAAACCGAAATCGTCCGCCCCAAGCGGCTCATCGTCTTGTCGGCTGGGAACATCATCGGCGAAATCGACTACACGAAGCTGCGCCCGCAGGACGAGTATCCGATTGAGGACCCCGCGCAGGCTTGGAATGCCCTGACGGTCGGTGGATATACTGACCTCATCGACGTGCAGGACGAGGGATATACGGATTGGTCGCCGATGGCCGCAGCGGGTGAACTTAGCCCGCACAGCCGGACCAGTGTGACATGGCCGCAAGGGCTGTCACCGTTCAAGCCAGAACTCGTCATGGAAGCGGGCAACCGGGCAGTCAATCCGGGTAAGACGGAAATGCTGACGATGGGTTCGCTCTCGCTGCTGACGACCGGCAGCGACATGGGCGAGCCGTTGGTGCCGTTCGATGCGACCAGTGCGGCAGCGGCGCAAGTCGCACGCATGGCGGCGCAGATATCGGCGGAGCATCCGGATTATTGGCCCGAAACCATCCGCGCCCTGATGATTCACAGCGCGGAGTGGACCGACCCCATGCTGACGACATTCCGCGACACGCCGAACAAACGGAACCGTTACGAGCTTATCCGGCGTTTCGGATATGGGGTGCCGAGTTTTGAACGGGCGAATGCGTCGGCCCGCAATCATCTGGCTTTGATTGCGCAGGCTGATATTCAGCCGTTCCGGTCGGACGGCGGACGCAAGTTCAACGAATGCCATTACTACGACCTGCCGGTCCCGGCGGCGATGCTTGAGGAACTTGAGAACGAGCCGGTTGAGCTGAAGGTGACGCTGTCATACTTCATCGACCCGAACCCCGGATTGTCGGCCAATGTGGACCCACAGCGGTATCAGTCCTACGGACTGCGGTTCGACCACCAACGGCGGAATGAATCCGTGGCGCGGTTCAAGGCGCGTGTGAATGCATCCGAGCCTCCCCCGGTCCCGCGCCGGGCGCGGGAGGCAGCCGACACGAAATGGGTTCTCGGCGAGGACAGTATTTCGGCAGGATCGGTGCACTGCGATGTATGGCAAGGCCGGGCCATCGAACTGTTGCAGCGGAGCATGTTGTGCGTGAAGCCGGTGAACGGCTGGTGGCGCAACCGGGCCTCGACGGAGATCTGCAATCGCAAAGCCCGCTACGCCCTCGTCGTGACCCTCAAGACGAGCAATGTGGACCTCGACATTCACACCCCTGTCGCGATGGCGGCCATAAAGGTGCCAGTCGAGGTTATGACGTAAGGCGTCCTACTGATTCCATTTTCTACCGGAGGCATCAGCACGCTGAGCATAGCGATTTTAGAATTTTGACCCTGCGGGCCTTCGGGTTGTGTGCCTGACGAACGGCCAGCAAATTACTCATGAACAAAGTAGCAAAGTATCATATGTTTTGAAGTCTTTCGTTGTATTTAGCGCGCTTCTTAGCGTCGCCAATACGCTTAGAATCACTCAATATACTATTCAACTGACGACAAATTGCGCTTGGTTGCGGCGGCGGCAGATCGATTGATGCTTGCTTGGCCTCAGCAGCATACCCAGCAGCCATCGAGCGCATCAAGGAGCGCACGCCCACATTCCTTGGCCTTGGCGACGCCGCGACGGTGTCGGTAAGCGAACTAGCCTGTCGGAATCCCGGTTGCCAGGATGTAGAGACGATCGTTGCTGTGCTGGCAGCGGACGAGAAGACGCGAACTGCACGCTTTCACAAGCCCATCCCCAACCTCGGCGACGACGAACTAACCGAGGGTCTGCGGGCGTTTGTCTAGATAAATCGAACCTTTATATTCAATCATTCTATGGAATGAAGGAATGTAGATGGGCAGTGAACCACGCGCCGGTAAGCCACATCGTCACGGACCTTCATCGTGGCCCAAGCTGCCGGAAGCGGCCGAGTTCCAGCAGGCTTCATCCATGTTGCGCGCGCTCAGCGAGCCGGCTCGCTGAGGCTTCTGCTAATACTTGCCGGGAACGAAGCCTGCGTTACCGAGTTAGCGAGTTTGGAGAACGAAAAGCTACCGGCGGTTCTGCTCGTCTCCAGACACTCCATGATGCACGGCTCGTCAAGCGGCGGCGAGAGCCAAAGCATATCTATTACACGCTCATGGATACGCATGTTCTACTGTTGGTGCAAAGCGCGATGGAACATGCCGCCGAAAAGCGATGACCAGCGTTCAGATTGGATCGTTACGAAAGGGAAATATATGACATGTACCGAGAAACATCATCTCAATCACGCGCATAAGCACGGCCCGAGCTGCGGCCACACCGCAATCCGGCATGAGGGCCATGTGGACTATCTTCATGATGGCCACCTTCACCACATGCATGAGGATCACGTTGACGAGCATGTCATCGCCGTCACCGCACAAAACCCAGCGCGTTGCACGCCTGAAACCCATTGCTCGCACCAGCACGGCCCGAACTGCGGGCACGAAGCCGTCCCGCATGGCGATCACGTCGACTATCTCGTGGACGGGCAGCTTCATCACCCACACGGCAATCACTGCGATGACCACGGGCCGGTGCAGCTAGCCTGATACCGGCTCGCCGATAAAGGGATTCTGGAGGCAGGTCGTCAGGCCCGACAAGCCTCGAATCCGTGCTTAAGCACATCTCTGGCCAGGCCTCGTCCGATAAAGACGAGCCTGCTCTCACGCTTCTCATTCGGTCTCCACGGACGCTGCCTATCGCCTTCGATGAGCATGTGCACGCCTTGGATGACGAAACGACTGTCATCGCCGTTCATTGCGATGATGCCTTTCATCCTCAGTATGTCCTTACCAAAAGTTGCCATAGCGTCCTGAATCCAGGGCATGAATCGCTCAGGGCTCAGCGGCTGGTCGGTGGTCAGCGACAAACTTCCGATGCTCTCATCATGCTCGTGGGCGTGTTCTTCGGTGAGAAACTCCGGCTCGATGTCGAGAATCCGATCGAGATTGAAGGCGTCGCGCCCGAGCACCTTGTCGAGATCGACGTCGCAACGTTGGGTGCGATGCAGTTTGGCATAAGGATTGATCCGCCGAATGCGCGCTTCGACCACGCCGAGTTGATCCGTTGATACAAGATCGGTCTTATTGAGCAAGACGATATCGGCGAAAGCGATCTGCTCCTCTGCTTCCGGCGCGCGATCGATTTCGCCAAGCAGGTGCTTCGCATCGGTCAAGGTAATAATCGCGTCGAGTTTGGTCTTGCTGCGCACGTCATCGTCGACAAAGAAAGTCTGAGCAACCGGCGCCGGATCGGCTAGTCCCGTGGTCTCGACCAAAATGCCGTCAAATTTGGTCTTACGTCGCATCAGCCCGCCAAGAATGCGGATGAGGTCGCCGCGCACGGTGCAGCAGATGCAGCCGTTGTTCATCTCGAAAATCTCTTCCTCGGCATTGACGACCAGATCGTTGTCAATGCCGACCTCACCGAATTCATTGACAATGACGGCGTATCGCTTGCCGTGCGTCTCGGTCAAAATCCGGTTGAGCAAAGTCGTCTTACCGGCGCCGAGATAGCCGGTGAGCAATGTGACGGGTGTCAGGGCTGGCATGGCGGTCATGGACATGTCCTACGTTGAAGTTGCTAACAGGCGCTGGCCAAGCTGGGATGCGAAATGTTAGTGCCGCCGGGATCGTATCTCCCGGTTAAACCGCGGCGCCATTTCCTTAGCGCCCCACCATCGCTCGCGTGATCTCATCAATATTGTAGCGAAACATTTTCGCGTAGGTTGGCGCAGGTCCATCGGCGGGTGATAAAGCTTCCGCGTACAGCTCACCGCCCGGTCGAGCACCAGTCGCGGCTGCGATTTGCTGCACGAGCCGCGGATCGTTCGAGTTCTCGAAGAAGTAAACCGTCACCTTCTCCTTATTGATCTGATCGATCAGCTTTGCCACGTCAGCAGCGGAAGCTTCCGTTTCAGTGGACAATCCAAGCGGCGACAAGAAAGTAATTTCGTAGTCCCGGCCGAGATATCCGAACGTATCATGGCTGGTGAGGATCTTGCGCTTGTCCATTGGCACCGGATCGATTTTGTAATGCGCATGGGCATCGAGGTCCTGCAATTCTTTCCTGTACCGCGCAGCGTTGGCGTGGAAGTCGGTGGCGTCCGCCGGATCAAGCGTAACCAGCGCCCTCTCGATGTTGGAAACCCAGACCTGCACATTGGCCGGGCTATTCCACACATGCGGGTCGTCAGAAACCTGACCCCTTCTTTGGCGGTCCCGGAGCTTAACGCCACTCGATACGATGATGGGACTGCCCTGATAACCGGACGCCTTCGCCAATTTTTCGAACCAACGCTCCAGACCCTCACCGCTCAGGAAGGCGATGTCTGCATTTTTCAAGTTCTTGGCATCTTCCGGCGACGGCTCGAACTGATGAGGGTCACCATTTGGACCGATTAGACTCCGAACATGCACATGGTCCCCACCAACCTGCTGCACCACGTCGGAAAGCACGGTGAAGCTGGCGACAACTTGCAGCGTCTTGGCGGACGCCGCAGTTGCAAGGATCGTCAGCAGCGCCGAGGTGAGCAGCGCTAGGATCAATCTCGTTGGTTTCATCGCTATCTCCTGTTGCGGTCAGCCAGTTAGATGCGGGCGCGGGAAATATTTACGGACAGCTGCGGAAGGACCGATCAGGATGGAACCGCCGTAAATCAGACTTGCGGTCAGAATGATCGTCGGACCCGAAGCAAGACCGAGATGAAAAGATATGATCAGACCGAAGAGGCCGGACACCGCTGCGGTACCGGCGGCGATCACGACCATGACTGGCAGGGTGCGGGCCCAGAGCTGAGCGACCGCAGCGGGCAGCATCATGAGGCCGACCGCCATCAATGTCCCCAATGCCTGGAACCCGGCGACGAGATTGATGACGACAAGAAAGAGAAACAACAAATGATAGAGGGGACCGCGTCCGCCGACGGCGCGCAGAAAGCCCGGGTCAAAGCATTCAGCGACGAGCGGTCGGTAGACAATGGCCAGCACGACGAGCGACAGAGAAGCGATCCCGCCGACGAAGAAAAGGGCAGTGGCATCGATCGCAAGGATCGTACCGAACAACACATGCAACAGATCGATGTTCGAGCCACGCAATGAAATAATCAGGACGCCGAGCGCCAGCGATGCGAGATAAAAACTGGCGAAGCTCGCGTCTTCCCGCAATGGCGTGGTTCTGCTGACGAGGCCCGAGAGCAGCGCGACACTCAAGCCCGCGACAAGCCCGCCGAGTCCCATGGCGGGAAGCGAGAGGCCACCCGCAATTAAGAAGCCGATTGCTGCCCCCGGCAGGATCGCATGGCTCATGGCGTCGCCAACCAGGCTCATACGGCGCAGCATGAGCAGCACACCGACGGGGCCCGAACCGAGACCAAGCGCGATGCAGGCGACGAGCGCCCGGCGCATGAACCCGTAGTCGACGAAGGGAGCGATAAGTAAATGATAGACGCTCATGCGGCGCTCTCGTCTCGGGGCTCACAGATGGCCGCACCTTCGTCCCATCGTTCGGCCATCGTTCGGGCGCGCAGGAGATTGGCAGCCGTCATGGCTGTCTCGGTGGGGGCCGAGGAAACGGACTCGCGGGCGAGAAGCAGTGTTTGAGGAAAATGCGCCCGAACCTGTTCGAAATCGTCCAGAACGGCGATCACTGTGCGCCCATCCCGGTGCCAACGTTGCACAATCCCGAGAAGGTCACGGGTGGTGCGGGCATCGATTGCCGTGAAGGGCTCGTCCAGCAAGATGACGCCGGCGTCTTGCAACAGCAGGCGTGCGAACAGGACGCGTTGGAATTGCCCGGCGGACAACGATCCGATGTGACGGCGCTCGAAGCCTTCGAGTCCAACGGCCGAGAGTGCACAACGCGCTTCGGATGCGCTTGTGGCGGAAATAGCGCCGAATGCGCCTGCTTGCCGCCACGCACCGAGCAGAACGGTATCGCCTACCGTGAGGGGGAAACGGCGGTCAATCTCGGCTGCCTGTGGCAGATATCCAATATCCGTGACAGGCAAGACGTCTCGTTCGATCACGCCGGATTCCAGCGGCAGCTCACCCATCATTGCCCTGAGAAGCGTCGATTTACCAGCGCCATTGGGGCCCACTACCGCCGTCAAGCTTCCGGCCGCAAACGTGCCATTGAGGTGATGAACCGCGGGGTGGCGGTCATAAGCGATCGTGACATCGCGCAATCGGATGGCGGCATGGGTCATGGCAGGGAAACGGCCCAAAGGATTGCGAGCCAGAGACAAGCAATGATACCGAGCAACGCGCTGAGCCGCAGATAGGCGGAGCGTGCCATGATCGAACGACCGAGCGAGCCCGATGAACTATCCATGGGCAACATCATCCTTCTCAAGCGGCGCCACTATCCCTCAATCTCGTCCCCGCGAAGCTCGCGCGGTGCAATCAGAACCTTCATCTTCGGCGCGACCAGGCTCACGTCGACACGGATGCGAGCATCGAGCGCACGTACGAGATCAGTTCCTTCGTCGAGCTCGCGGTCCGAAGGTGGAAGATTCACAAGGCGATCGAGCGTGCCGCGCCGCCAAGCATGGATAGGCAGCAGTTTAAAGCACTCCTCGCCGCGGAACCGACTTGCGTCCCGCCGGATGTCAAGAAGCGTGCCGACACGACCGCCTTCGATTGGATGGACGATACGATCCGCATTCCAGGAAACCGTCGCTTTTGCGACGTCATTATCCTCCAGGTCGCCTTCATCGAGCGGCGATACCAGAGTGGCTATGCCGACTTCGGTACTTGCGAGCGCATACATCAGCGCTTGGAGATAGAAAGGCTGTAGTCCCGACATGTCGTCGGGAACAGCGACGGCGATATCATGTGTGTAGAAGCGGTCGAATCGGTTGACCGTCGCAGCGATCCGTTCAGCACCCGAGTTCGAACGGTAGTTGTGATCTCTGCCGAACGCTGCAAGATCGGTTCTGACTGTGTAGGCGCCTGCCGCAGCAGCGGCTACCGCCTCCAAGTCGTCAACGCTATCGACAATGACGCTGCCGATTCCTGAATCGATTACGCGCCGATATGCGTGCACAATCGAGGCGACGCCACCGGCTCCGGCCTTGGGCCGGGCCGTGGACTGGCGAATGCCAAGTTCTGATGCCACCACAATCAGTGGATTGAAAATCATGGAACGGTTTTTTTCGGATGCTGGCAGCACGAAGGGCGATACCTGATTGGTTCAACTCCAGGACGCCAAGGAGGCGCCCCGTCGACCTGACCTTACTCCTGCGGATACCCGAAGATTTCGGCGTGATGGAACTCGCCCGGACGATAGCCGGCGACGGCTTCCGCCATATGCTCCATCTTGGTGAAGACGGAGGGACCGCCCTTGGTGACAAGTACGTTTTCCTCAAGCCGACAGGTCTGCGGCAAGCCAGGATGCCCTGCAAAGGTCTCGATCGCGAAATACATGTTTTCCTTGATCTCGGCCGGATATTTCATCGAATAGGCACGGCTCATCCACATACCCTCGTAAAGGGTAATACCGATGGAGTGCGCGAACTGCTGCAAGGTCACGGTGCCGTATTTATCGTCGTCGTATTCCGGAAACTTGGCGACGACATCGGCCGTGGTCTTGCCCGGACGCAGATTTTCCATGCCGGCATACATTGAATCATAGGTCTCGCGATAAAGATCGATTTCCTGACGCGTCATCTTTGCCGCGCATTTGAAGGTGCGGACGAAGTCGATGAAATAGCCGCCAGGCCCAACCGCATTGATGTCGATGATCAACAAGTCGCCCTGCTGGATCAGTTTATCCGTCGCCCAACGTCGATAGGGGCTGGTGTTGCCGCCGGAGGCGACGATGATGTCGTAGATGATCTCGCAGCCGCGCGACAACATGAATTCGTGCACCTTGGCTTCGATTTGCCGCTCGGAGATGCCCGGCTTCAGCCAGTCGTGCTTGACGTGCCACATGGCCGCATCGCCGATGGCAGCAGCCATCTTGAGCTGTTCGATCTCATCGACGGTCTTGACTACTCGGGCGCGCGACATCGCCGGCCAACCGTTGACGACTCTGAGGCCAGCTTTCTCCATGGCATGAAGCGCGGGGAGATCGAGATTATCGAGGCCGATTTTCTCATTTTCAACGCCATGCTCCTTGAGGACTTCCAAGATCGAGGCGACCATTTTGTCGGCCATTTCGCCGATCGCGCCCTCGGCCCATTGCCAGGTCATGGCGGGTCGGATGTGATCCTTCAGCCAAGGCAAATCGAGCATGGCGTTGCGCATGTCGGAACCGGCGGTCTCGAACAATACCGGCTCACCGCCGCGCGGCAGGACGGCGTAACGAATGTTGATATTGTACTTCCAGTTGCCCTGGTACGAACCGGTGATGTAGCGGATGTTGGCGCCAGCGAAGAGAACAAGAGCGCCAAGATCATCAGCCTCCATCTCGGCGCGCGCGCGCGCCAGCCTCTGCCGCCGCAGTCGCTCATGATCGACGCGATACTGCCAGTCCGCGCCGTTGATGCTGTACATCCGGCGTGGGTTCGTGTGGTGCTCCTGCTGGATGAAGCTCGTATCCAGGCTGTAGCCGCGCGACGGATCAACTAAGGTCATGCCGTTCTCAATTTTTAGGATGATGATGGAAGATGTCGCGATCTGAAGGACCGCGGGGGTGATCTTACGAAGGCTTCTGCGGGCTCCGGTCATGCCTTTCCCACCCCGGATGCGACTGCTCCCACTGTGGAAACGGATCCGGCAGGGACGACCATTGCGGATCCCAGCCCAGCGTGTCGTCGGCACCTTCGACGAGACAGCCGGCGAAAATTCGCTGAATGTCGTTCGGACTGACTCCCGAACCAGTAAAAGAAATCCGTTGGCAGCGATCGCCGAAAGTTGGGTGCCAGTCACGCATCACCGTCGTCGATGACATCGCAGGCAGGAACCGGTCGGGTTGTGGAACGCTGGCCCACCACAAACAGCCGGCTCGATACCGGATATTGCCACCGACGCACGAGATTTCCGCCATCCAATTCGGTCGCGTCGCGATCCAAAAGCAGCCGCTAGCATCGACTTCCTTCGGCCAAGGCGAGTGAAGCAGACAGTAGAACCGCAAGGGGTCGAATGGCCGGCGGGCCAGATAGGTAAAAGTCGGGTTGACGGCAGCCATATCGTCGAAGCCGTGACGGATCTGCTTCGATTGCACTCGCAACACTCCCTCCGATTGTTGGTTTTCCTTACGTTTATGTGCAACGTTATAACATTACTTTTCTGCTAGTCGATAGCTTTTTATCGGGTCGGCGGCGCCTCAGATGACACGCGATCGCATAAACTGGTCATGGCGCGGTCGAGCCATCACACTCCTCAATGCCGATCGCATAGCTCAGCCGTCGACTAATCTTCGTTGGGCTCCAGCAAAACACCAGGTGCGAGGCGGAGTCTCCCGGCCATATTCACCAGGTCGGCGAGAGATCCCGCCTCCATTTTTCTCATCACCTTGCCTCGGTGAGCCTTCACCGTGATCTCGCTGATGCCGAGTTCGCCACCGACCTGTTTATTCAATAGTCCGGAGACGACTAACGCCATGACCTCCCGTTCGCGGCGGCTGAGTGAGCCGTAATGGAGTCTGAGCTTCCGCATCTCCGCCTCTTGACGAAGCGTAGTGCAACTGCGCTCGATGGCCTGCCGAATAGCGCTCAACAACACGTCGTCGCTAAATGGCTTCGTCAAGAACTCAACAGCGCCCGCCCTCATGGCCTCGACCGTCATCGGAACGTCGCCGAATCCCGTGATGAAGATGATCGGCATGTCCATCCGGTCGACAGAGACGCGCTTCTGGAGATCGAGGCCATTGAGGTCCGGAAGGGTGACGTCAAGGACCAGGCAGCTCGGAGCAAGCACGCGTGGGCGAGACAGGAACGCCTGGGCGGACGCGAACGTCTCCGGTTGCCAGCCTTCGTTGCGGATCAGCGCTTCCAGAGATTCGCGCACCGAGACGTCGTCGTCGACAACGAATACGACCGGCGTGGCGTACAACATGGTTGACCTCAACTCATGGTCAGATGCGCTCGCCAAGCTCATGTCTATCCTCGTGGAGCTAGGCCCCAGACTTGGCGCTCGTCAGAGTCTAGTCGGGAGCATTCTTCCGCCGCGCGCGTCACTCCCATCCTCCTGCCCGATGATCTTTGTCGTCATATACCGGGCAAGGCTCCGCGCGCTTGCCGAGGATTGCTGCTCGTATGCCAGTCTTGCCGTTTTGTTCACTAGATGGCTCGCGAACTGGCGAAAACTTGGCGCCTTTGCGGTCGTCCCCCGAGACAGACGCGAGGCCTCGGCCGCGACCTCGAACAATCCGAACGATCGTCGAGGGGTCTGATCAGCTAGTGCAGCCGGGCTGATCTGTCCCAAGGGAGCGCATCAATCAGTGCACTCGAAATGCGGCATTGAGCGCCTCGCACAGAGCCGTATCGCTGAACGGCTTGAACAGGCACTCCACGGCACCCTGTTCGAGCAGGCGTGGACGGACGGTCTCATCTCCGTGTGCGGTGATGAAGACGATCGGAATCTCTTTCCGGCGACGCATCAATTCGCATTGAAGATCGGGTCCGGACATGCCCGGCATGGCGACGTCGAGGATCAGACATCCCGTCCGGCAGACGCAATCCGACGCGAGGAACTCTTCTGCCGACGAAAACGCCTGGGCCGCAAAGCCGAACTCTCGCAGCAAGTCGGGCAGCGACTCGCGCACGGACTCATCGTCATCGACGACCGAAACGAGCGAACGTACGACCATCACGGTTTCCTCATGGCGTGCCGCGCAGTTGCCACGGCATGCGTCCGAATGGCGCCAAGTCTGCGGGCACCCGTCGCACCCTCGGATCTGCGGGGAATAGAAAACGAAAAGGTGGCTCCCGGACCATCATTCGGTGCTGCCCATAGATGGCCATGATGACTCTCGATAATGGAGCGACTGAGGGATAGGCCGATCCCCATACCACCATTCTTAGTGGTGTAGAACGGTTCGAAGAGTCTCTCCACGCCTTGAGGCTCGAGACCCACCCCCGCATCTTGCACGGACAGGCGGACACGATCGCCCTCGTCTCGTTCGGTTCTGATCACCAACTGCCTCGGACGATCGTCGACGCAGCTCATCGCGTCTGAGGCGTTCAGGAGCAGGTTCAGGATAACCTGCTGAAGCTGAACACGATCGCCCGTGACAAGCGGGAGGTCATCGGCAAGTTGCGGCCGCAGAATGACCCGATTTCTCTGAAGTTCCCGCAACGACAGCGCCATCACCTCTCGTGTCGCCTCGTTCAGGTCCACCGATTCGGTCGTGGCGCTCTTCCTGCTAAAGAGCGCGCGCAATCGCGTGATCACCTCAGACGCACGGTTGCCATCGCGAATCGTGCGCCGCGCGGTTTCGCGCGCGCCGTCGATGTTCGGAGGATCGGCGGCCAGCATCCGCAGACAGGTGCCGGCGTTGGTGATGATGCCAGACAGCGGCTGGTTGACCTCATGCGCGATGGACGCCGTCAATGCGCCGAGGCTCGTGACCCTGGCCATGTGTGCGAGCTCCGATCGGACTTTCGCGAGTGCCTCTTCCGAAAGGCGACGTTCCGTCATATCTTGGATTGCGCCGGTGTACTCGAGTTGGCCGGACTCGTCTCGGCTGCTGTGAGACAGGACGCGCAGATACTTGACCGAGCGGTTCGGCATCTGCAGACGAAACTCGAATTCCACATTGCTGCCGTCACAGCGAGCTCGCTCAACTTGTTCCTTGAATGCCGGTAGATCGTCAGGGTGCACTCGAGTACTGATCCGCTCCAGCGTCACGGGCACAGTTCTGTCGAGTTCAAAAATGCGATAGGTCTCTTCTGACCACGTAATTTCGTCTGTCTCCGCACGCCACAAATAGCTGCCGGTCGAACTGAGATGTTGGGCTTCTGCGAGAAATGCCTCACTGCGCCTCAGCGCGGCGTCATTCTGCGCACGCTCCACGGCGATGCTCGCAATGTGGGTGATCTGCTGGATGAGACTCTGTTCGCGTCTCGTCGGTGTTCTGGGCTCGTCGTAGTAGACCGCGAACACGCCCAAGACCTTGCCGGTCGTCGACGAGATCGGCGTTGACCAGCACGCCCGCAACCCATGCGCCAAAGCAATTTGGCGCCACCCGTATGCCCATCGTGTCTCCATCTTGAGGTCGACCGAAATGACCTGCTGGTTCAGGTACGCCGCCGTCGCGCATGGGCCCGAATCGACGTTTACGGGTCGGCCGTTGATGGAGTTGATGTAGCTGGCCGGAAGGCTCGGTGCGGCTCCGTGTTCGAGACGCGTACCGCTCTGATCGACCAACAGGATGCTGCAGTAGCACCCGCTGGCGGTTCTTTCGACAACCTGACAGAGCGCTTTGAGTATTGCCGACATCGAATGGCCGCTCGCCACCATTTCGAGCAATCGCTTTTCCTCGGCGAGCGCAGCTTCTGCCCGCTTCCGGTCGTCGATATCAGTGTGCACGAGGTACCAAAGGACGATGCGCCCATCCGTATCTCGCAGCGGGAAACCGTGCATGTGGAACCAACGGTAGACCCCGCCAGCACGGTGACGGCATTCAATGTCGCACGGAAGTCCGGTTTCGGCTGCCTCCCTCCACGCGGCGAGGACTTCTGCGAGGTCATCCGGATGAAAGTCGTCGCCCCCCGCCGACCGTTTCAGTTTCTCGAGCGTCGCGCCGAAATATTCCAGGTAGCGGCGGTTCGCGTATTCGAGATTACCGGCCGGTGTTCTGAGTGCGACGAGGGCCGGAAAGCCATCGACGATCGAACGAAACCGGCGCTCGTGCGCACGCAGGACTTCCTCAGCCCGCCTTCGGTCGTCGATATCGATGTTCATTCCGCACCATTTGACGACCTGGCCGGATGCGTGGGCTAACGGACAAGTGCGGAAGAGGAACCAGCGATACTCCCCATCGAAGCGCCGCAGCCGCACTTCCATTTCACGTAGCTCGCCAGAAGCCAGGATGGATCGCCAGCGTTCGAGCAGCCCAGGCAGGTCTTCGGGGTGGACCGCAGTCAGCCACCCCTCGCCACAGGCTTCGTCAACGCCAAGGCCGGTGTATTCGCGCCAGCGTTGATTGAGGAAGTCGACCTGCCCGTCGGGAAGCGCAGTCCACACCAATCCTGGAAGCATATCGACGACGCGGCTGAGCTCATTCTCCATCCCCGGTCCTTTCGGGACAGTCGCAGTAACGTAAAGATGCGCCACTCTACGGGCGAACTTCCATCATACCTTGGTGTCGGTCAGCGGCAGGACGGAGGTCAGTTTCAGAGAATACGGGTACGCTCGATGACATTCTGCAGTTCCCGTATGTTGCCCGGCCGGTGGTACCGCTGAGGTCAATTCACGCAGCTGTGCGTCACACGCGGTTTTGACAAGGTTCACGAAGAGCAGGACAGCGATGGGCTGCAGGAGGGGATTCGCGCCGCCCGAGGCGTTGATGGAAACGGAAATGTTCGCGCCGCTCGTCGCGACGAATGATCCCAAAGTATCGACGACACCATCGTCCAATAGGTTCGCGCTCTCGCTTGATGCATCTGACTTTGGGACGCAGCGTCAAGGAGAAAAAGTCATGGAATCGATCCCGCATCGGGACATGCTGGCAGCGGCCACTGCCAGAGGTCTCTTGGCCGCCAGCACCGCCACTGCGCAAACCGTCGAAGACATTGCACAACCCCGGCACCCAGGTCGCGGCGACACCGGGCCCCCGCAATTGGACCCGCGATGGACAGAACCCCGACACATTCGTGCTGCTCTCCACGGATCACGGTTCGTTGCCGAACTTGAGCGCGCCAAGCTCGACGGATCTTCCGAATGCATCCTTTGCTTCTGCTGCTCCACTTCGTGCCCAAGCTATTGGTGGAATCAGGACAAGTATCTCGGCCCGTCGATCCTGCTGCAGTCCTACCGCTGGCTTGCCGACAGCCGCGATCAGCGAGGCGGGATCGCTGTCCCATAATGTAAGGGCCCTAACATCGACGACCTAAATAAAGGCAGACAACGATGACAACCGCTTCCCTCGCAAAGATCACCACCGCCGCCAACTTTCCGGAGCACGTCATGCTGGAGAACCTGGCCGTGCGCGCCGACGGGTCCGTACTGGTCGTCGCATCGCCCCAAAGGCAAGTCTGGTACGTGCCCACCCTCAGTGAGGGCCTGCCAGTCGAGCCGATCCTGCTGCACACCTTCGACGACGGGCACCTGGCCCAGAGCTTCGTCGAAGCACAATCCGATATCTTTTACGTCGCCACCTATGGCCATGCCACCTTGCAGCGCTTCGACCTGCGCGGCTGGACACCCGGCGCGCCCGTGAGCCCAACCAAAGTTCTCGACTTCGAACCGCCGGCCGGCCCCAACGGTTCGTGCCTGCTCGCCCCGGGCGTGATGCTGTTCGCCGACTGCGTTGAGGGACTGATCTTGCGGGTCGATCTAAGCGACGACGGCCTTCACGCCACGGCGCGGGTGTGGCTGAAGCACGATACGATGGCAGCGGGCGCCGGCCGTCCGCCGGTGAAATTCTCGGCCACCATGGAGGTCCCGTTCCCGGGCATCAACGGTCTCCGCTACGGCCCGAAGACTAACTACGTGTACTATACCTGCTCGTCTCAAGAACTTTTCATGCGTGTGGCGGTCGACCCGGCCACGCACGAACCGGTCGGGCAACCCGAGTACATCGCGGACGTACAATCCGTGGATGACCTCTGCCTGGATGAAAACGCCGGCGTCGCCTACCTCGCCAGGCATCCGGACCACATCGTCGAACGCGTGCCGCTGGAGCCGGGCTCTTCGGGCCTGAGGCGTGCCGTCGTGGCCGGCGAGCCCTTCACCGACAAGATCATCGGCCCAACGAGCATCGACTGGGGACGCGGGCCCGACGATTACGGCCATGTCGCCTACGTCACTACCGACGGCGGCACGGTGGAACTGGCGCCGGACGGGGTCCTCCGGCCCGCCCGACTCATGCGCATCGAATTCGCCGTGGAAAATGGCGCGCCACGCTGACGGCCACTCCAAAGGACGCTGCGCGCCGTCGCGCGCGGCGGCAGATAAGAACATGCGGCACAACGTAGGCCACAACCTAGATAAGGAGCAGACACGATGACCAAGCCAAGCCAATCACTGGGCGGGCGGCTACCGCTTGCCGATCCGGCAACGTTGACGAGTGCACAGCGAGACCTCTTCGAGGCGCTGAAGGCGACCTGGGTGGTGTATGCCAACGAGTTGGGAGTCCAGGCAACGAGCGAAGACGGTCGTCTGATCGGCCCGTTCAACGCCTTCCTTCTGCACCCCGAGGTGACGGCGAAGCTGTCAGACTTCCAGGTCGCCGAGGCGGCCAACACGACGCTTCCGCCGCGGGTACGCGAAGTAGTGATCATCGCGGTGGGCGCCGTCTGGGGTGCCGATTATGAACTCTACGCTCAGATCAACGTGGCGCGCAAAGCCGGCCTGTCCGACTATGCTATCACCACACTTGCCACTGGCGGTATCCCCGAGGACCTTAGCGACCAGGAGAAGATCGCAGCGCGTCTCGCGCGCGTACTGTCAATCCGTCACCGTGTTGGCGACGAGTTGTACCATGAAGCCGAGCAAGCCTTCGGCAGAACGGGTTTGTTCGACATCGTCGCCGTGATGGGCGTGTACCAAACGGTCTGCTCGGCACTCGCCCTATTCGAGGTGCCCGCGCCTAGCTCTGCCTTGGCCGGTTGAAGGAACCGGCTGGTATCGCCGCTGTGAGAGGCTTCTCGCCGAGCCTGCCCAACCCAAACCTGCCAAAGTAGTGCCAGTGCCTACCGCTGGCTCAGTACGGCAAAGGCCGTGGAGACAATGAGCGACAACGCCAAGGAGTACGCAACTGGCGTCAGGGCCTTACTGTCCGCCAGCCGGGCCGACGGCGGAAGCATAGCCCTGCAACACGCGCTTTCACCGCAGCAAATAGAGGTGTTGCTTGCGGGTGGGGTCATCAGCTGGCTGAGGCGGCGCGTCGCCTAGGCGTCCCCCTGGCTCTGAACCTGTGGCGATCGAATCGTAGTTCTGTAACTCGGCCGAGGAGAACACCCATGAACCGCCCACCGCTGCCGCCGTTCACCGACGAAACCGCCACCCAAAAGGCGCGGCTGGCCGAGGATGCCTGGAATACGCGTGATCCGGCCCGCGTCGCGCTCGCATATACCACCGATAGCCGGTGGCGAAACCGTTCCGAATTCTTGCGGGGACGCGAGGCGATTGAAGCATTTCTGACGAGGAAATGGATCCGCGAACTGGACTACCGTTTGATTAAAGAAGTGTGGGCCTACCACGCGAATCGGATCGCCGTCCGCTTTGCCTATGAATGGCACGATGACGGCGGGAATTGGTTCCGCAGCTATGGCAACGAGAATTGGGAATTTGACGACCATGGCCTGATGCGCCTGCGTATCGCGAGCATCAATGATCTTCCGATCAAGGAGAGCGACCGAAAATACCACTGGCCGCTCGGTCGTCGCCCCGACGGCCATCCGTCATTAAGCGACCTCGGGCTGTGAGGCAATCACGAAATCGACCTACGGCAATTCCAGCGATGTCCCGGGAGTGAGGCTCGTGTAAGCGATGGGTCATGGAGAGAACATTCGCGTGGCTCGGTCGGTGCAGACGGCTCGCGAAGGATTGGGAAAATCTCAATCGAAAGGCGCTCGCGTTCCTGCGTCTCGCGTCCATCAGGCTCATGTTGAGAAAACCATACAATCCCGCATGATGTTTTCGGACAGACTCTAACATGCTGATAGCGACTGCTGCCGGAGCAAAGGTACACCGGTCCGCGGCAGAAGCACGGAGGAACCCATGACGTCAAAATACGCCGTTGAAAAGATTACTGAGTTTGAAGATGGCTGCAGCAACAGCGCGATCCAACCCGATATTCGGGATCTCGTTGCGCGCCATCTTCTCGACTCTATCGGCTGCGCCATCGGCGCCATGGGCGCAAAGATGATGCAAGATATCAAGGCTGTGGTCGATGCTTTTGGCGGCAATCAGATGTGAACCCTCATTGGGGGCGGGTTGACCTCGCCGGATAGAGCAGCGCTCTACAACGGCTGTCTTGTGCGTTACTTGGACTTTATGGACGCCTATCTACG
>Ga0193699_10000173_pt1 | contig 29053 bp, 25 predicted proteins | sample L3c2metaG_FD_160095 | JGI IMG/M metagenome (GOLD analysis project Ga0193699, IMG submission 160095) | Soil microbial communities from a riparian zone of the East river system, Colorado, United States - L3c2 | ecosystem: Environmental > Terrestrial > Soil > Riparian zone | place: USA: East...
CTGGACCGAAAAGAACATGCGCCAGTCGATCCGCGACTCGATCCAGATCTTCGGTATCGAACGCACGATCTATGGCAGCAATTTCCCGCTGGAGAAGCTGCATTCGAGTTACGCGCGGCTGATCGAGGCCTATCGCACCGTGCTCGCCGAATATCCGGAAGCGGACCAGAAGCGCGTATTCCACGACAACGCCGCCGCCTTCTACCGCATCTAAAAAAACAAGGAAGGAAACGACCATGACCACACGCCGCAAATTCCTGAGCCTGACCGCCGCCGCCCTGGCGACGCCCGCGCTCTCGAAGCTCGCCTTCGCGCAGGCCTGGCCGAACAAGGTCGTCCGCGTCGTCGTGCCGTTCACCCCCGGCAGTTCGCTCGACGTGATCGCGCGCATCGTCTGCGGTTACCTTTCGCCCGAACTCGGCCAGACCATCGTGGTCGAGAACCGCGGCGGCGCCGCAGGATCGCTCGGCGCGAACGTCGTGGCGAAGGCCGATCCCGACGGTTACACCGTCCTGGCGCACGCCTCCGCGCATACGCTGGCGCCGGCGATCTACGCAAAGCTGCCGTATGACGCCTCGGCTGATTTCGCCGGCGTCATTTCCTTCGGCACCGTTTCGAACGTGCTGGTCGTCAGTCCCTCGAAGGGCTTCAAGACCATCCAGGAATTCGTCGCCGCGGCGAAAGCCTCCGGCGAATTCACCTATGCATCCGCCGGCATCGGCAGCACCACGCACTGGGCGGCCGAGCGCCTGCGCGCCAGCGCGGGCTTCAAGGGCGTGCACATTCCGTACAAAGGCGGCCTCGACGCGCTGACGGAAGTGTTCGCCGGCCGCGTCGACTTCGCCTGCATGGGCCTGTCGTCGGCGCTGTCGTTCATCCAGAACAAGCAGCTCGTCGCGCTGGCCGTGAGCAAGCAGAGCCGCTCCAAGGCGCTGCCCGATGTGCCGACCACGCTGGAGGCCGGCTACAAGGATTCGGATTACAACTACTGGAACGGCTTCCTACTGCCGGCGCAGACGCCGCGGCCGATCGTCGAGAAGCTTTACGAGACGACCAAGAAAGTGCTCGCTCTGCCCGACGTGATGCAGAAGTTCGAGCCGCAGGGCATCGAGCCGATGCCGGTGACGCCAGCGGAATTCGACGTCATCATCAAGAAGGAAATCGCCGACAACAAGGCACTGGTGAAAGCGATCGGCCTGACACCGACCTGAAGACGGCAGCAGCAGCTCACCAGCCCGGGGAACGTGACCGGATTAAATCGGCAAACCCCGCCTTGTCCCTCGCGAAGACATGGTGCAGTTTCTGCAACATGCCGCTGTTGAGATGCTGCGGGGCAGCATTTCGAGCCATTCGACTTTGCGAATGTTGTCCGCGTTCGCGTCCAGCACCTGAAGGAAAATCATGATCGTGCACCGCCGACAATTCCTGCAACTCGTCGCGGGCGCCGCCGTGCTGCCCGCCACCTCGCAGTTCGCTTGGGCGCAGGCCTATCCGACGCAGCCGGTGCGCGTCATCGTCGGCTTTCCGGCCGGCCAAGCCGCTGACAGCCTCGCGCGTATCGTCTCCCAGGCACTGTCGCAGCGGCTCGGGCAGCAATTCGTCGTCGACAACCGGGCGGGCGCCGGCGGCAATATCGGCACCGAAGCCGTGGTGCGCGCTCAGCCTGACGGCTACACGATGCTGCTGGAAGTGATGACCTCGAATGCCATCAACGCGTCGCTCTATTCGAATCTCAATTTCAATTTCGTCCGTGACATCGCGCCCGTCGCCATCATCGGCGCCGCCTCCTACGTCGTGGCCGTCAATCCATCTGTCCCGGCCAACACCCTCCCCGAGTTCATCGCCTACGCCAAGGCGAACCCCGGCAAGATCAACATGGGTTCGTCCGGCATCGGCACGCCGCCGCATGCCTTCGGCGAGCTGTTCAAGATGATGGCGGGGGTCGACATGGTCCACGTCCCCTATAAAGGCACCTACGTGCCCGATCTGCTCAGTGGCCAGGTTCAGGTCATATTTTCGCCAATGCCGACGGTGGTGTCACAAATCAAGGCGGGCAAACTGCGCGCGCTGGCGGTGACGTCGAAGCAACGCTCGGCGGTTCTGCCGGATGCGCCAAGCGTCGGCGATTTCGTGCCCGGCTACGACGCGAGCGGCTATTTCGGATTCGGCGTGCCCAAGAACACGCCGGCCGAGATCGTCGACAGGCTGAACAAGGAAATCAGGGCGGCGGTCGCCGATCCTACGGTCAAAGAGAAGCTCGTGACGTTGGGCATCGAGCCGATGCAAATGACGCCCGCGGAATACGGCAAGCTGACCGCCGACGAAACGGAAAAATGGGCCAAGGTCGTCAAGGCGGCAGGCATGAAGGCGGAGTGATCGTCTTCACACGTCAGACGGCATTTTAACTTCGGCAAGGATAACTCAATTGAAAACCAGTCTGCGCGAGCGTTTCGCCCGTGGCGACAGCCTGACCGGCATGATCGACTTCATCGGCGCGCCGATGGTGATCGAAATCCTGGCCCGTGCTGGCATCGATTTTGTCATGATCGACATGGAGCACTGCCCGATGGACATGGACCGCCTGGCCCATCTCATCCGGGCGGCGGATGCTGCCGGTATTGCGCCGCTGGTGCGCGTGCCGGAAGTAGACCCGGGCCTGATCAAGCGGATTCTCAATCTGGATGCCGCCGGGATCGTGATCCCGCACGGAAATAAAGAGTCCTGCGAAGCGCTAGTGCGTGCGGCGCGCTACGCGCCGGAAGGCGAGCGCGGCGCCTGTCCGATCGTGCGCGCCACCGGATATTGGCCCGACGACTGGTCGGCTTATGCGCAAAAGGCCAATCGCGACATCATGCTGCTCCCGCTGATCGAGGATGCAGAAGCGATCGACGACATCGAGGCGATTGCGGCGGTGCCGGGCATCGATGGGCTATTCGTCGGCCCGTATGATTTGTCCGTGTCGGTCGGCGCGCCCGGCGCCGATTTCGATCATCCCGCCATGAGCAAGGCGCTCGACCGCGTGACCGCGGCCTGCCGGCAGCATTCCAAGGTGGTCGTAACCACCATCGGCGACCGCCAGGAACGCGACTACAGCCGAAATCTCGTCAAGCGCGGCATTCAGGGTCTGGTGTTCGCCACCGACGCGCTGGTGCTGTTGCAGGCCTGCAAGCGCATGGTTGCGTTTACGCGGTAAGACTAAAGCCCGACGAAATCCTTGATCGCTTTGAGGAAAGCCTCCGGCTGCTCCAGCGGCGGACAATGGCCGCAGCCCGGCAGTTCGACATAGCGCGCGTCGGCGACCTTGTCGGCGATCGCCTTGTTGAGCGGCGGCGGCGTCGCTTGGTCGAATTCGCCGCACACGACCAACGTCGGCACCTTCAGCCGCGCCAGCGTCGGCTCGAGGTCGGCCTCTTGCAAAATTTTGCACGCGGCCTGGAACGCCTTGGGCTCGATGCCCATCAGCACGCGCTTGCGTTCGTCGATCAGTTCCGGATGTGCCGCGAGAAAGGCCGGCGAAAACACGCGCTTGGCGGCGATCTCCGCGATGGCCCCTAACCCGCCCTCGGCGACCTTTTGCGCCATCACCGCGAACTGGTTCTTGCCCTCGTCCGGGAAAGCGGCTGCGGCATCGCTCACGATCAGCTTGGAAATGCGCTCGGGATGCGCCAGCGCGAAGGCCAGCGCCACGGTGCCGCCGAAGCCGTTGCCGATCAGCACCGCGTCATTGGCGATTTTCCATTCCTGGAAACCGTCTTCGATGGTGGCGATGTAGGCGTCCATCAGCGCCAGCACCGTCGGCTGCGAGCCGTGGAATCCCGGCAGGTTGAACAGCGTAACGCGGTGATTGGCGGCGAAGGCCTCCAGCACTGGATCGAAGGCGTGGCGGTCGGCCAGCAGCGAATGCAGCACGACCAGGTCGGCGCCCTTGCCGGTGCGCACCCCGGTCAACGCGCCATGGCCGGCGGTCAGTTGTTCGAACTGCATGGCATCCTCCCAGCACACAGACAAACGGCCACGCCGCAAGCGGCGCAGCCGTCATCTTACAACAACGCAGGCGCTAGGGTCTCAGTTCCCTTCGCGCCAGATGCCGAGCACTTCCTGGGCCGGCTTGTCAGAAATCGAGAACAGCACCGACTCTTCCGCCGGTTCGTGATGGAACGTCTTCCAGGACGGCACGACGAACACATCGTTGACGCCCCACTCATAGGGCTTGCCGTCGATGATCGTTTTGCCCTTGCCTTCGGCGCAGGCAAAGATGGTGGCGTCGGTCGAGCGGTAGGGCTCGCCCTTGAAGCCCTTCGGGAACAGTGCGAGGTGCGCGCCCATGGTCGGCAGCACCGGCCCGCCATTGATCGGGTTGGCGTAGCGCACGCGGGCGCCGAAGCGCTTGTCGACGTCGCCGGTTTTCTTCAGCCGCTCCAGGATCGGACGCATCTTGTCGTAAGGATAGTTGATCACCGGGCTGCGGTTCTGCGTCACCGGCATGCCGTCCGGCAGCACGCCCGAGGCGAAGCGCTCGAACGAGTCGCCGTCCTCGTGATTGGTGTTCTGCGTCTTCTCGTCGAAGTGCTCGCCGAACGAGGTCTCGAAGTGGTTGACGATGTGCATGTCGAGCACGTCGAGCCACATCACGGGCTGCTTGCCGGGGTTGCCGTGATCGTGCGGCGCCCAGTTGGCGGTGATGATGAAGTCGCCGTGCTTCATCTGCGACTTCTCGCCTTCGACGGCGGTGTAGGCGCCCTCGCCTTCCAGCACGAAGCGGATGGCGGACGACACATGGCGGTGCACGTCGGCGATTTCGCCAGGCATGATCAACTGCACGCCGGCAAACAGCGTATTGGTGGCGCGCGACTTGCCGGGCATGCCGGGATTTTCGAGAACGAGCACACGGCGCTCGGCTTCCTCGGCGCTGATGACTTCGCCGGCTTCCAGAATCAGGCGCTTCACGTCGGAGAACTTCCAGACGGTCGGCAGGATGCTGGTCTTGGGCTCCGGCGTGACCAGGCCCTTGAGCACCTCCCACAGCGGGGTCATGTGGTACTTGGAAATCTTGTCGTAATAGGCCTGCCGCGAGGCCTGCACGTTATGCTTGGGACCGGGCTCGGCAACGGCTTGAACGGACATGGCGTCCTCCTGGGGGATTAGTTCGATTTGAAACTAGTATACGCCAGTTCGTCGGACGAAGAAACAGCTTGGTTCTATGTAACTAATTGTGGGCTGCGCCGCGCACCAGATCGATCAGCTCTAGCGGCGCGTGCGGCGGCACGTCGCCGCGCCAGGCCACATGCTGATCGGGACGCACGAGAAGCAACTTATGCCCATAGAGCGACTGCACCTGCGGCTCGTCCGGATCGACATCGAGCACGGCCAACGGAACGCCCCTTTGCGCCGCCGCGTCGCGAAGGCCGGCGACGGACAGGCTGGGATCGCGACGAATGAGTGTGTAGCCGGTGCCGAGTGCGTCGTAGAGCGAGCGGCCGGGGCTCAGCCACATATGCGGCAATCGGCAACCGGGAACCGTCGAAGACGTGAATTCGTGGATTTTGTAGTCGGGATGCGCTTCGCCGTCATAGGCGATGATCGGCGAGTTTTCATAGAAATATCCAAAATTGAGGCCGGCAGCGCATTGCTGCTGGACGTCGATAGCGTGGGCCTCCGCACCAATGCGGGCACGCACGGCGTCACCGGCAGGTCCGGGCTCTTCGACTTCGGCGGGCACCTCGCGTCGTTGCTTCATCACCCGACGCGCCACGTCGGTGATCAAATGAGACGCCTGGTCGGTGATCGGCTGACGCTCCGACACGTAAGCTTTGAGAATCTCCGGTGACGCCCATCCGTGCAGAACCGCGGCGATTTGCCAGGACAAATTCGCGGCGTCGGCAATGCCCGCGTTCATGCCGTAGCCGGCCGCCGGGATCCAAAGATGCGCGGCGTCACCGCAGATGAAGACGCGCCGGTCGCTGAATGTGTCGGACACCAGACGGCGTCCCATCCAGTCCTCTTTCGAAATCACATCGTAATGGAAGTCGGGGCCGACGCCGAGAATCGAGCGGATCGCCCAATCGCGGTCGATCGAGTCGTAGTCCGGCTCGCCCGAATAGAGAAAATTGTGAATGTTCCAGTTGTTCTTGCCGTCGATCGAAATCGTGGTGCCGCAGCGGCGCGGATTGAGCGAAAAATACATCCAGGCTGGCTTGCCCGGCAACATGCCCATCAGGGCCGGGGCATGAATATACGTCGACTGCACGCGCTGGATTTCTGGCGTGCCGACAAAATCGCCGCCGATCTGCTTGCGGACGATCGACTTGCTGCCGTCGCAACCGACGAGATATTTGCTGGCGATCGATATCCGCTCGTTGCTGTCGAGATCGCGGACCTGGGCGACGACGCCGTCTTCGTCCTGGGTGAATTCCTCGAAGGCGGTGCGATTGAGGATACGGATGCGCGGCTGCAACGCCGCGTGCGCGTATAGGATCGGCTCGAAATAAGTCTGGTTGATCCGGTATGACGGCTCGGGCGTCGGCCACCACGAATCCGGGGCCTGCGCGCCGGCTTGCCGCGCGGCACGCGACGGCAGGGACAACCGCGACAGTTCGATGCCGGTCACCGTCGTCGCGGAAACGACATCGTTCGAATAGTCCGCGGGCAGCCCAGCCTGGCGCAGTTTCGGCGAAACGCCGAGACGGCGGAAGACTTCCATCGAGCGTGCCGAAACCTGATTGCATTTGACGTTGGGCGGCTCGCCGGCCCGACGCAGTTCGAGCATGATGACATCGATGCCGCGCCAGGCAAGATCGATCGCAAGCGTCATGCCGACTGGGCCGCCACCGACAATCAAGACGCTCGTTTCGAGCATTCCGGCCATCCCTATGATGCAAACAAATTCTAGTTATTCACCGCGCCGCCGTCGACCACGATGGACTGCCCGGTGATGAAATCGCTGTCGCTCGAGGCCAGGAATACCAATGTGCCGAGCAGGTCTTCTGGATAGGCGTCGCGCTTAAAGGCGCGGCTGTTGCGCACCGGCACGCGCTCCTCTTCGACATGGACCGAATTCGCGAGGCCCGTATCGCTCAGGATGTAGCCCGGCGAGAGGGAGTTCACCGCGATGCCGTGAGCCCCGAGTTCGCGCGACAGCGAGCGGGTGAAAGCCAGGATCGCGCCCTTGGAGGTGACGTAAGGCAGCATGCGCGGCACGCCTTTGTAGGCGGCGCCGGACGCAATGTTGATGATCTTGCCGCTCTTGCGCGCGATCATGTGCGGCGCGACGTGGCGGACCATCAGATAGGATCCGCGCACGTTGACCGCCATCACGCGGTCCCAGGTCTCGGTATCCCACTCGTTGAAATTGCGCGGCTTCAGCGTCGAGTAATAGGCCGCGTTGTTGACCAGCACGTCGATCTGGCCGAAGCGCTCGATGGTCTGCGCCACCAGATTCTTGATCGCCGTCTCGTCGGTCACATCGAAGGTGATGCTGTGCGCGGCGTCGGCGCCGTGGCGGCCAACGATTTCGGCGGCAAGCTCCTTGCCGTCGGCGATGTCGGCGATCATCACGCGGGCGCCTTCGGCGGCCAGCGCCTGCGAATAATGCCGGCCGATGCCTTTGGCGCCGCCGGTGACGATCGCGATTTTTCCCTCGAGCCGTGCCATTGGCGTCTCCCACGTTTCTTTTATGCTGTTGCGTGTATAAAGACGTGGCTGCGGTACGGGAAGATGGGGACTGAGTACATGCCGAGCAACGCCGACCAACTGGCGATCCGTGCGCTGGCTGAGAACTGGGTGATCTGGCGCGACGCCCGTTTGTGGGACCGCTTCCGCACGCTCTGGCACAAAGAAGGGCAGATGTGGGCGACGTGGTTTCAGGGCGGCGTCGAGGATTTCATCAAGGTCAGCCAGGACGGCCACGACAAGGGCGCCCGCATCTCGCATATGCTCGGCGGCAGCAGCGCCGACATCAAAGGCAAGCGCGCCATTGCGCAGACCAAGATGACGATCACGCAACGTGCCGAGATCGACGGCGTGCTGTGCGACGTATCATGCAGCGGTCGGTTCTATCATTTTCTCGAAAAGCGCAAAGGCCGCTGGGGCATCGTGCTGTGCCGGCTGATCTATGAGCGCGACCGGCTTGATCCGATCGACCCCGCCGCCAAACTGGTGCTCGACAAAACAATTCTGGCGCAGTTTCCGGAGGGCTATCGCCATCTCGCTTATCTGCAGGTCAAGAACGGCTTCAAGGTCAAACGCGACCTGCCCGGCCTTGAAGGCAAGGAGCTGGATGCGCTTTATGCCAAAGGCGAGGCCTGGCTGAAGGGCAAAAAACTGTAATAATACGCGGGGCTAAGCGCTACGGGGGCTTCATGTCGTTTGCCGACAAGTTCAATCTGCTGAACGAGTTCAATATCCTGCGCATCATTTGCGCACTGTTCTTCATTCCGCACATCATCGCCAAGTTCACGGTGCCGCAGGCGCTGCAATTCTATGTCGAGGTCGGCTTCAAACCGCCGGCGTTCTGGATGTATCTCGCCGGCGCGATCGAGGTGGTGCTGACCATCGCGCTGTTGTTCGACATCTACACCGCGTTCTTCGGCCTCATCGCCTTCATTCACCTCATCGTCGCCGCCGCCGCGACCTATAAGTGGAAGAAATGCTGGATCTGGGTCATCGGCGGCATCGAATTCTGCGTGTTCTGGGCGATCTGCTGTCTGGTGGTCGCCATGCACGCGTTGCACGCGGTTTAAACTTTCGCACAAAAAGGAAATCTTGCAATGGCTAGCGTTCTGTTTTCTCCGATCACTATGCGCGGGCTCACGCTACCGAACCGCGTCGTGGTGTCGCCGATGTGCCAGTACAATTCCACTAATGGCTCGGCCAATGACTGGCACCTGATGCACCTCGGCAATATGTCGCTCGGTGCCGCCGGCCTGGTGATGTGCGAGATGACCAACATCAGCCCGCAAGGCCGCATCTCGCCGAAATGCGCCGGCATCTGGTCGGATGAAAACGAAGCCGCGCTTAAGCGCGTGCACGACTTCTGCCGCCAGTACGGCGTTGCCAAGCTCGGCGTGCAGCTCGCGCATGCCGGCCGCAAGGGTCCGACCACGCCGCCGGCCGCCGGCGGCAAGCCGATACTGGAGGGACCGGACGCCTGGACGCCGGAAGCGCCGTCGGCCATTCCCTACGATACCGGCTGGGCGGTGCCGCACGCGCTGACCAAAGACGACCTCAAGCGCCTGCTCGAGGAATTCGTCGCCAGCGCCAAGCGCATCGACCGCATCGGCTATGACGTGATCGAACTGCATGGCGGCCACGGCTATCTGCTGCACCAGTTCATGTCGCCGCTGTCGAACCAGCGCACCGACGAATATGGCGGCTCGACCGAGAACCGCATCCGCTTTCCCATCGAGGTCTACGAAGCGGTGCGTAAGGTATGGCCCGAGCAAAAGCCGATCGGCATGCGTGTGTCGGCGACCGATTGGGTCGACGGCGGCTGGACGCCGGAGGAAACCGTCATCCTCGCGAAGGAGCTCAAGAAGCGCGGCATGGACTATATGGACGTCACCACCGGCGGCTTGCACCCGCAGCAGAAAATTCCGCTGTCGGCCGGCTATCAGGTGCCGTTCTCGGAAAAGGTGAAGAAGGAAAGCGGCATCACCACGATGACCGTCGGCCTCATCGCCGGCTACCAGCAGGCCGAAGACATCGTCGCGTCGGGCAAAGCCGACATGATCTGCATCGGCCGCGCCGCGATCTACGATCCGCGTTGGGCCTGGCATGCCGCCGAGGAATTGGGCGCCGAAGCGCCCTATGCGCCGAAGACCATGGCGGGACACCCGAAGCTGCGACCGCAGTTGTTTCCCAAGCGCGCGCAGCCGGCGAGCTGACGCAAACTGCTCGTCCCCGCTTTCGCGGGGACGAGAGGACTCAATTACACCTTCGCCCGCTTGATGAACTTCGCGAAGGCGACGAGCTGCTGCTTGATGATGTCCTTCACGGCATCGTCGGTCAGCGTGCCGGTCTTTTCGTCGATCTTCTTGGAAGCGAAGTTGACGAAGACTTCTGGCTTCAGGAACATCTGAGCTTCGATCGACTCGAGCGCCATGCGCAAGTGATACTGCATGCGCCCGCCGCCCATCTGGCCGCCCGACGCCGACTGCAACGCCACCGGCTTGTCCTTGAACGGCACGTCCTTGAGCTTCGACACCCAGTCGATGGCGTTCTTCAGGCCGCCGGGGATCGACCAGTTATATTCCGGCGATACGATGATGACGCCGTCGGCGGCGCGGATGGCCGCGGCCCAGGCTTCGACATCGGCCGGGGCGCCTGACTGGACACGCTGGTCGTCGTTATAGATCGGGAAATTGGCAAAGGACGGCGCCTCGGTGAACGTCAGCTCCGGCGGCGCCAATGCTGGCAAAGCGCGCGCCACCGCGGCATTGAACGAACCTTTACGCAGCGAGCCGCAAATCACGAGCACTTTAAACTGGTCGGCCATTTCATCGTCCCCTGTTGTGCCGCTCTACTGCGGCGTCAGTCCCGCCTTGTCGCGCACCGCTTGCCATTTCGCAACTTCGTTGGCGATGTGTTTGCCGAATTCCGCCGGACCCGCCAGCCGCGCCGAGGTGCCGACTTTCTCCATCTGCGCCCTGATCTCCGGGCGCGCCACGATTTCCTTGAGCGCAGCGTATGTCTTGTCGACGATCGGCTGCGGCGTGCCGGCGGGATAGAGCCAGCCGTACCAGCCGCTCACGGCGTAACCAGGGATGCCGGATTCGGCGACGGTGGGCACATTGGGAATGGCCGGCCAGCGCTCCGGCCCACACACGGCGAGCAGCTTGAGCTCACCGGCCTCCACCTGCCCGCGCACCGAGTGCAGGCTTTCGACCGCATAGTCGACCTCCTTGCCGAGCAAGGCGCCGATCACCCCCGGCGTGCCGCGAAACGGAATGTGCTTCACGTCGATGCCGGTGGACTGGGTGATCACTTCGCCGGCCATATGCTGCGTCGAGCCCAAGCCGACGCTGGCGATATTCAGCTTGCCCGGCTGCGCCTTCGCCAGTGCGATTAGTCCTTTGAGATCGTTGGCCGGAAAATCCTTGCGCGCGACCACGACGAAGGCGGAATCCGCGACGAGCGCGACCGGCGAAAAATCCTTCACTGCGTCGTATTTCACCGCCTTGACCATCGCCGCCGACACGGTGTGACCGGCGCTGATCATGGTGGCGGTGTAGCCGTCCTTGTCGGACTTGACGACCTGCTCGCCGGCAATCGCGCCGCCGGCGCCTGGCTTGTTCTCGACCAGCACGGACTGATTGAGTTTTTCCGACAGAGCCTGCGCGACAATGCGGGCGACGATGTCGGTGCCGCCGCCGGCGCCGAAGCCGACGATGACGCGGATCGGTCTGTCGGCAGGCCAGTCGGCTTTCGCCTGTCCCAAGGCCGATAGCAAAACGGCGGCCGCAAGGGCCGCCGCGATAATTGCGCGTTGCATGACGATCCTCCCTGGATCGGCGCACCTCCCCCCACGGGGGTGCGCCTGTTTTATGATCCTAGGGAACGCGCCCAGGCGGCGCGTTGTCAACGGGGGTTATTTCTCGTCTTCGATGCCGTTCTTGAGAACGCCGATGCCCTGGATTTCGACCTCGACGGTGTCGCCCTGCTTCATCCAGACCGGCTCGGGCTTGCGCGCGTGGCCGACGCCCGACGGTGTGCCGGTGAACAGAATGTCGCCTGGCTCCAGCGTGATGCCCTCGGTCAGATAGACCAGTGACTCCGCCACCGGGAACATGAAGAGGTCGGTGTTGGACGACTGCATCATCTTGCCGTTGAGCCGCGTCTCGATCTTGAGGCCTTTGCCGCCCTTCGGCAGTTCGTCGGCGGAAACCACCCACGGACCGACGCTGCCGGTCTTGTCGAAGTTCTTGCCCATGCCCCACTGCGTGGTGTGACGCTGATATTCACGGATCGAGCCCTCGTTGCCGCAGGCGTAGCCGGCGATGCAGTCGGTCGCGTTCTCCAGCGTCAGATGCTTGGCGCGCTTGCCGATGATCACGACCAATTCGCCTTCATAGTCGAACTGGATCGACTTTTTCGGCCGCAGCAGCGGCGTGAGATGCGGTGTCAGCGACGTCAGCATGCGGAAGAAGATTGACTGGAATTTCGGGATATTGTCCTTCTGCGGACCTTCCTTGACGTGATCGAGGTAATTCAGGCCGAGGCAGATGATCTTGCCGGGGCGCGCCACCGGCAGCGCGAATGTCAGACCGGCGAGCGGGATGCGCGCCGAGGCCGGCGCCTTGGCGGCGAGCGCGGCCAGCGGTTTCAGATCCCCGTTGTTGGCGCGCAGATAGTCGCCGAGATCGCTCGGCACGCTGGCGTCCACAGCTTGGACATCGATGACGTTGTCGCCGTCGACCACGCCCAGCCGTACTTTATTGTTCGCTTCGAAACCGACGATTTTCATTGAGATCCTGCCTGCCGTTTAAGGAACGCGCCCGCAAACGCGGACGGCGTGACTTAGCGCAGGCAAAGCGATTGCGAAAGGTGGGCGGCTAGATCTGTTCGGCCAGCCGCGCCGCCGGCTCGTCGGAGAGTTTAAAGGCCTGAATCGAGAAATATTTGTCCGGATCAGTCCACACGCCCGCCGGCATCCAGCCGACGCCGCGGGCCAGCGCGCCCAGCGACTCGACGCTGTATTTGTAGGAGTTCTCGGTGTGGATAGTTTCGCCGGCGCGGAAATCGAAGCACTCACCCGCCACTTTCACCTTCTGCCGCTTCAGGCTGGCGAGGTGCATTTCGATGCGGCTGCGCTCGCGGTTGAAGAAGGCGTGGTGCTCGAAGCAGTCGAGCTTGAAGGTACCGCGCAGTTCGCGGTTGATGCGCGTCAACAGATTGAGATTGAACTTGGCGGTGACGCCGGCCTTGTCGTTGTAGGCGGCGTTGAGAATTTCCACCGGCTTGATCAGGTCGACGCCGACAATCATCGTCGCGCCGGGTCCGAGAATCTGCGCGGCGTTGCGCAGGAACGATGCCGCCTCGTGCGGCTCGAAATTGCCGATGGTCGAGCCGGGGAAAAATCCGACGCGGGCCGGCGCGGTCTTGGCCTCGGCCGGCAGTTCAAACGGATAACAAATATCGGCGACGACCGGCAGCACCTTGAGCTGTGGGAAATCTGGTCGCAGGTCGATCGCTTCCTGCTCGATCATCTCGCGGCAAATATCGACCGGCACATAGGCCGCGAGCGGCGGCGCCGCGCCCAACAGAATGCGCGCCTTCTTGCTCGAGCCGGAGCCGAATTCTACCAGCGCGCTGCCTGGCGCAATCAGCTTGGCGATATCGGCGGCATGGTCGCGCAGGATCTGCATCTCGGTGCGCGTCGGGTAATATTCGGGCACGTCCGTAATGCGTTCAAACAATTGCGACCCGACGCCGTCGTAGAAGTATTTCGCCTGGAGACGTTTCGGCATGGCGCTCAGGCCCGCTAGCACGTCGGCCTTGAAATCCGCGTCGGTGCTTTGCGGGAGAATGACGTGCGAACGTGCGAGTGCGACCATCGTGTGTCCTAACCGAATTCTGCGAGCCGCACGCCGCTGAACTGCCAGCGCGCCGGCGGATAGAAGAAGTTGCGGTAGCTGATACGTTCATGGTGTGCCGGTGTCGCGAGCGATGAGCCGCGCAGCACCATCTGGCTGACCATGAACTTGCCGTTGTATTCGCCGAGCGCCCCTTCGGCCGCCCGGTAACCCGGATACGGCAGATAAGCACTACGGGTCCATTGCCAAGCCGTGCCGAAGGCGTCGGCGAGGAGCCCTGCCCGCGCGGCAACCTCCCATTCCGCTTCGCTGGGCAGGTGTTTTCCGGCGAAACGCGCGAAGGCTTCGGCTTCGTAATAGCTGACATGCGTCACGGGAGCGGCTGAATCGACCGGTTTCAGACCGGCCAACGTCATCACATGCCACACACCATCTTTCTCACGCCAATAACCCGGCGCCTGCCAGCCTTCGTTCTGTACCGCAGTCCAGCCGTCGGACAACCACAGTGACGGCGTCGTGTAGCCGCCAGCCTTGATGAACGCGAGCCATTCGGCGTTGCTGACCAGATGGCGCGAGATGCGCACATTCGGGATGAGTTCGGCGTGGAACGGCGTCTCGTTGTCGAAACAGAACGCATCACCTTCGTGTCCGATCGAATGAATGCCAGACGGCACATCGACGAAACCGCGCGGACCTAAAGCGATGCGCGGCGGCTGCCACGCGTGGTCGTAAACTGGATCGGTCGGGTTCTGCGCGAAAGCGTGGAGAATGTCGGTGATCAGCAATTCCTGGTGCTGCTGCTCGTGGTGCAGGCCGATCTCCAAAATCGAGAAAACTTCCGCCGCTTTGTCCGCCGGCATATTCGCGATCAGCGTCTCGACCGCGGTATCGACATGAGCGCGATAACCGGCGACGTCCGCGCCGTTCGGCCGTGTGATCAAGCCGCGTTGCGGCCGCGCGTGACGCGGACCGGCGGCGACGTAATAAGAATTGAACAGAAACGGAAAACGCTCATCGAATATCTTGTAGGCGGGATCGTTCGGCACCAGGAGAAACTGCTCGAAGAACCAGGTGACGTGGGCGCGATGCCATTTGGTCGGCGACGCGTCGGCCATCGACTGGATGATCTGGTCCTCGGCCGACAGATGCGCGGCACGGGCCTCGGTCTCTGCCCGCACCCGGCGGAAGGCCTCGATCCAGGCGCTGCGCGCTTCAAGCGTCGCCTGCTTGCTCGGCGCACGGGTTTGCCGGCTGGCGGCGCTTTCGGGGACCGGCATGATCGCGCTACGCGCCATTGGGAATTTTCTCGCGTTATCGGGAGAAGAAACGAGATCAACCTACCGTTAGATACGAATTATGTAAGTAATAGTTCCATCGGCACCAGCTCGCGGCAACCTCAAATCCCCAGGTTCGCGCGCCCTGACGGCCTTGTGATGCCGCCGGCGGCAGCCTTTACCATGAGATTTAAGGTTGCTCCCGGGTTCCGCTAGGCGTCAAAAAACCCCCATGCAATCGTCGCCGCCGAATTGAGGGGCGAAATGACCGCGGACTTGCGCGAACTGGCGGATATTGACCGCAGGCTGGACGACGCGCTGGTCCAACTGCGCCAGCAGCAGGCCATGGTCGCCCTGATCGACAGCGAGCATGACAACAAGGGCGTGCTGCTGAGGCTGCTCTCGAGCGTGCTGGAGCAGTTCTACAGCCTGCAAAAATTCCGCAGGGCCGTGCTCAAGCGCGATCCGTCACGCCCGGTCGACTGATCCAGGACTTTACACCGTGGTTCGTTTTTGGATGAACGGACCAAGTCTCTCGTGCCGTAAACTCAGGCGGGCAATACCGTCCGTGGAACCGAGCGGGTCTTGTGCATTGGCTTTGAATCGCCACATCGGCACCGGAATCGAAGGAAGGGATGGAACTCATCAAGGGGATCCGCAGTGACCAAGTTTCACTATTTGGCTCTCGCCTGCCTATCGTTAATCACCGGATCAGTCTTTCCGGCCTTGGCTGAGCAGCCGGCCAACGAAGAGTACCGCGGCACCGCTAACCAGCGTGCGGCATGCCGGTACGACGTCTTGAGATACTGCGGCGCCGAGATCCCAAATGTCGCGCGTATCACCGCCTGCCTACGCTACAACACCGCGCGGATTTCGCCGCAGTGCGCGGCCGTTTTTGCCGGCGAGCAGCCACGTAAATAAGACCGACAGCCCGTGCCGGGGCGCTATCCGCGGTACATGCGCCGTTGGAACTTAGCGGCGGCGGAAGCATTAGTGGGTTGGTCGTTTTCTTGAAAACGGTGGAAAGAAGCCGCACCGGCATGCTGCTTCTGGGGTTGTGAGCCTCATGAGCACAGCAGCGCAGGAACGTCATAAATCGGTGGCCGTCGATGTCGGCGGCGTGGTCGTTGGCGGCGGTGCGCCCATTGTCGTGCAGTCGATGACCAACACCGATACGGCCGACGTCGAGGCGACCTCGCGCCAGGTGGCCGCGCTGGCCCGCGCCGGTTCGGAACTGGTCCGCATCACGGTGGACCGCGACGAGGCCGCCGCGGCGGTGCCGAAAATCCGCGACCGGCTGGCGCAGATGAACGTGCGCGTGCCGATCGTCGGCGACTTCCACTACAACGGCCACACGCTGCTCAACGATTATCCGGGCTGCGCCGAGGCGCTCGACAAATACCGCATCAACCCCGGCAATGTCGGCTTCAAGAACAAGCGCGACCCGCAGTTCACCCAGATCGTCGAGATGGCGATCAAGCACAACAAGCCGGTGCGCATCGGCGTCAACTGGGGTTCGCTCGATCAGGAGTTGCTGACGAAGCTGATGGACGAGAACTCGCAGTCGGCGACGCCGCGCGGCGCGCGGGAGGTCACCCACGAGGCCATGGTGCAGTCGGCGCTGCTATCGGCGGCGCGCGCCGAGGAGATCGGCCTGGCGAAGAACCGCATCATTCTGTCGGCGAAGGTCTCGGCGGTGCAGGATCTGATCGCCGTCTATGTCGAACTCGCGAAGCGCTCCGACTACGCTCTACATCTCGGCCTCACCGAAGCCGGCATGGGCTCCAAGGGCATCGTCGCCTCGTCCGCCGCGATGGGCGTGCTGCTGCAGCAGGGCATCGGCGACACCGTGCGTGTATCGTTGACGCCGGAGCCAAACGGCGACCGCACGATCGAAGTGCAGGTCGCGCAGGAATTGCTGCAGACCATGGGCCTACGCACTTTCGTGCCGCTGGTCGCGGCCTGTCCGGGGTGCGGCCGCACAACGTCGACCACGTTCCAGCAACTGGCCGGCGACATTCAGAATTTCATCCGCACCTCGATGCCGGAATGGAAGACGCGCTATCCCGGCGTCGAGACGCTCAACGTTGCGGTGATGGGCTGCATCGTCAATGGGCCGGGCGAGAGCAAGCACGCCGACATCGGCATCTCGCTGCCCGGCACCGGCGAGCAGCCGACCGCGCCGGTCTTCGTCGACGGCAAGAAAGTAGCGACCTTGCGCGGCCCGACGCTCACCACCGACTTCAAGGCGATGGTGATCGATTACATCGAGCGGCGGTTTGGCTCTGCGACACCTGAGCGACCGAGAATGACCGCGTAACGGGGCTTGCAAAAATTGGTCAGCGCTCAGTGAGCACATCGCAGACACCACCTTCCGGTCCGGACCAGGCGAGCGGGGCGGTGAAACCGCGAAATCTCGCGCTTGGCGTTGAACGCATCGGGCTCATTTCGCTATTGCACCCGCTGACATCTGTCGTCGTCTTCGTAGCGCTTTGCGCGCTGGCCGCGCTTGGCGTCGCGCGGCTGAAGGTTGATGACTCGCTCAGCCAATTATTCCGGTCCGATACCGCCGAGTATAGGACATACGAAGACGTAACACGGCGCTTTCCCTCGACCGAATTCGATGTGTTGATTGTCGTTGAAGGCGCAACGCTGCTCGATCGATCTTCACTCGAGAAACTACGCGAGTTAGTTACCGACCTTCAACTCGTCGATGGCACCAGAGGCATCATTTCGCTGTTTTCGGCGCGCCAGCCCCCGGAGAACGGACAGCTTCCTGCGCCGCTCTTTCCCAATCCTCTGCCCGAGGGCGACGAATACAAGGCGCTTGTCGCCAAGGTCATGTCGAATGAAATCATTCGCAACAAACTGGTGTCTTCGGATGGAAAACTCACGCTCATTGTGCTCGCGCTCGATCCATCGGCAGTCAGCGGCAACACACTCTCGCGCGTAGTCAATGAAGTCCGCGCCTCCGTCGACCAGCATCTCGCCGGCACGGGGCTACGGGGCGAACTCTCCGGCGTCCCGGTATTCCAGCTAGAAACCCGCCACGCGATCGAACGCGATCGCCTGGTTTACAACACGCTTGGATTTGCGATCGGCTGCCTGATCGCCGCGCTGTTCTTCAGGCGCCTGTCCTTCATGTTCATCGCCGCCGCACCGCCGCTCGGCGCCATTCTATTGGCGCTGGGAGCCCTGGGCTGGCTCGACTTCAGGCTTAATATTTTTCTGAACGTGATGACGCCGCTCATCATGGTCATCAGTTTTTCCGACAGTATGCAGATCACCTTCGCCGCCCGCGATCGCCTTTTGGCGGGTGACGACAAATACAACGCCTTCCGCAACGCATTGTTTATCGTGGGGCCCGCCTGCGTACTCACTCATGCGACCGCGGCGATTTCGTTCATCGCGCTGCAATTCTCAACCTCCGACCTCATCCGGACATTCGGTGAAGCCGGCCTTATCGCCACCGCCATCGCCCTAGTGGCCGTACTCACATTTATTCCAGCGCTCGGTATGTTGCTGATCCGCAACGAGGCTGCCTTCGTTGCAAGCGTCAAGGGCGTCGACGGCGCACTGGATGTACTCCGCAGGATTTGCGGCTGGATAGCCGTCAACATGGTCCGGCGTCCAGGACTTTACACCCTCGCGAGTCTGCTTTTGGTGGCTGCGCTATCCTACGCCTACGCTCAGCTTGAGCCACGCTACCGGCTCGCAGATCAGGTGCCCGACCACGAGCAGGCGACGCGCGCCAGCGAACGGCTTGACGTCAAGTTGACAGGCGCAAATCCAGTCGATGTTCTGATCGAGTTTCCCGAAGGACAATCGCTATACTCGCCCGAAACGCTCTCGGTCATTGCCGATGTACATTCCCTCTTGGAACAGCAGACCGGCGTCGGCAATGTCTGGTCAATTGAGACGCTCCGGCGGTGGCTAGCGGAAAAAGCAGGCAAGTCAGACGTTGCGACGCTCAAGCAATATATCGATTTGCTGCCAGCTTATCTGAGCCGCCGGTTCATTTCGCAAAAGCAAGATGCGGTCATCGTAAGCGGCCGTGTCCCCGATGCGGATGCCAGCAAACTGCTGCCTATCATCGACACACTCGACCACAAGCTCGCCAGCCTGCGCGCAAAATATCCTGGCTATAAAGTTGAGGTGACAGGTTTGTCTGCCATCGCGGCGCGCAACAGCGCCATCATGATCGACAAGCTCAGTGACGGCTTGACGGTGGAAATTGTCTTCGTCGCGGCCTTTATCGGCCTAGCATTCCGATCGCCGTTTATGATGCTTGTGAGCATTCTGCCCGGTCTTTTCCCCATCGTGCTGGCCGGAACTTTGTTGTGGGTGACAGGTCAGGGCCTGCAATTCGCCAGCGTTATTGCGTTGACCGTATCCTTCGGATTAGGCCTGAGCGCCACGATCCACTTCCTCAATCGGCTGCAGATCGAGGATACCGGCGGCGATCCTGCTCTCGGCGTGGAACGCGCGACCATTCTTGTCGGACCGCCCTTGATATTGACGTCGGCGGTGCTCGCATGCGCGCTGGTGATGATGGTGTTTTCGAGTCTCCCCTCCCTGCGATTGTTCGGATGGCTAAGCGCCTTTGCCATGCTGGCGGCGTTGTTCGCCGATTTGTTTATTTTACGGCCTACGGCAATGTTACTGAGCAAACTTGTGCGGCGTTTGTCGGGACGAACCGCGCCGCGTTCTCCAGTGCAATAAACGCGATTTGCGCCAAACGCCGATCAACTCGATCTGCCGCGCTGCAGATTGATGGTGGCGCCTTTCAAGCTGCTGTTGGCATCTTTTGATTTAATCGTGACCGACTGCTTGTTGCCTCGCGTCGTCAAACTGAGGCTCGCGGTGAACGCCGAACTCTCCGCGACCACGTCGATTTTATCGCCGTGAGCGCTTCCTGATATCCTTCCGCCCGCATTGCGTGTGGATTCGCTCCAACTGCCACTGACGCCGGTTCCGGCCAGGGTAGCGCTGCCGCGCAGGTCAAAGTTGTAACTGTCACTGGCGCAGCGAATATTCAATTGAAGATTACTTTGCCGGCCTAGAACGTCATACGCTGCCTTGCACCGCAAAGGCTCGCGCGAGCCGTCTGCAAGTTCGATTATGCCGTTGCCGTTCCATTCGCCCGCAAGCCGCGCAAACGTACCGCCCTCCTGGGCATGCCCGCTGCCGTAGGTGCCGACCAAAAGCGTCATAGCAATAATCGCAACACGCATGCGCCCGTCCGGACGTCCTAGCCATTGGTTTTGCATAATTTGAGCCTGTTCACTGAGCCGCGTCGCCCCGATGGCGCACTTCCGGCAGCTTAGTAATTCGCTTTGCGCTCGTCGGTTCCCGATGGAACGCCCGGCCGCGATGCGGGTTTCCGAATAGCCTGAAATTTGGGCAGGTAACGGGAGGACGGCCGACATGGCATTTTTTCGATTAGGCGCAGCGATTCTCGCGTGTGCGATAGCCGGCAACGCCTCGTACGCCGCCAACGAGAAAGGCCGCCCGCCGCAAGGCGGATCATCATCTGGGGGGTTGTTTACCGGCACAGCCGAGGAACAGGCTGCATGTAGTCCGGACGCCGTCAGATATTGTCGTGATGCTCTCCCGGACACATTTCGCGTGCTCGCCTGCCTGCAAGACCACCGGGAAAAATTGAAAAAGGCCTGCCGCGACGTTTTGGAGGCCCACGGTCAGTAAAAAGAGGCAACCCGACCGCGAGGTTTCATCGCCTCTTCACGATCGACGGCAAGCCGTTCTGCGGCCGTAGCGTCACCTTCTGGACGGGCCAGACCGTGTGGCCCCGCGTTACTTCGAAGGTGAAATTTTTCAGGATGGCGGCTACGACAATCGACGCTTCCTGAAGAGCAAAAGAGGCGCCAATACAAGTTCTTGGCCCGATTCCAAACGGCATGTAAGCAAAGCGGTCGATCTTATCGGCTCCGCCATCCAGGAAGCGTCCCGGATTGAAATGATCGGGCCTGTTCCACAGGGCACGATGGCGATGCAATACATAGGGCGCAACAACGACCATGGTGCCGCGCTTGATCCGCTGGCCGGCGAGTTCGTCAGGTCCGAGCGCCGCGCGACTGATAGCGGAGATCGGAGGATAAAGCCTGTTTGCCTCGTCGATGACTGCGCGTGTCTCGACAAGCCGGTCGGCAAGGCCATCGATGTTACCATCGAACTCCCGGTCAGCCTCCGCTTTCACGCGCTCCCGCCACTCAGTGGATTGCGACAGGAGATACAGCGACCAGGTAATGCAGTTCGCGGTGGTTTCCTGGCCAGCGGCGATGAATGTCAAAATATTTGCGCGAATTTCAACCTCGCTTAGCGGCTCACCGGTTTCAGGATCGCGCGCTTCCAGCAGCAACGTCAGGATATCGCGTGGCACATCGATCGGAGCGCGGGCGAGCCGTTCGCGGCGCGTTGAAATGATGGTGTCGATCGCCCGTTCGAACAGCCGCAGCGTAGGTCGCAGCGTGCGGCGATAAGGCCGCGGAACGAAAGCCGGAATGCCAAAAACGTCGAATGGATCGATGCGGCCGATGGTTTCGAAATAAGTCTTCATCGCCATCCGGATCTCTTCGGGATCCCGGCCAAACCCTTCGGAAAAGATTGTCCGCTCGAGGACGTCCACGGTGACGCGGGTGGCTTCGGTGGCGAAATCCACGACCTGCCCTTCGCACCGGTGTAGACGTTCGATGAGCGCCTCCGAGGCGCCAACCATCGCGGCCGTGAAATTTATGACCGCTTTGCGTGAAAACAGCGGTGCCAAGGCGCGGCGTTGAACCTTCCACTGATTGCCTTCGGCCGTCAGCAGACCGTTGCTCAGGCCATTGGACAATATCCGGCGCTGCAACCAATCCCTCTGGTAATTGCCAAAATTTGTCATCAGCACCCGGCGGATAGCTTCAGGGTCGCTGACGACCGCGACGCGGCCGAACGACAGGCCGCCCATGACGATCGGCCATTCGAAATGGGCCTTGGTCCAAGCCTCGAGCGGATTCCTGGCCAAGACCCGCAACAGTGCGATCAGCCCGAGCGGATCGGCGCGCGGTTCCCGCGCTGGCGGACGCAACGTGGCGGCAAAATTGAGCACAGCGATCTCCAGGGGCTGGAATTGTGATGTCGCGCAGGTCATGCATCAAACCCAAGTTCCACAACCGCCGGGAGGAGGCAGAGTTCCACCGGCCACAGGCGCGACCAATTTGAACCGCAGGCTCTGTTTCGCGTTGTTCAGCCCGGGGGCGGCCGCTAAACCTGCGAGACTGGCCCGCGTGCAACACCGACGGATCGTAATTCAAGGAAAGGGCGCGCTTTGCGCCGGCTTTTTGACCTGTCTGCTGGCGACCAGCTCGGCTTTCGCCCAGCCTGCAGGCAGCCCTCCATTCGATGCCACCGGCGAATGGCTGGTCGCCAAGCAACTCGCCCGCATCAGGATCGTCAACTGCAACGACCGCTTATGGGGCGTGGTGTCGTGGGAAGCGCGTCCCGGCATCGATGATAAGAATCCGGACCCGCGGCTGCGCAACAGGCCAACCTTGGGCATGCCAATCCTGCTCGGAATGACGCGGAGCAAGCCCAATCAATGGGATGGGCAGATCTATAATTCCGAGGATGGACGAACCTATAGCGCCAATATCAGCCTCGCTGATCCGGCCACTCTCAAGGTACAAGGCTGCGTGCTGGGCTTTTTGTGCGGCGGCGAAAACTGGACCCGCGTCGCTGCGCCGGAGGCGAACACCCCGCAAGCATCGCCGCCCTCGCAGGCGGGAGGCAAATCGTCCACAAGCCGGCAAACGGCCAAGAACCGTCAACCGTCCACTGAATCTGGGGCCGCACCGAGCAGTCAAACCGAAACTGACAACGACGTCTGCTTAAGGTTGCTCGGTCCCACGGGGCTTCCCCATTAGGGCTGGCTGGAACAGCACCGCCGCCCCCAATGTGCAGACGAGCGACAGCGCCAGCAGTTTGCCCATCGACGACGTGCCGGGATGTTGCGACAGCCATAGGCTGCCGAATGCCGTCGCCGTGGTCAGGGCGCTCCAGATGACCGCGCGCGTGAGACTGGACTGCAGAAGATTGGTATGTCCTGATCGCCAAGCCATAATGTAGTAAATCTTGAACGCAACGCCGACGCCAAGCAGCAGCGGCAACGCAATGATATTCGCGAAATTAAGCGGCATCCCGATCAGAACGCACAATTCGAGCGTGACGACTCCGGCCAGTATCAACGGGACCAAGGTCAGCAGGACGTCCCCGAACCGCCGCAGCACAATCCATAGCAATATTGCAATCGCTACCAGCGCATAAATACCGGCCTGGATGAATGCGGTCACCACCGTATTGCCGGATTCCAGAATCGAAATTGGGCCGCCGACCGCGTGAGGATAAATCGCCAGGACCGCCCGGGCGAATTCGCGCAGCACTTCGGTCTGGTTGGGATCGCCTTTCGGCGAAACCTCGACTCGCGCACGACCATTGGCCGCGACCCATTGACGCTTTAAGCTCTCCGGCAAATTATCTTGCTTTACAGCACTGGCCTTTAGATTGGCTCTCAAGCCGGCCACGTCGGTTTCGAATGGGACGATGAAGGCTGCTTGCGTCTGGTCCCGCAACGCCTTGGCGGCCTGGCTCAATTGCAAACATGCGGCGGCGAGGCGCTTGGCTGCCGCGGCGCCAGGACCATTCCCCGTCCCAGCAGCCTTGTTCAACTGATCCGCGATACCGTTGAGTGCAGCTACGTTTTCCGCATCCGTTGGCGGCTTGCCGTCTGGCGGCTGCAATGCCGGCCCGATGCCGTTGCCGAATTCCGCGATCATCGCCAGTTTTTTCTGCTGATCTGCCGGCACAAAGCTTAGCAGCGTCACGGCGCGCAGTACTTCCGGCAATTTAGCCAACCGCGCGGCGGCGGCCGGGGCGGCGTCGAGCGAGGGCACAATCACGTTGATCGAATTGATGCCGACACGCGGATCGTCGCCGAGATCGAGCAACGTCGAAATTGACTCCGTTTTGGGGCTGCGGAGATGAATCGGATCAAAATCGAAACTTAGGAAATACAATAGCGGGGCGCCGAGCACCGCGACCGCGACTGTGCCTCCGACGACCGCCAGGCGGTGCACTTGCAGGAATCGATCGACCGGCGCGAGGAAGCGATAGCCGATGTGTTCCGGTTCACCTGATGGATTGAGCACCGTGATTAAGGCCGGCAAAACCGTGACGCTGGTGATGAAGGCGACCAGCATGCCAACACCGGCGATTTGCCCCAGCTCCGACACGCCCCGATAATCAGTTGGTAGGAACGACAAAAAACCGGCGGCGACCGCCGCTGCCGCGAGGGTAAGCGGTACGCCGACTTTCTCGGCCGCGCGCACGAGCGACGGCCGTAATTCGGCAAGATCGTGGCGCTCGGCGCGATAACGAACCGAGAACTGGATGGCGAAATCGACGCCAAGTCCGACGAACAGTACAGCGAAGGCGACCGAAATCATGTTCAGCGCGCCGACCATCATCAATCCGAGCGCGGCCGTGATGGCTAATCCGACGAACAGATTGATGAACACTGCCGATATCAGTCTCGCCGATTTCAACGCGAGCCACAGGATCGTTAAAACGATGATCAGCGTCCCGATGCCGTTCTCAAGCGCGCCCTGCTGCACGGTCGCGAACTCCTCGTCGGCCATCGGCACCGAGCCCGTGAGACGAACCCGGGCCTGGTATTCGCCGGTGAGATTGAGGTCGGACGCCGCCTTCCGGATGGCTTCGCTCGACCGCCGCCCCGGCTCCAGCGCGGAATAGTCCAGGACCGGATGGACCTCGATAAACTGCCGAAGGTCCGCTGGCGCAGGCCGTTGGCCGTTGAGCATTTCCCGCCACGAAAACGATGCCGGACGGCCCTTCAGAACGTTTTCAACCGTGTCGGCAGCCATCGAAAATGGCCTGGCGAGCGCGTCCAGCGTAGTCATGCGGTTCTGCACGCCAACCAGCGCCAGCGACAGCATCCGGTTCAGGCCTCGCAAGCTCGGATCGCCCACCAAAGTTCCAACCAAGGGAGCGGCGCGCTCGAGACCTTGAGTAAAACGGCCTAGATCTTCGGTTGGTTGAAATAGCAGGCCATTGCGCGCGAAAAACTCATTCCCGCTCATGTTCTCGACCGACGGGAAAAGATCGCGCTGGCTTGCCAGTTTCTGGGCAAGGGCAGCGCCAGCCCGCGCGGAAAGCTCCGCGGTCGGCGCGTCCACCACGATCAAAGTGGAGCCGTAATGCCCCGGAAAGTCCTTTTCAAACGCAAATTCGCGCTTTCGCCAATCGAGATTGGGCGAAATCAGCTTGCTGATGTCGGTGTTGATCGCAAAGTTCCGGACGCAATAGGCCGTTGAACCGGCCGCCGCGCAGAGAGCTATGACGATGATGAACCAGGGGAATCTCGTACAAAACCTGACCACACCAACGACGGTGGAACTCAGCATCGGCTCGTCCTTTCATGCATCCGACGTTTCCGGCCCCTAACGTAGGTTGAATCGCTTTGAATCATGGAACCTTTGCGACCGAAATTGATTGTCGCTGGTGCCGGGGTAATCGCCGGCGGCCAAAAGGTTTCCGATTTCGTGGGCGAAGCTGCATAGGGCGACGGATTTCATAGGTGGCCTTGCCAATTGCGGGCACCGCTGACGTTTTGAAGGATGACCCGGATATGACGGCGTCCAATACCGACAACATGATGACAGAAACCATCCCTTCGCTGCTTGATCGCATCAAGTCCCCTGCGGATCTAAAACGTATCAATCCCAAAGACCTGCAGCAGGTTGCCGACGAATTGCGCTCCGAGACGATCAGCGCAGTTTCCGTAACCGGCGGTCATTTAGGTGCCAGCCTCGGCGTTGTCGAACTCACAGTCGCCCTGCATTACGTGTTCGACACGCCCACTGACAAGCTGATTTGGGACGTCGGCCATCAGGCCTACCCGCACAAGATCCTGACCGGCCGGCGGGACCGTATCCGGACGCTGCGGACCGGCGGTGGACTGTCCGGCTTTACCAAGCGCGCCGAGAGCGAATACGACTGCTTCGGCGCCGCCCATTCGTCGACCTCGATTTCGGCGGGGCTGGGCATGGCTGTGGCGCGCGATCTCGCCAAGGACCACTACAACGTCGTCTGTGTTATCGGCGACGGCGCGATCTCGGCCGGCATGGCCTATGAGGCCATGAACAACGCCGGCGCGATGAATCGACGGCTGATCGTTATCTTGAACGATAACGAAATGTCGATTGCACCCCCGGTCGGCGCGATGTCGAATTATCTCGCGCGCCTATTGTCCAGCCCAATGTATTTTTCGTTGCGCGACATCGGCAAAAAAGTTGCGAACCACCTGCCGGAATTCTTCAAGGAACGAGCCGTTAAAGCCGAAGAACTGGCGCGAGGATTCGTCACCGGCGGCACATTGTTCGAGGAACTCGGTTTTTATTACGTCGGCGTCGTCGACGGTCACGATCTCACTCAGCTATTGCCGGTACTCGAGAACGTGCGCGATGCCAATGAGGGGCCGATTCTCGTTCACGTCCGAACGCAAAAGGGCAAAGGCTACGCACCCGCTGAGGCGTCGCAAGATAAATACCACGGCGTCGTCAAGTTCGACGTCGGCACCGGCAAGCAGCACAAGGCGTCCTCGAACGCTCCATCTTACACGAAAGTTTTCGGCGAAAGTCTCGTCAAGGAAGCACAAAAGGACGATCGCATCGTCGCGATAACTGCGGCCATGCCTGCCGGCACCGGCGTTGACATCTTCGGCAAGGCATTTCCGGAGCGAACCTTTGATGTCGGAATCGCCGAGCAACACGCCGTCACGTTCGCTGCCGGTCTGGCGACACAGGGTTTCAAACCGTTCGCGGCGATCTACTCGACCTTCCTGCAGCGCGCCTACGATCAAGTCGTGCATGATGTGGCGATCCAGCGCCTGCCTGTGCGGTTCGTCATGGACCGTGCCGGACTGGTGGGCGCCGATGGACCGACGCATGCCGGCTCCTTTGATCTCGCCTATCTTGGTTGCCTGCCCGGCTTTGTCATCATGGCCGCGGCCGACGAGGCCGAACTCATCCACATGGTGGCGACGGCGGCGGCGATAGACGACCGGCCGTCGGCCTTGCGTTATCCGCGCGGCGACGGAAGCGGCGTGGAACGGCCCGAACAGGGCATACCGCTCGAGATCGGGCGTGGCCGCGTCATCCGGGAAGGCAGCACCGTCGCGCTGCTGTCGCTCGGAGCCAGGCTTGGCGAATGCATGAAAGCCGCCGACACTCTGGCGGCGCACGGTATTTCAACAACCGTTGCCGATGCACGATTTGCCAAACCGCTCGATGCCGACCTGATCATGAAGCTCGCACGCAGTCATGAATTGCTGATCACGATTGAAGAAGGCGCCATCGGCGGATTCGGCGCCCACGTGCTGAATTTCCTCGCCGAAAACGGGGCTCTCGACCAAGCCGGCTTCAAGGCGCGCAGCATGATGCTGCCTGACAAATTCATCGATCACGATTCGCCGCCAGCCATGTATGCGAAGGCCGGACTCGATGCCGGCGGCATTGTCGCCAAGGTCTTTGAGGTGTTCGGATCCACCTACCACGCTCCGGAATTACAGCCTGCAGAAATCGCGGTCCTCGCCGATCGCGTACGACGTCGACGACCCCTCACGGGATCAACCGCGGGGATCAAGATGAACGGAGGCGCGCTGTGAAAGTCATTCTCGCCAAACCACGAGGATTTTGCGCGGGGGTCGTTCGGGCGATCGAGATCGTCGAACGTGCGCTCGAAAAATACGGGCCGCCAGTCTATGTGCGTCACGAGATCGTCCACAACAAATGGGTGGTCGATTCGCTCAAAGCGCGCGGCGCGCGCTTCGTCGAGAACCTTTCCGAAGTCCCTGCGGGAGCGATCACCATCTTTAGCGCCCATGGCGTCTCCAAGGCGGTACAGAACGAAGCACAAGACCGGGGCCTTCGTGTCTTGAACGCCACGTGCCCCCTCGTCTCCAAAGTCCACAGCCAAGGTCGCCACTACGTGCGTCAAGGCCGCACTGTTATCCTCATCGGACATGCAGGACATCCAGAAGTCGAGGGAACGATTGGCCAGATTCCGGCCAAGGTACTCCTCGTGCAAACCGAAGACGACGTCGAAGCGCTGGAGCTTCCGAGCGAGACGCCGATTGCCTATGTGACACAGACCACGCTGAGCGTTGACGATACGCGCGGTATCATTGCGGCGTTGTATCGCCGCTTCGATGACGTCGTCGGTCCGGGGACGCAGGACATTTGCTATGCGACACAAAATCGCCAGAGCGCCTTGCTTGAGTTGACCAAGCTGGTCGATGTTATTTTTGTCGTCGGCGCGAAGAACAGTTCGAATTCCAATCGCCTGCGCGAGATCGGCACTGAGGCCGGCACGCCGACACATTTGATCGCCAATGGCAGTGAGATTGAGCCCGATTGGCTGAATGGCGTAGAAGTGGTCGGGATCACCGCCGGCGCATCCGCACCGGAAGTTATGGTCATGGACGTGGTGAGCGCGCTGCGACGGCTGGCGCCGGTCGATCTCGCAACGCTACCGGGACAGGACGAAAACATTGAGTTCCGGGTGCCGGTCGAGCTTCTCGACGTCCCTGGTTCGGATAAAAAAAACAAGGAACGTGATTTTGGGTATTCCTCTCCTGCAGAAATTGTCTGTCGGTAGCTACGTCATCCGCCAGCGTCTCGCTGGCAGAAAACGCTACCCGCTCGTGATGATGTTAGAGCCGCTGTTCCGGTGCAATCTTGCTTGCGCCGGCTGCGGCAAGATCGACTATCCCGATCCGATTCTACATCAGAACATGTCTGTCGAGGATGCCTTGCAGGCGGTCGACGAGTGCGGCGCGCCGATTGTATCGATTGCGGGCGGCGAACCGCTGTTGCACAAACAGTTGCCGGACATCGTGCGCGGCATTGTTGCGCGAAAGAAGTTCGTCTATCTCTGCACCAATGCGCTGCTGATGGAAAAGAAGCTCGCGCAGTACAAACCGAGCCCCTATTTCACGTGGTCGGTTCATCTCGACGGCGACAAGGAGATGCACGACGCCTCCGTTTGCCGGCCCGGCGTGTACGATCGCGCGGTCGCGGCCATCAAGCGCGCGAAAGAACTTGGCTTCCGAGTCAACATCAATTGTACGTTGTTCAATACCGCGCGCGCCGATCAGGTCGCGACGTTTTTCGATAC